>Ga0310695_10009818_pt1 | contig 14253 bp, 12 predicted proteins | sample RumenRJG_04DNA_FD_203882 | JGI IMG/M metagenome (GOLD analysis project Ga0310695, IMG submission 203882) | Bovine rumen microbial communities from Lethbridge, Alberta, Canada - RJG_04 (v2) (version 2) | ecosystem: Host-associated > Mammals > Digestive system > Stomach > Rumen | place: Canada... | reverse complement strand
TCAATCGAATTTGACCCTGCAAATCCAGCCGCAAAAGCAAACCTTCCTTGGCCAAAGAGCAACGTACTCCAGTTCTTCCTGGAAGACGGAACAATCGTTAGCGCACGTCCAAGCGGAACAGAACCAAAGATTAAGTTCTACATCAACTGTGCGGTTCCTGTCTCTGCAAAAACAGACGCAGCCCTCGAAGAAGCCAAGAAGAGCGCAACAGAAGAAATTGCAAAGATTTCAGCAGAAATCAACGCAGTCCTCGATGCCGCAAAATAAAGGCTAAAAGAAATGCACGGCCGTGGCCTTAAGATTTTTAGGAACTACAGAAGTCTTGCGCGGGAATTTTATTCCGGCAAGATTTTTGCAGCCTTTGACACCGAGACTACTGGCCTGCATGCGGCAACCGACCACCTTATGGAAATAGGAGCCGTAAAATTCAACAGGGACGGAATTATTGGGGAGCCATTTTCTTCCCTAATAAAACCGCCCGTTCCACTCACCCCCTTCCTTCAAAACCTAACACACATCACGCCACAAATGCTGGAAAATCAAAGCGATGCCGCAACGGTCACATTTGAATTCCTCCGCTGGCTTTCAAGCGACGATGTAATCCTAATCGCCCACAACGCCCCATTTGACATGTACTTTATAAACGCCCAGCTTGAGCGCATGAACATGGACGCGCTAAAAAACACGGTAATAGACACGCTGCCGCTTTCCCGCTGGGCCTACCCCAACCTTAACAAAAACGGACTCGAAGGCCAGTACAAGCTGCAGAACCTGGCAAGCCTCTTGAACATAAAAGTTCTGGAAGCCCACCGCGCCCACGACGATGCCCGCGTCTGCATGGAACTCTTCAAGCGCATAATAAAAGACACCCGCCCCGTACAAAAGGACATCGAAAAACAAACTCAGGAAAGCCTCTTCTCCCAGGAAAACGGCCAGCTGGAACTCTTCTAAAATCATTTTATTTTTTTTCTTTTTCTGGACCACACTCTATTTGCTAACCCGCTTTCCAGGGCTACGGCTTTCGCCTCCGACCACGCTGCGCGTGTTTTCGCTTCGCTCACCCTTCCAATCGGGGGTAGGCTCTATCTGCTGTACGCAAAGAGGCATATTGCAAAGAATTGTAATGCAAGAATATATTAAGAAAGCACTGAAATGGAGACACACAACGGTAGCAAGTGCGTGGCGTTGTGGTGGCAAAAAAGCATTTGCGCGGTGCGAACCCGGCAGCGTAGCTTCAAGCCCCGAAGGGAGTCAGATACCTTATATCAGCGCATGGGGTTGTAAACAACCCTTGCTTTTTTGACGCGGTTTCTGCCGGGAATGGAAGTGCTTTCTTGTTAACAGTTACATTTACCATCTGCAAATATTCCATGCCTCTATTGCTAGAAGTTAGCTTGAATGTTATACTGTCCTCACAAATTAAAAACGGAGGTTTATCATGCCATTTATTGGAATTGGTGCAGGCGCACTTCTCTTCATTCTATTTTTCTGTTCATACCGCAAGGTTCCCAAAAACCGCATCGGTATCCGCGTAGGGCCATTCGGAAACAAGACCGTAACAGGAAAGGCCATATTCGTAATTCCCTTTTTGCAGCGCATTGACTACATGACGCTGGAAAACATACAGGTTGACTTTGTATCAAAAGATTCCATCCCAACACAGGATGCAATAAACATCAAGGTAGACGCTGTTGCAAACATTGCAATCTCCCAGGAAGCCGAAATAATGAAAAAGGCCGCCGCCAAGTTCATCGGCTATTCAACGGAAGACATAGCATCAGTCGTAACCCCTGTTCTTGAAGGAAACATCCGCGAAATAATTTCCCAGATAAAGCTCAAGGACTTGATTCAGGGAGACAAAAAAGTACTCGCCGAAAAAGTCGCAGAAAACGTAAAGCCCAACCTCATGGACTTGGGTCTTGAACTTACCACATTCAACATCCAGAACTTTAAGGACGACAACGACGTAATCAACAACCTTGGTATAGAAAACACAGTCTCCATTTCCAAGGACGCAGCAAAGGCAAAGGCCGCAGCAGAAGCGGAAGTAAAAATTGCCCAGGCCCAGGCAGACAAAGACGCAAACGACGCATGGGTTGCCGCAGAACTAGAAATTGCCCAGAAGCAGAATGAACTTGCCCTCAAGAAAGCTTCCCTAAAGGCAAAGGCAGACACGGAAGCTGCAAAGGCAGACGCAGCCATGGCAATCGAAGCGGAAGTCCAGAGAAAGGACAAGGAAGTTAAAGAGGTAGAGGCAAACATTGCCCGCCAGGACAAAGAGATTGAGCTTCAGGAAAAAGTTGTTTCCATTAAGGAAAAAGCCCTGGAAGCAGAAGTCAAAAAGACAGCCGAAGCAGACAAGTACGCCGCCCAGCAGCAGGCAGACGCAGACCTTTACCGCAGGCAAAAGAAAGCGGAAGCAGATGCCTTTGAAGTGCAGAAGCAGGCAGACGCAGATGCCTACACCAAGCTAAAGAATGCAGAAGCCGCAAAACAGGCAATGGAAAACGAAGCCGCCGGTAAAAAGGCGCTCGCAGAAGCAACCCAGGCACAGGGCGAAGCAGAAGCCGCCGCAATCAAGGCAAAGCTTGAAGCAGAAGCAGAAGGTCTAAACAAAAAGGCAGAAGCCATGGCAAAATACGGGGATGCCGCAAAACAGGACATGCAGCTCCAGGCACTCAAACTCTACTTTGAACAGCTGCCCAAAATCGCCGAGGCCGCAGGAAATGCCTACTCCAACGTGGACAAAATTTACATGTACGGCGGAGACTCATCCCAGCTTCAGGGCGACATCATGAAAAACGTCACCCAAATCTCCGAAGCCCTTGGCCAAACCCTTGGCATAAACCCCAAAGACCTCTTGAACAGCTTCGTCGGAGCCAAACTCGCAAACGCAAGCAGCAACAAAACAGACAAATAAACTGAACAAAAAATAACAAGTGTCATTGCCGTGCCCGCTAGAACCATCGTTTCGAACGATACGGCAATCCCTTGTATTTTAGGCAAGAGGCAGTTTTTTTCTGCGGCACTCATAATTTTGAAAGACTAAATTTTTATTTTTCCAAGGAATAAATCAATTGCATTTATGTGATGGACACCTTCCTGTTGATCTGGATACTTGTCTAACGAAATGATATAGCGCGGGTAACCATCCTTTATGCTTCTAAAAGGCCGATACTCACGTTCTTTTATTTTTTCTGTGGCTTTATCATCTTCGCCATGCAATGTATATGCAACCTGAACATAAGCATATGATTGATTCTTATCTCGAACAATGAAATCACATTCAAAACTACCAATTATTCCTACGCTAACTACATATTCATGACTCCTCAAATACAGATAAACAAGATTTTCAAGAGTTGGTCCATAACTCCTACGATTATCAGTATTTGTTGAAAAATATATTGCCATATCTGCAAGATAATATTTTTGCTCACGCTTGATTGATTTTTTGCTTTTCAAATCAAAACGGTTACATTCATAAATAATTTTTGCTTTTTGTAAATCTTCAATGTACCCCCGGACAGTACTTGGCTTTGTTGAAAAACCTTCAGACTTCAAGCAGCTGATTAGATTTGAAATTGAAAACGGAGCTGAAAAATTATTGATCAAAAAACTTTGGACCCGCTCATAGACAGCAATATTTGAAATTCGTTTTCTAGTTTTTACATCTTTTTCAAAAATCTCACCAATTATTCCACGAGTATATGTCTGCCGCGCATTTATATCTGGAAACTCCAGCGTTTTTGGAAATCCGCCATTTAAAATATATTCATTAAATTCCTCTTCAATGTCGGAATCAATTATAAGCTTGAAGAATTTTTTCATCTCAATGAATTCATAAAAATCCAAAGGAAAAGTTTCAAAAGAAAGATATCGTCCTGTAAGCTTTGTGGTAATCTCATCACTCAAAAGATAGGAATTTGAACCAGTAAGAAAAACTGAGAAACCTTCTTCGGCATACGACTGAACTACGCTTTCAAAGTGCTTTACATTCTGAACTTCATCAATGAAAAGATAATGAAATCCTTCTTCTGTAATTAATGATTCGATTTTTTCTTCAAGCTGTTCAGCAGTTTTTATATTCTTAAATCCACGCTTGTCTAAAGGAAGATATATGATTTTGGATTCTTCGACACCCCTTTTGTAAAGTTCGTTGATTACAGCTTTTAATATAAATGATTTTCCACAACGTCGTATACCTGTTATGACTTTTACAACATCCGAATCATAAAAAGGCCTGAGCCTAGCCAGATATTTTTCGCGCGAATAAACCTTACTGAACATAAAAGCTATAACTCCTTATAAAGAATTATAGCACATAAATCGCATTTTAGGGTACTATTTTTTAATATTTTTTGATTTCAGTACCCTGAACCGCACATTTACACAACAAACTTTTTGGACTGGCAATGATGTTCTTTGACTTTAGATTTTCACCACCTTTCACTTTAGCTTTTTACCACCATTGACTTTAGATTTTTACCACCCTTGACTTTAGGTTTTTACCATATTATACTTTAGATAATTACCATATTTTACAGGAGGCAAAAATGGATATCCAACGAAAGGCAAAAGACGCGCTTTTACGGCTTGCAGGTCAATTTCCAGTAATTGGAATAACCGGTCCCCGCCAAAGTGGAAAAACGACGCTTGCAAAAATGGCTTTTCCTCAAAAAAAATATGTCACTCTTGACGACAAGGAAATGCGGACTCTTGCAGCCGCAAACCCAAAGGATTTTCTACAGGCTTTTCCAGACGGTGCTATTATAGACGAAGCTCAGAAGGTTCCAGAAATTTTTGACGCCATAAAATATACAGTAGACAAGCAAAAATATGAACCCGGGAAATATATTCTAACCGGCTCCAGCCAATTCAAGCTCAAAGAAAATATGACCGACTCACTTGCAGGCAGGGCTTCATTCTTACGGCTTTTGCCATTTTCTCTTGGGGAGCTAAAAGAAGCAAAACTTCTTCCGCAAAATCCCTATGACTTGATTTTTAAGGGCTTTTACCCACCCTTATACGACAGTGAAAAAAACTTTCTACCAGATGACTGGTTTGAAAGCTATATAGACACCTATCTAGATCTTGATGTAAAGGAACACATAACCCAGGCAAATCTTTCCACCTTCAAAAAATTCATTCAGATTTGCGCACTATATTCAGGGCAGCTTCTTTCTATGGAAAGCATATCAAAAAATCTTGGAGTTTCCTCACCCACCGTAAAACAGTGGCTTTCCATTCTTGAATCTTCTTTTATAATTCATTTTCTTGAACCTGACACAAACAACCTTGGCCGCTCAATCGTAAAAACTCCAAAGCTTTATTTTACAGACACGGGTCTTTTGTGCCACCTTCTGCGCCTTGAATCAAAAGAAGACTTGCTTTTAAGCCCTTATAAGGGGGCTGTTGTAGAAAGCTTTGCCGTAGCAGAACTATTAAAAGGACGCTATAACAAGGCAAAAAAAGCCCAGCTCAGTTTTTTCCGTGACGCAAAAGGCTTTGAAGTTGACACAATCGCAGACTGGAAGCACACCTACGCCATAGAAATAAAAAGCAACTCCGACACGGAAGCAAAGCTTTCTGCAAACACCAGAAAATATGTTAGCCTTCGTTCCGACACAAACTGCCAGGGAGCGGTCTTTTATCTTGGCGACATCACCTGCTCGATTAATGGCATTCAGTATGTAGGCTGGCGCGACTGGGACAGTTTGACATAAAAAGTACTAATCCCAGGAAGCAGCAGCATCCCCGGTGATGGGGATTTGGGGTCCTAGGTATTTGGGCTTGGTGTGGAAGGTTATGTCAAGGAAGGCTTTTACGCGGGCGAGGGATTCGCGGAGGCGCCAGGAGTTTTTTGTGCGCGGGTGGTAGGGCAAGACTTCTGGGGCTTCGTAGGCTACGGCATCAAGGCCAAGCTTTCGGGCAAGGTAGACTGCACGGGGGGCAAATGTTTTTTGGGTTACGATTACGCAGTCTTTTACGCAGAAGATGTCGCGGGCGCGGTACATTGTTTCGTAGGTGGAAAAGCCTGCGTGGTCAAGGAAGATGTCGCTTTCTTCTACGGTGTAATACTGGCACATGAAATTTTTTATGCCGTTTACTTCGTCATAGTTTTTGCGGCCGTGGTCTCCGCTTACAAGGTAGCGGCTGGCCTTTTGATTGTGAACGAGGTTTACTGCGGCTTCAAGCCTGTCGCGGACAACATGGGAAACTGTGGTTTTGTAAACTTTTGCACCAGGAATGATTACCGTGTATTTTTGCGGCAGGGATGCAAGGTCTTGGTAGACGAAGCCTTTTGTGGAGCGGATCATGTAGACGTTAACGGAGACGCAGAAAATTGCGGTGAAAAAAAAGAGCGCAGCTGATGCGATTAGAAAGAATTTTAACTTTTTCATATTTACCTATTTTATTTTATAGAGTGCTGTCAAATAAGTTCATTGCATAGAGTCATCTCGAACGCTACGCCACTTTGCACGCACCTGCTACAAAGTGTGTTTCGGAATCCCTGTAATACATATAAAACAGATGCTGAATCAAGTTCAGCATGACCGATTTTTTTTGACCAGCCACTGACCAGTTTTTATACGGCAAAGGCACTTGCTAATTCCAGAATCGGTCCTGTATGCAGTGTATAGATTCCGAATCCACATTCGTAGCAAGTGCGTGCGAATGTGGCGTAGCAGTTCGGAATGACAGTAACACTTGGCACTTACCGGCAAAGGCACAATATTTCTTTAGCGCGACAAATACCGGTAAAAAAAGCAAGCACGGCAGGGATTGAAGGGGTCCGCCGCAGGCGGATTGCAAAGCAATGGAGCCGAAAGGCGGAACCCCGGAAAGCCCCTAGCAAAAAAAACTGCCGCAAGAAAGAAAATATAAAAAGACTTTACTTGCAGGATTCAAAGATGATGTCTGCAAGGAAGATTACTGCAAGAGCCCATGTTACTACAGGAATTTCCTTTGCCTTTTTGCCTGCGCATTTTGCAATCACGTAGGAGATTACGCCCCATGCAATTCCCTTGGCGATTGAATAGGAGAATGGCATGACCATGATTGTGATGAATGCAGGAACACCTTCGGTTGGGTCTTTAAAGTCTATTTCCGTTACGGACTTCATCATGAGGAAGCCAACGAAGATGAGTGCAGGTGCGGTTGCGGCTGCCGGAATGATTGCGAAGAGCGGTGTAAGGAAGAGCGAGAGGAAGAACAATACCGCCGTAACAACGGAAGCAAGGCCTGTGCGTGCGCCTGCGGCAACAGCAGATGTTGACTCTACGAAAGATGTTACTGTTGAAGTTCCAAGACATGCACCAACTACGGTTCCAACGGAGTCTGCCATCAAAGCGCCCTTTGCGTTGCGTATGTTTCCGCTTGAATCCTTGAGGTTGCCCTGCTCTGCAATTCCCATCAAAGTTCCAAGGGTGTCGAACATGTCTGTAAAGAGGAAGGTTATCATAACGACGATGAATTTTAATATCATGCCGCTTGAAGAAAATGCCTCGCCGAATGCAAAGTGGAAGAGGTGTGGTTCTGCCGGTGTGGAGAAAGGCGTCCAGTCTTTTGCAACACTTGTTACGCCAAAAGGAATTCCGATTATTGTGGTAAGCGCGATTGCAATGAGGATTGAGCCGGGAACCTTTAGGATAAAGAGCACGATTGTAATTACAAGGCCAATTATTGCAACTGTTGCGCTTGCATTGTCTGCTGTAAAGTTTACAAAGCCAACCGGTGTTCCCAAGTCGGTCTTAACGATTCCGGCATTTACAAGGCCAATGATTGTGATAAAGAGGCCGATTCCGACGGACACAGCTTTTTTGAGTCCAGTAGGAATTGACTTTATGATTGCTTCGCGGACACCAAAAAGCGAAAGAAGGATAAAGATGATTCCTTCCACAAGGACAGCCGTAAGTGCAAAGGCTGCGGAACAACCCATTCCCGCGCAAACAGTGTAGGTAAAGAATGCGTTAAGTCCAAGGCCAGGTGCAAGGGCAACAGGAAGGTTTGCAAGGAATGCCATTACAAGCGTTGCAATGCCGGCCGCGACTGCGGTTGCCGTAAAGACAGAGTTCCAGTTAAGGCCTGTTATGTCGTTTGCAAGAATGTTTGGGTTCACGGACAGGATGTAAGCCATTGCCAAGAAGGTTGTAATACCGCCGATGATTTCGCGGCCTACAGTCGTACCGTTTTCCTTCAACTTAAAAAAATTGTTCATCTATTTCCTCCATATTAAAATGAATTACCTTGTTAAAGCCATCAGGCCTTTTTCTTAAAGTGGCTGAATGCCATGCTAAAGCTTGCCCTACCCTGCGTAACAGAACGGAGGTTTGTGCTGAATCCGAACATCTTTGCCATTGGTGCCTGGGCGTGGATTATGTTGCCACCGGATTTTTCGTCCATGCTGCTTATCATTCCACCGCGCTGGGTAATCTGGCTCATTGCGTCTCCAACAAATTCAGAAGGGCTTTCTATATCCACGTCCATGACCGGTTCAAGAAGCTCGGGGCTGGCTGCTGAACATGCCTTGTCAAAAGCTTCTGCGGCTGCGGCTTCAAAAGCGAATGTGGAAGCGGTAAGCGGGTTGTATTCAATGGCTGTAACGGTAACTGCAGTGTCTGCACAAGGATAGCCCATCTTGATTCCTGAACCAAAACAGTTAGTGATGCTCTGTTCAATGGCCTCAAAAATTTCTTCCGGTATTTCTGACGAATGCTTGACGGTGCAGGAGTAGCTGTTTCCGGCACCTGTTTCGCGAGGTTCAACGTGAATGGTAAGGCCTGCGGTGTTTTCTTTTCCTGCAAGTACGCGGCTGAATTCTTCCTTATAGTCTGCACTGGCTGTAACGGCTTCGCGGTAAGTAACCTGGGGCGCGCCAACACGGCACTGTACCTTAAAGTCATCGCGGATTCTTGTAACAAGAACGTCCAGGTGAAGCTCACCCATTCCGCTGATTACAAGCTGGCCAGTTTCTGCATCGTCGCGGGAGGTAAAGGTTGGGTCTTCCCTGCTAAGAATTTCAAGAGTCTCGTTAAGCTTGTCGCGGTCGCTCATGGTCTCGGGTTCTATTGCAATGGAGATGACAGGCTCGGGGAATTTTACGTTCTCCAGCAGAACAGGGAAGCCTTCGCTGCAAAGTGTGTCGCCTGTCTGGGAAAGCTTTAGTCCAACAAATACCGCAATGTCTCCGGCAGAAACGCTGTCCATCTGCTCCATGCGGTTTGCGTTTACGCGCAAAATGCGGTTGATTCTTTCGCGCTTTTTCTTGCTCGCGTTAAAGACCTGCATTCCTGTTGTAATCTTTCCTGCGTACATGCGGACAAAGCAGAGGATTCCCATCTGGGGGTCAAACTGGATTTTGAACACAAGGCCAACCGGGAACTTTGCGTCTTCCTTGCATTCAATGCTGGTTTCTTCTTCCACGTCCTTCTTTACGTGGACAGCCTTTGCGGCAGGAATTTCGTCCGGGGATGGAAGATAGTCAACGACTGCATCAATCAGCGGCTGGACTCCCTGGTTGTGGCGGCTTGAACCGCAGAGGAAAGGAACCAGGGTGCGGTTTATGGTGCACTTTCTAAGGGCTCCCTTTAGTTCCTGAGTTGTAATCTCCTGGCCCTCAAGGTATTTTTCGCCAAGGGCATCGTCATTGCTTGCAACTGCATCAATAAGCTTTTCGCGCCACTCCTCTGCCAAAGCCTTGCGCTCATCCGCTATGTCAGTAACGTCAAATTTTTCGCCTTCGGATTCTGCATCCCACCTTATTTCCTTCATGTTGAGCAGGTCAATTACGCCTTCAAAGTCCTGGCCTGCACCAATGGGGATTTCCAGAGCAACAACCGGACACTTGAACTTTTCGTGAACGTCATTCATTGCGCCAAAAAAGTCTGCACCAATTCTGTCCATCTTGTTCACAAAGCAAATGCGGGGAACATTGAATTCATCCGCCTGCTTCCAAACCGTTTCCGTCTGGGGCTGAACCCAACCCACCGCACAGATTACCGCAACGGCACCGTCCAGTACGCGCAAAGAACGCTCAACTTCTGCGGTAAAGTCCACGTGGCCGGGTGTGTCGATTATATTTATCTTGTAGCCTTTCCATTCGGTTGTAATGGCAGCAGAGGCAATCGTTATGCCGCGCTCCTGTTCCTGCTGCATAAAGTCCATGGTTGCAGCACCGTCGTCAATCTCGCCAATTCTGTGAATCTTTCCGGAATAATAAAGGATACGCTCCGTAGTAGTGGTCTTTCCGGCATCGATATGGGCCATAATGCCAATGTTTCGCATTTTGTCTAACATAATTTTCCCCAAGCAGTCTTACGCAAATAAAGGACAGGCCTAAGTATTTGACCGCTGCGTTGCATTTTGGAATTGTTCAGTTTATTGCATATTATATAGAAAAGAATGATTTTTAACAACAGGAATTTTTCGCAGATTTAAGTGCTCGCTACTGGATTTGAACCAGTGACTTCCACCGTGTGAAGGTGGCACTCTACCGCTGAGTTAAGCGAGCAAGAATGTAGAAATTATATATCCGTGGGGAATTTTTGTCAAGAATACGATACCCTTCAGTCTTCAGGACGATACTCCAATTGCTCCACCATTCATTCCCCGGCTACAATCGGCCGCCATGCCTCTGCGCCACCACCCTTCCGGCCTTCCCTAACGGTCATCCCGCTTGCGCGGGACTAAAGGGCCTCCACGGTGGCGTAGGCTGATTTTCTGTTTTCCCCCCACAAATACCTATTTGGCGGGGGAAATAGGGGTATTTTTTGCAGCTGCAAAAACGCTATACATAGTGTAGATGAAAACGATGCTTTTGTCCAAACCTACATATTTTTATGAGATAAAACTAGTGCTCTTTTATGAAATCACAGCTTGTACCATCATTAAACCTAACCATCATTAGATTTGAATTCAAAAACCACAAATACATTACATCCTCACTGTTATCAAAAATTATCTTTTGTTCTTCCCTATTTAAAACTCCTTCTTTTCTCGCTGGTAAATCTTGACTAGAATTTTCTCCATATGCATAAAGAGGATTGTTAAAATAAGTAACTGAAATTTTATCTTTTCTCGATATTTCAATTCGTATACTGTATTGCAGCCAATCAGCATCGGATACCCATACACCATTATGCACTCTATTTGCCTTGCATGAAACCATAATCAAAATTGTAAAAAATAAATATTTTGTCATTTCTTTCATTCTTTTTGAATCCATTAAAATCACTCTCTATCAAAATACTTGCTTCTAGTTATATTAAAAGGCAACTCCTATTCTTTTTTATCTATGGTATAAAAATGAATCTTATGAAAACTCTTTTCATTAAACTTGATTTCTTGTTCATTGTGTTTAAAGAAAATTGTCTTTCCAAACAGGCCTGTTTTAACTTTTGTTACCTGACCTACAAATTGTATATGTTCTTTATCTTTGTCTGTAATAAACTCAAAAATAAAATCACCTACTTTTAAAGTCTCTTTTGAGACAGGCTTGCATTCATCATTTAATAATGTAGAAAGAATTTTATCTCGTGTTGTTAAATCAACTTTTGTTAAACTGGACATTTCTTTACACCTTTCATCAGTTAGCCAAAGAGGACAAAGACAATATTGTCCATCTGCAAATATTTTTCCAGCCAAGTCTGGCTGAAAATTTCTGTCCTCTTTGATTCCGAATATTGGATTGCCCTTATTTGTATACAAAAGAACAATCGTGTGATTTGTATTTGAATTCTTTATAAGCTTGGTAACCCAACTTGTTTCACTTGTTTTTAATTTTCTGTAATGATAAACTCCTTCTTTTTTTAACCTTCCATCCGGGTCTATATAGCGTATGGGATTATTCCCAGCGTAATGGAACAAACCGGCATTTGCTGGGATTAAAGCGGGATTCCTGCGGAATTCTGAATATCTGGACGCAAGAATCCATTTTTTGGGAGACGGTTTGTGTTTTTTCCGGCAGGAATTTTCCATTTTTTGTTCCTAAACTCCTCTTTTCACAAAATTTTTACTGCAAACTGCCCCAAAAAAGGGGCAATTTCCGCACTTCCCCAACAAATACCTATTTGACGGAGAAAACAGCCATATTTTTGACGGCTGCAAAAACGCTATACGTAGCGTAGTATTTTTTCTTATGCTTTATATCTTTAATCTAATAAACGTAAAAAACTTTTTTTCCGCTTTACGGTAAAGTCATAATTCACACTTGATACTTTTCCATCAATCATGATAACTGCTTCAACGGAGAAAGAATTATCCTTTCCTACAGGAAATTCTACAAACTCCAAATCTATGGAAGAGCATAATAATCGTGCATTGACCATGGAAGTAGAAAAGTTCGGAAAATTAGATTTTTTTTCAAATACGGTTGTTCCTTCTGATGACTTTATTTTTACACGCAATAATTTCAATTCATTTTTCTCTTGAGATTCGGTATATAATTTAACATAGCAAGGAGCCTTTACAAAATTCTTTTTGATTTTTTCTTTGTCCGTTTTAATACGATATTCGCAAGGATAGTATGTCATGTCAATCAGAACGGTATATTTGCCTATTCGTTTTGAATCAAATTTTTTATCTGATATGCTTTCATCTGCAAAGCATTGATTCAGGGAAGCATCCTTTAGGCTTACGATAAAAGTAACATACGAATCAAAAATCACAGGAATAGCAAAAAGTCTGTTTGCCATTAAAAATAATAATACGAGTAAAAAATATTTTTTCATAAAATTCCTCTTACCATATATGTGCGTCTCGAAAGCTTTTTTCATTTCTTGCTTTTGCAGCTTCATCTTTAGATGCTGTAACACTATATTGATAATCTCCAAAAAATCTCTCTCCCATCGTAGTAGGATCATCAGGTGAATTTCCCCAAATATAATAAGGTAACACGTCCATAAAGAAATGTCCCACTTTTGATTTAGATGCATCGCAATAATTGTAAGTACCTTGATTTACAGGATCAGTTACAAGATTTCCGTTTCCATCATAAACAAGTTCAAAAGAACCTTTTCCATTTCCAGATGGATCCATTCTTACTAATTTATCATTATTTTTAGGAGATGGAGAATTTTTCGTGCCATAACCCATCTCATGATAATTATCCATCATTTCCGCATAATCAACACCATTTTCTATTCCCAATTGTTTATAATTATTACTTGATGCTAATTTACGAGTAGGATATTTTGCCATTTCATTCTTTTGTTTATTATTTCTTGCATAATGAATTTCTTTAAGATTCGGGAAAGAAGGCATCTTTACAGGAGAATGCTCTGAACTCGAAGCATAAACCATACCTGTTGCTAACAACTTTGTATCTCCAGAAGAATTCTTTCTTGCAAAATTCCAAAAGTCACAAACTGTAGGAAATCTTCCATCCGGGTCTATATAGCGTACCGGGTTGTTTCCCGAGTAATGGAACAAACCGGCATTTGCTGGGATTAAAGCGGAATTCCTGCGGAATCCGGTGCGTCTGGACGCAAGAATCCATTTTTTTGGGGACGGTTTGTATTTTTCCCGGCAGGAATTTTCCATTTCTAGTTTTTAAACTCCTCGCTTCATAAAATTTTTACTGCAAACTGCCCCAAAAAAGGGGCAATTTCCGCGTTCCCCAACAAATACCTATTTGATGGGGGAAAGGGCGGTGTTTTCACACTCTGCAAAAACGCTATACATAGCGTAGACAAAAATATCACTTTAGTCTACAAAATGTTTATATCTTCGCGGAGAAAAACATTCCGATAATTTTATGGAGTGTTTTTCTCTGTGGCTTAAAAGTTCCATGATAAAAAAAACTTTATTGCAGTTCTCATTTTCATGGGGACATGTTGCCTGTTATAACTAATCACAAACAAAAATTAATCATACAAATATGCAGCTTCAAGTATTTCCACGCAATGACTTATATTCTTCTTGCAATAATCATTATATTCTGATTTATCTATAAAATATCTTACTTCATCTGTTTCTAAATCTAGAATAAAATATGAATACAAGGTTTCTCCAAAATAAAATTTCTTATCATAAACACCAAGTCTTGTTATTCCATCTACAACCGGTGTCGAATAGTCAACATGTTCTTTTCTATTCTTTCTTTTATCCTGAAGGCATAAGGCATTCTGAACCAATCCTCCCCAAAATTCCTTATCTACATTGGCAGAATCAAAAACCTTTTCAGCATTGTTTAACTTTAAGGATACATCACCGTCTACAACAACATAGGGATTTGTGATGTTTACAAGTTTT
>Ga0310695_10009817_pt1 | contig 14253 bp, 15 predicted proteins | sample RumenRJG_04DNA_FD_203882 | JGI IMG/M metagenome (GOLD analysis project Ga0310695, IMG submission 203882) | Bovine rumen microbial communities from Lethbridge, Alberta, Canada - RJG_04 (v2) (version 2) | ecosystem: Host-associated > Mammals > Digestive system > Stomach > Rumen | place: Canada... | reverse complement strand
ATTTGGAAGGTGCTCTTGATAGTGCTGATGGTGGGCTCGTTCCTACTCATGTTCTCGGGCATCAGGCGTTCTACGGACCAGTTGCCGCTGGAGTGGGGAACGGTAGTCTACGAGATAGGCACCTCGAGTGTCTTCGTGCTGCTCTATTTGTTCATCCTGTTCCTGATACTTGACCTGGGACGACTGGTGCATCTCGTTCCGCGAACCTTATTATATAGTAACGGATGGATGGCAGGAGGCATTGCCGTCTTGATGTTCTGTCTGTTCCTCTATGGCAATCTGCACTACAAGAGCAAGTATCGCGAGGAACTGACCTTCCGTTCGCAGAAGATTACGCGACCCGTACGACTGGTGATGATGAGCGACCTGCACTTAGGCTACCATAACCGTCGCGACGAACTGCACCGATGGATAGACATCATCAATAGTGAACATCCCGACCTGGTGCTGATAGCGGGCGACATCATCGACGGCTCTATACGCCCGCTGAAGGACGAACGGATGTACGAGGAGTTTCGGCGCCTCAAGGCTCCCGTCTATGCCTGTCTGGGCAATCATGAATACTATAGTGGTGAGCCCGATGCCCAGCGCTTCTATCAGCAGGCGGGCATCCAGCTGCTGCAAGACTCGGCAACCGTCGTGGGCGACCTCTGCATCATCGGACGCGACGACCGTACCAACCAGCACCGCCAGTCATTGGGTGCCATTGTGAAGAAGTTTGCCCAAAGCACCACGCCCTCTACGCTCCATTCCAAATTCAGCATCCTGCTCGACCACCAGCCTTATCATTTGGATCAAGCCGAGCGGCAGGGTATCGACTTTCAGTTCAGCGGTCACACCCACTACGGACAGGTGTGGCCTATCTCCTGGATTACCGATGCCATCTACGAGTGTGCCTTTGGCCCCCATCAGCGCGGTGCCACCCGCTATTACATCTCGAGTGGTCTCGGCATCTGGGGCGGCAAGTTCCGCATCGGCACCCGTTCAGAATATGTTGTTGTCAACCTGAAGGGCGAATAGCTGCAAGGCTGTTCCCGCTTAGACAGTTTCCGTCGGGAGTTCACTGGAGAACCGGCATTCAGGCGACTCCTCCATGTAGTGTTTCGAGTAGGCCACATAGTGCTCGGCATTGTCTGTCTGGCCCGGTCGCGTAGGTTTGATGTATTTAGCCGGTACACCACCCCAGATTTCGTGAGGAGGAATCTTGGTGTTCTGAAGCACCAGCGCTCCGGCGGCTACAATGGCTCCTTCGCCTATCTCGCAGCCGTCGAGCAGGGTAGAGCCCATGCCGATGAGCGCATGATCATGGATGGTGCAGGCATGAACCGTTACATTGTGTCCTATTGTCACATAGTTGCCGATATGCGTGGGACCCGTCTCGTGGGTTACGTGTACACACGAGCCGTCTTGCACATTAGTGCCGTTGCCGATGGTGATGGGAGCCACGTCGCCCCGCACCACCGCATTAAACCACACCGAGCACTCGTCGCCCATGGTCACCTCGCCCACAATCGTAGCATTCTCGCTGAAATAGCAGTCCTTGCCCCACTTCGGGCTCAGACCGCGGTAACTCTTTATCAAAGCCATATCGTATAGTCTTTCTATTCGCGTTGCAAAGTTACACAAAAACGAGAGAAATGCAAAAGGAAAGCTTGCTTTTCTTTTCATTTCCGAGTGCCAAGTAACTTCGGCATAGCCAGAGTTACGGAAAAAGACTGTAACGAAAGACGAATTTTCGAAGATTAACGCAGAATGACCGCAAATAAAAGGCAAGACAGGGAATAATGAGGAATCTAAGGACGAAGGGAAAAGGCAACTTGATGCGGAATGGTGCAAGAGTTAGGTCTCTAAATTGGACTCGGCCCTGCCGCTTGCCAGAGCAAGAACCCGCTTGAGCCTTCTCTGACAGTTAAACTTTTCTAATTCCGAGGGTACGAAAAAGGCAGAATGACGCAATTCAAACTGACTGGTTTTCGACTCAACGATATGCTCCAGAGCCACAGAAAAATCACGAATCGTCTGTTCCTATTCCCACCCTGGGCTTATTCGATACCAACAATCCCGTCTATGATCCAGCCGAAGAAGAGTTTAGAAGGCGGATGCAAAAGAAGAAAAAGAAGCGTGGGCCGAGACTCTAATGATAACAGAAACTCACACAAATGATGATAATGGAAGCCTGCCTAATTGATGACAGGTTCCCCATTACTCTATAAAGAAGTTCGCCAGAAAATTAGGCGATTTACCTCTATGGGAAAATGGGATAAACAGGGGAACGTAACTGGCACATGATTTCCAGAAGTCGTTTAGCACTACCTGTGCGAAATTTGAGTGGGAGTGTTTTGAGTTGTTCTTCGGTAATAAAGAACGAGAAGCCTTGCAGTCGGGTGAAAAGATCTTCATACTTGTCTTTCACCTGGGTCTCCATTCTTGTGAACAACGCATCTCTATCTCCATCAACAAAATGCATATATAGAGCATCACCTCGCATAGGTGAATGTGGCGCAAAAGCAGTTCCCTTTGGGATAACACATTTGTCTGCTCCCGTAAATGGAGCTGCAAAATGAACCAAATACTCCAGCTCTGTGTCCTCAGCCAATTCGAAGACGTTCTCGTCAATCTTCAGTGCTTCAATTTGTTCATGTGTAGCCATAGATTTCTATTCTTTTTTGCAAAAGTAGGCAATTACCTCGATTTATCCAAATAAAATGGTCTTCACAAGGCTTGTGAAAGTAACTTTTTTAGTAATTGTGCATCTCATTAGAAAAAAAAACGTATCTTTGTGGTCAGAAATTGGCAATACGAAATAGGGACACCTAAAACGTTAGATATATGATTGATAACAAGAAGATATTACTGCATAGCGCAGAGATGGCAGAACATGCTAATGGAGCAGCTCAATATTTGGGTGCTTTATTAGGAGGCAGATATGTCACCAAGGAACAAACTCGTGAGATGGTTGACTTTCTTTTTGCTGGAACAAAGAGGAATATCGAAAGTTGCCCTTTTGCGACCCAAGAAGAAAAGGACACAGAGATACACCGAAGGGAATACTTAATGAGAATCTTGAAAATGCAGATGGGATTGTAATTATTACAGAATATGCAAAACACCGTTATATTACCACAGTGGCTTGACAATTTAATTTTCGAGCAGTTAGGTGCGAAATATTGTCGCTCAAATTCCGATATGACTGTCATTGATTGGGACAAGAATGATGTTCTTAATTATTTAGGCACCTACTTCCCGCGTAGTTATGCAGAATCATATTGCTTATTTTCAGACTTTCTCAACAAGCATAAAGAACAATACACTGGCAAGCTGGAACTATCTGTTTTCGATTTTGGATGTGGCACAGGCGGTGAGATATTAGGTTTTCTAACCGCCGTATCAGAATGTCTCCCACAAGCGACCACAATAAATATAGTTGCGATGGACGGAAATTACCATGCCCTTAGACTATTTGAGCGAGTTTTGGCAGTATATGAAGAAAAAAAGAGCCAACTTATACGGCATAGAATTATGCCTCTTAAAATTGATGATTTCTACGATCTGAATGTAATGAATGAGGTCATATCAGACGAATTTGACATCTTTATGTCATTCAAGGCTATTTGTGAGTTCGTAACCAAGGATAGATTCGAGAAACGAAACGCTTATGCACACATTGTCGACACGTTCCTTCCACGTATAAAAGATAATGGTATTATGGTGTTAGTTGATATATCGACTTACAATAACGTATCGCAGGAATGGTTACCAAGGATGATGGATAGCGGACTTACAAAGAGCAAATGTCGCGTAATCTTTAGAAATGATGGATATAATCAAGCATTCATGGTAACACATCAAAAGAGGAGTAATGATATTAGCAAAATAGCATGGAGAATAATTCAAAAACTATAAATATATGAAGAAAGATTGGATGATAAAAGAATCTGAACTAGATGAGGATCAGATTAAAGTTTTGATGGCAACATTGGATAAATCTTGTGTTATCTCTGGATGTGCTGGTAGTGGAAAGTCTGTCTTAGCTCTAATCAAAGCACAACGTATCCAAAAAGAACGTGGCAACAACTACCAAATTGTCGTTTTTACTAAAGCTTTATGTGGCTATATGAATTCTGGTAGACAAGAACTTGGACTTAACAACCAGTTTATTTATTATTGGATTTGGAAAAACAGAAAGAATTGCCCGTCATCTGACTATGTCATAGTCGATGAGATACAAGACTTTTCGAAAGAAGAAATCCAAGAATTTATTAATGCAACAAACAAGCACTTTTTCTTCTTTGGGGATACTGCACAGTCTATATATGGAGGACTTAAGACAACCATGAGTGTACAAGATATAGGAATCATGATGTACCAGCAGGGAATAGAAAGAAAAGAGTTTGAACTCTATCGCAATTATCGACTTCCTCTGCCTACTGCAAGATTTGTTCAGTACATAGGTGTTGACCTACCACCTTTTGTTGAAAGTACTTATAAGAGTATAGAAAAGGAGTTGCCATATGTGTTACACTATCAAAATGTAAAAGAGCAAGTATCAGCTATCGTCTCTATTATTAAACGAAAAGACCTAACCGATGTGGCTATTCTTTTACCTGATAATGACTATGTAAAGGAAACGGGAGAGTTGCTTAAAACGTTGGGTGTGGATTATGAAATGAAATATAGTGATCGAGAAGATTATCACAACAATATTGAAAACTTAAATTTCTCCTCATCCAATCCTAAAGTCATGACCTATCATAGTGCAAAAGGGCTACAATTCGAAGCCGTCTTTCTTCCACAAATTGAGTATTTTGTTGATGATAGAGACTCTGACAGTAAAGCATTGTACGTGGCGATGACCCGGACTTATCGTTATCTTTATGTAATGTATAGCGGTCAGCTACCACAACCTCTATGTAATATCCCCTCAAACTTATTCAGAACAACAGAATCCGACGAAGAAGTAGAAGATATTTAATATGAAGAAGTTATATATTCCCACATCGACATTAAATTTCAATAACATCTTGTCAAGTGAAAGCATTTCTCCAAAAGCATTTTATGAAATAAGAGGTTTTGGTTACTCACGTTGGCAAGAGGTGGAAGAAAACAATAAAGAGAATGTAATCTTATTATATGAAGAACCATTCTCATTTGTACGTCCCGATAGTGACGTAGAGGATCATCCTATGTTGTTGGAGATTACAATAGACAAAGATTTTCCATCAATAGCTGAAGGAGTTTATTATAGTGATGAAAGTATATACCTTTCTCCTTGGCGGACACGCTTCATTTTCTTCAATGAACAAGACCGTCGAGTAGCCCTTTCTATATCTGACAGTAGCCTTGAAACAAAAATGTTAGGCTTGTACCATCGTCAATTGTATATAGAAACTTATCCTCAGAAGAAATTCCCTGATGTTGAATGCAATGCACCCCTTAACAAAGAGGCGATTGATTTTGATGTTCGAATAAATAAGATGAAAGGGTTGCTTTACGGATATTATATTGGGGCTTTATTGTCAAGTACTCCAGAATTGGTTGAAAAAACTAACACTCTGCAGGAGATTCAGAATATATTCTCGTCAATATTGTCATCTGACACACACAAACCTACAATCCTTCAGCATCAGAAACTAATAGCTTTATTTGCAGATTTAAAGAAATACAACCCTGTCGTAAGTTATCTGAGCCAAGTTATAAAAGAAAGTATAAAAGTGGATGAAATAGTTTCCAATCTTACTAGATTAGGAGTTGTTTTCCCTACTACTTTTGATGTAGAACGATTAATCAATTCATTAGAATTGGCTACTAAAGATTATAACCCTGCATTAGATTGGCTAAAAAAAGAAAAGGATAATCTTTATCGCGAAGAAGCTTCAGAACGGACTTATTTGTCAACATCTTCAGAGGAAGTCGTGCTAACTGACAATTTCTTGTCAAGAGTCACGAATACAAATTTGACAGATAATAACGAGCAACAATTAATGATGGTGTGGGCAAATGATGTACTTATTTCTTCTGAGTATAACGGAAAGATTACCACATTCGCAGAAACGCTATCAGATATAATCACACGGAAAGCCAAAGAGATTTATGGCGAAAAATGGGATGATAGCTACGCAAGAATTGAGTTAAATCAGATGCGCAGATATATTAGAGGTCAAGAATCGTCTATAACTTGGAAAAATGATCTGTTTTCTTCAATTGCTGCCGTTCTAGCAAAAGGCAGTGACTGGGAACAATTACGCAGCTTTATGCAAGGTAAACAGATTTCTGATTATCGCATGGCTTTTGCATTTTATGGAGAACTTAATGGATTTGCAAATCTTACAAGGGATTTTACAGACAACTTGTTCGGTTTACGTGATAACCGAAAATATATAGCTGAGGTATACAAAGAAATCTATGGACAGTTGCATGGGATTGACCCTACATTTGGTAATTCAATAGTTATCGAAAATGAACTTTCTCTTATTACTGACAATGAAGATAAAACAGATAGAAATGAGGCAGCCGCTATTCAGAAAAATGAAACGAAGAGTTTAAGAGAAAAAGTTCAAGCGATTGTTGTTTTACATCCGCGAGCTAAAATATCTGAAAATGACAGGCAAATTATAGATAAGGCCATTGATAAAGCCCAAAACGATAGCGTTACATTTATCAGTATGATAGCAGCGGAAATGGAGAATCTGAAAAAAGGCATATTCCCCTTTCTCCAAAAGGAATTGCATCCCAATTGGAAACCCGCCAAAACTGCGCGGAATGTTGGTAACAAAAATAATAGCTATGAGGAACCAAGTCTTTTTGAAAGCATTACTGATGGATTGTCCAGAATGCTCGGGAAATCCATATCTTTCCCACAAAAGGTTAGGCTTGAATATTCAAACATTACTCAAATTCTAGAGATAGTCAAGTCTGTGAGTCCATCTGTAACAGGAAAAACGGAAAATGCCATTAGAAAAGATTTGGAATGGGTTTTAGACCCTAAATATTCTGAACATAAGGACTATAATGAACTTATCGCTGATTTCCAAAGACACCTCATTGATGGGAAGACGCTTAAATCAAGTTCAAATGGAAAGGATCTGACGTGGAAAAATAAGCTTTATACCGATTTGGACATTGATTTAATAATCAAACAAATTCGAGATAATTGTATTTAGCGTATTGTATTCCAATAATTGTATTTGCATATGGCACGATTATATCAATATAAGTGTAAAGAATGTGGTCTTACAATGATGTCATCGGAAGACGGGGACTACAGTTTAATGAGTGGTCCTGGTCATTACTATTTATGTCCAAGATGTAAGAAAGTGTTTCGGAGAAATTGGTCATTCAGAGATAATGATTTGACTAACAAAGATTATTCTTATGAAAAAGACAATGCTTTGCCCTATCTTCTTTCAAAGGCTGTTTCTGAGGAATTTCAAGAAGTATTTATAAAAGATGTATCTTGGTTTCAAGGTGAGGTTATAAAAGGTGAGGAGTCACTTTATTATGGTAAAACATCAACTCATGACGCAGTCAAATGGACTAAAAATTGTTTTTGGGAGAAATTGTTCAAAATATCTTAAGAGGAAGGAATACGCGGAAAATATAAAAATGCATGAGCTAATGAAAGCTGTAAAAGACTCTGCTTTTGAGAGGTATGCAAGATTCTATAATAATATCAACAATGTTAAATGTGAATCGTGTAATGGACAAGCATCTTCATGGAGTCCTTCGGATGGATGCCCTAAATGTGGTAACATATTGGAATTAGAACCAAACAGTTTAATCCTTGTAGACTAATATGAGTGAACATGTAAAAATAGAAACCGATGATGGCAAGCAAGTAGAGGCAATCGCCCCGGTCATCATATCTGCTAGTCGTTCTACAGACATACCAGCCTTTTATGCCAAATGGCTCTTTAATCGCTTGGCTAAAGGGTATTGTACATGGTATAATCCGTTTAACATCAATCAAAAGATGTACATTTCTTTTGAGCGGTGTCGAGTGATAGTGTTTTGGACAAAGAATCCTGCTCCTATCATTCCTTACCTGCCAGAGTTGGACAAAAGGGGTATTCATTACTATTTCCAGGTGACGCTGAACGATTATGTGAAAGAAGGATTTGAACCGAATGTGCCTTCTGTAGAAGAACGTGTCGAAACTTTCAAAAAATTGTCTAGTCTCATAGGAAAAGAAAAGGTGATATGGCGTTTTGACCCTCTCATTATTACACCAAACATTGAGCCAAGAGAGTTGCTGACACGAATATGGCATGTTGGCAATAAGTTGAAAGGATATACAGACAAACTCGTTTTCAGTTTCGTTGACGTGAAGGCATATCGCAAGGTGCAGAACAATCTTGTTAAGGAGACGATGCTTTTTACAAAGGACGATGTTGAAAATGCTGAGGCAAATCATGCTCAGCGAATAGAAATAGTAGAAGGACTAAAGAAGATTCGCGAAGCATGGCATAAAGAGGGTTGGGATATTGAGATGGCAACATGTGCAGAAGACATCGATCTGGAAACCTACGGAATTGAGCATAATCGTTGCATCGACGGAGAACTGATGAAGCGTATCTTTGCAGATGACAAAGAGTTGGTTTACTACCTGCATACCTTGAAATGGCCTGAGAAGGACATGTTTGGCGAGATTCCGCCTATTCCCAACAAGACCAAAAATGTTAAAGACACAGGTCAGCGCAAGATTTGTGGATGCATGGTTAGTAAAGATATCGGTATGTATAATACTTGCCGTCATTTCTGCGTATATTGTTATGCCAACACTAGCAAAGAACTAGTGCTGAAAAATAAGGACAAGCATAATAATGAGAGTGAAAGTATAATTGGTTAAAGAGTTATTTATATGAAACCGGAAGTCCAAATGAACAAGGCCATACAGTTGAAAGCGCAAAAGCGCTATGAGAATCCTATATATAAGAAACTCAAAAAATATGAGCATTATGTCACACAAGATTATGTGGACAATAATTTTGGCTATGATTCAGTGGTTAGTATCAAAACCAATGGCAAGTTTTTCGATTCCGAACATAAGCGGATTAGTATTATTGTAGATATATTAGCAAAGCATTGTGGTGTATCAGCTCAATATGTTAGTATTGGGGATGAAACTGTACTTGGAGTTGCCACTGATGGTGAGAGCCATGAATTCTATCCTGTCACATCGCTAAATGGGCCAAACAAAAAACAACGGGAACTTTGCAACTTTCTTGAAAAGGAAGAATGTAAAAACCTTAGTTACGGATGCTTGCTCATAGAACGATTTGCAAAATTAATAGATGCAAGAGCTTCTGTGAAAGTCATGGTTTACGACGAGGAATATTTACATGGAAGATTTGCTGTTGACATAATTGACTTTGATTCAAAGATAAAACCAGACATCCAACTAAAAAAGGCCGCAGACAGCATACCCATGAAGATTGAAAAGAAAGTCGATGATTTCGTTGATATAGTCATCTCACAGGGGATAAAATGGGACAATATAGAGGCTTTGAAATTGAAACAGGAGATTCTTGCATATGGGTTTGGTCTTATTTGGCATTTCCCTGGTGAGGACAACTCAACTCAGTCTACTAAGAGGAAGAACTTCTATGACGAAGAAGGTCAACCAAAGCAAACTCTCAAGTTGGGGGAGTATGGTGAAATAACTCTGAAGGAAAGAAATAATGAAATTGGGAAAGGTAATGAATTCCCTTTTATGATGAAAGGAGAGAATGCTTTGTCTGAAATGGGAAGGGTCTATCACAACTGGCTTTCTGCTCATGCTGAAGGATACATTGAGGAAAACCCCTTTGATTTGCTAAGCCAACTCAACAAATTAAGTATTGATGACTCCCAACTATATTCAATGGCAGCGACAAAGCCTTATCATATTGGAACTATCTCTCCCAAAATGATTGGCATGGGAGACCATACGGGATTTATGCTCTATTGGGAAAATGAAATAGACGAGGAAGCATTACTCCGATATATTCGACTGGAGATGTCAGAACAAGGAGTATGGCAATTATATTTGCTGAAGACGACACCCTGTGTAATGCCTGCCTATTGGCATGGTGAATACATGAAGCGAAAATTCATCTTTGATAAATATGACTTATACGGAATTGAAGCCTTAAATGATTATGACCTGACAGACTTGATTGCATGCCCTGTTGTATGGCCATCGGTATCCCTTGACCATCTGGCAAAGGATTCTGTAGTAGCCCATGTGTTCTGTTGTTACTGGAATGACTGGAAGGGACTGATACGGGAACATGTTAAGATGACACTAAAGAATGGACGTGTTGAGAAATATGAGATTATGGAGGATTTAGTCATCTATAAGTATCACTGTGGCATATTCCTATAAAGTGGAAAAAATGATAATTTGAACGGGATAAAAACGTTATAGAAATAAAGAACGACGGAAGATGACGACAGAAGATATATTGAGGCTTAGAGATACAGCAGAACAGACGCGAGTGCAGTTCAAGGAGCGGGTGACTCGCGACAACAAGTATGACGTGAGTTGCGAGATGGTGGCACAGAGTAATTCTCGTGGCGGGATGATTGTGGTAGGTATTGACGACAAGACAGGGCGCATCAATCCGCTCTCGTTTGTGGAGGTACAAGAGACGACGAACTTGTTGGGGAGTCTGGCATCAGAAGGTGTCGTGCCACAGATTCTGCTCGACATCGAAAATGTTCAGCCAGAAGGGGTCAGTATGGAAAGCATTAAGCATGGTGCATCGGTACCAAGAAATAAGTTGCTGTTTAATCACGGTATCAATCTGCTGCCCTATACTGGAGCAGGTAGTGGCATTACCAGAGCCTTGAAGTTTACTTCTGGTATCAAGTTTGTCAATGACGAGACGCTCAATGAGTTTGTTGTGACAGTTGAGCGTAGAGATGTAGGAGAAATTGATGTTAAAAATGATAGAGATAGTGATAGAGAATACAGAGATAAAAGAGACGAAGAAGACAGAGATAACTCACTGTCTGCGAAATATATAGAAAATAATGAAGCTACAAAAAGAGACAATGATGGAGTCGAAGAAACCGAAGATGGAGCACGTGTAGTTCGCACTCCTTATAAGCAGTTGCCAAGTGTTCAAAAGGACATCATCCAGTTTTGTGCTATCCCAAGAACGGCAAAGGAAATCATGGACCACATAGGCTACTACAACAATTCTAAGAATATGACCACGTATGTCAGACCATTGTTGGATATGGGATATTTAGAGATGACTGAACCCGACAAGCCCAAAAGTAAGAATCAGAAGTATCGGAAAGTTAGAAAGGAATAAATGGAAGCGTATGATATTCGGTAAGAAAATAAAAGAACTCAGAGAAGAGCACGGGATGGTGCAGCGGAAACTTGCGGCTGCACTGGATATCGACACGCCAATGTATAGCAAGATAGAGCGTGGAGAAAGGAAAGCCAAGCGAAGCCATATCCCTATTATGGCCAGACTCCTTGAAATCGAGGAGAAAGAACTGCTAACCATCTGGTTGGCAGACAAGGTGCTGGATACCGTTGAGGGTGAGGACGAAGTGAAACGCGATGCTGTGATCTATGCTCAGAGAGAGATAGAAGCTGGAGTTGGATGATTCGGTTATAAACAAAGGGTGTGACGATGGACTTTTTCGACTATATCATCAATAGAAATGCTGCTCAAAAAGAGAATCCGGGCAAGTTGTCTTCATACAGGGAGGCGGCGGAACTGATATGCATGTGCTGGAACAGGCTGGATATGAGCTTCGTTGAGCCTTATCTTGATGAGGAAATGGTTTGGAAAGGCGGTGTGCCACACAGGGTTATCAAAGGAAAGGACGATTTCCTAAAACTGATGCACCAAGTTTTCGATTCTCTTCAATACTCGAAGCGTAGTTATAGGGCAGACGTTGATGGAAGTGGCGACCGCTCTGTTGCTATTATTACTGTCGATGGCGAATATCAAGATATGATGCATCGCTTGAAAATTGAGGATGGACTTATCAAGGAAATTGAGGTGACACCTTCTGGGTATTGGTGGTCGAAACAGTTTGGTGGTTCTTCGCCTTTTGGGGTCGTACACCAGACATCGCAACATGAGCAAGCAGCCGCTGTAGCAGCTATAGAGAATTATGTGAAGACAGAACTGGGTGATAAACCTATAACATGGGCTACGCAATATGAGTTAAGGAATTCGTGTTGCCAATTGTCGTTCACCTGTGATGGGCTATCATATGATGTTTTGGTGGAGATTCATAGCTTTGATGATAACAAGTGCCGCTTCGTGATGTATTCGGAGTACAATGGACTGATAGCAGAATGCAAGGAGAACGACCATATAAAATCGCCTTTTCGCAAGCCTTGTGAACGCTTGGTGATTCCGTAAAAAACATGTATCTTTGCATCCAGATTTGAATATATGGAGAATATGGACACATTATTGGACTTCGGACCTGTTGAGGACAAGATGCAGGGAATCATTAAGGTGATTGGTGTGGGCGGCGGTGGTTGCAATGCCGTCAGGAATATGTACGACGAGAAGATTTCCGGTGTGACGCTGGCGGTGTGTAACACGGATAGTAAGTCGCTGGCACCATCGCCTGTGCCTGTCAAGATACTCCTCGGCGAGGGACTTGGTGCAGGTGGCAAGCCTGAAATCGGGCGGTCAGAGGCAGAGAAGAACATTGCCGACATCGAACATCTGTTGAGCGACGGCACGAAGATGGTATTCATCACAGCCAGCATGGGCGGTGGAACGGGTACGGGATCGGCACCTGTGGTGGCCAGTGTGGCAAAGAAGATGGGGCTGCTGACCATCGGAATCGTGACCATCCCTTTCCGCTTTGAGAAGAAGCAGAAGATTATCCGTGCACTGAAGGGTGTGGACGAGATGCGAAAGAATGTGGATGCGTTGCTCATTATCAACAATGAGCGACTATGTGATGTTTATGCTGATACACCAATCTCCGTAAAGGAGTCGTTTGCACGGGCAGACAACATCCTGAAGGATGCTGTGATGGGCATATCGGAACTGATAACCGTGAATAGCAATGGTGGGATTGACCTTGACTTCCGTGACGTGGAGACTACGATGCGCGACGGCGGCGGTGCTATCATGGCAATGGGACGAGCCAGCGGTGAAAAACGAGTGGAACGAGCTATACAGAATGCCTTGCATTCGCCACTGCTCTATGGTAGTGATATCAGCAAAGCCAAGCGAATCTTGTTCAATATCTATTCCAGCGAGGAAGCCCCCATCATGGTGCCCGAGATGCAGGAGATTGACGATTTCTTTGACAGTCTGGATCCGTATATCGAGGTGATTTGGGGCATATCGAGCGATAACAGCATTGGCGAGGATGCTAAGGTGACGATATTGGCCACAGGCATGGAAGAAAGCCAGGATATAGACGAATCGTTGAAGGATGATGCTTACTACGAGAGTCTGATTCCGCAATTATACAGGCCTGTCAAGAAGGAAACAGAGGAACCGGCACCAGAGCCCGATTTCGTAGTTGAGCCTGCTCCAGAGCCGGAGCCGCCAGTGATAGAAGTAGAAACGAAGCCTCAGCCCACTATTGGCAATAAGGTCAGGAATTGGCTGTCAAACATCATCACCGAAACAGAAGAATAGTCAGCAGATGATGGAAAGGACACCTGAAGAAATCGCTGCTGAGCTTGCTTCATCGGTAAGGGAGCTGATTGCTGCAGATCGTAAGGACTTGCTGTTGCGAGCCATTGGTACGCCCTTGCTCGAAGAACTGCGCATTGAGGCGGCAAAGGCGAAGCTGAGCAGGCTGCTGATCACTAAGGATTACAGGTTCTTATTGGTAGATTTGGGCAACAAAGAGATAGAGTTGCAACCTGTACACAAAGCGGTGTATCTGCTGTTTTTGGCGCATCCTGAAGGTATTGAGTTCAAGCGGTTGGATGAGTATCGTGAGGAACTGACCCGCTACTATATGCAGACGGCAAGGATGATGGACAAGGCGAAAATCATGGAGGGCGTGGACCACTTGGTGAACCCGCTCGACAATGCCATTAACGAGAAATGTTCGCGCATCAAAAAAGTGTTCTTGGAGATGATGGATGAGTATATGGCCAGTTACTACATCATCAGCGGACATGCGCAGAAACACATTGCCGGGTCTTCACGTATCTGGTATGAGCGTTTGAAGGTGATTACACTGCCGAGAGAGTTGGTGGTAAGTGAAGTGTAAAAAAGAATCAATAGGTGTCATTTTTCGTGTTGGTTCGTCTCATTA
>Ga0310695_10009816_pt1 | contig 14253 bp, 9 predicted proteins | sample RumenRJG_04DNA_FD_203882 | JGI IMG/M metagenome (GOLD analysis project Ga0310695, IMG submission 203882) | Bovine rumen microbial communities from Lethbridge, Alberta, Canada - RJG_04 (v2) (version 2) | ecosystem: Host-associated > Mammals > Digestive system > Stomach > Rumen | place: Canada... | reverse complement strand
CAGGTACCGCTGCTGGTAAACTCTACTCAATCTTTATTGAATTAGATACAGCTGCTCAACCAGTAGTGGAAAAGATCCAAAACGATAGAGTTTATGTTGGATTTGACTGGAACAAAGCTGAAGGTGATTACTATCCAGTTGATCCTACCATTGAAGATGGCTACTATCTCGTTGGTTCAATGAATAACTGGGCAGAAAATAACAACTATAAGTTAACTGCTAATACTCAAGGTGAAGCAGAAAACGAATACTACATTACTGATGTTGTTTTAACTGCTACAGACGAATTCAAAGTTAAATATCATGGTGAACAAGAAGCTTGGTTCCCAGATGGCGAAGACAACAATGTCAAAGTTCCAGCTGGTACATATGATATCTACTTCTCCCCAGATCATAAGGAGGGTTGGGCCACAGGCTCTACATACGAAGATAAGTTTGGTAGAGAAGGTTACTTCTGGTTTGCTCCAAAATCAGTTACACCTGAACCTCAACCAGATACATCTGTAGTTCCAAGTATTGATCCAGCTTCAGAGGATCCAACAAGTGAAACTCCTGCTACTGAACCAGGTTATTATTTAGTTGGTAATATGAATGGTTGGGCACCAAATGCAAGTGCAAAATTCGCTGCAACAAGTGTTGAAGGCGAATATCTCCTCTCTGATGTTGTTTTAGCAGCAGGTAACGAATTCAAAGGTTATCAAATCGTTAACCAAGGTGATCCAGTATGGATTCCAGGTGGAGATGCTGCAAATGCATCTGCTGAAGCAGGAAAATATGACATCTTATTCTCACCAACTAATAGAGGTGACTGGGCAACTGGCCAAGAACACGAAGGTCAATTTGGTTTAATTGGTCACTTCTGGATGATGCCAAAATCAGTAACTCCTGAACCTCAACCAGGTACATCTGAAGTTCCAACTTCTGAAACTCCAACTTCTGAACAACCAACTAGCGAACAACCAGTTATCGCTACAAAGTATGGTTTATACGATGTTACTAATTCAGTATTACTTGCAAACCTTGTAGATATGGAAGAAAAAGACTTCCAAGGTAGAGATCAAGCAAGTGCGTTAGCGGTACATTTCATTAAAGGTCAAAAATTCCAACTTTACGATAACGAAAATGAAGCTGGATGGATTCCTACTATTGAAAGTGACTCATTTGGCGGAGCAACAGCAAGTTATTTATCAATCAATACTACTGGAGCATATTGGGAAGTCTTACAAGATTTCACAGCCGATGTCTATGCTAAATTTGCTTACAAGAATGACGCAATCTATTTTGGTTTAGCACAATAATTATCCATTATTAATTTAAATATTCCTCTAGGGGTTTCCCTAGGGGAATGTCACGGATATTGAAGTCATTATTTAGTTCCTATTTTTAGTGGGAATTAACTAAGAACTTCAAGTTCTATTAAAGATGAAGAAAAAATTATTATTACTTCCAGTTATTACAGTAATCTTAGCGGCAGCTAGTTGCCGTCCTATTTTCGTGCCTGATAGCCAAACTCCTAGTTATGATCCTTCTTATGATCCTAGTTATGACCCAAGCTACGTTCCTTCAGTAGACCCTAGTAGTGGTCATACTCATGAAAGAAGTAGTACTTGGTCATATAATAGAAGTTATCACTGGCACGACTGTGTTGCTCACGATGGATATCAATTTGATCTTAATTTCCATAATTTTAACGATGTAGTAGTGGAACCTACCTACACTAGTGAAGGCTATACCTTACACACATGCGTAATATGCGGATATAACTATAAGGATAATTATACTGAACCTAAACAACATAATTATTCTCCTACTTGGAGTTATGACTCTTCTAAACACTGGCACCAATGTACTGATGCAGGATATGAATATTTAAAGAAAGATGAAAGTGGTCACTCTATGATTACTTCAATAGTGGAACCAACTTTTGAAACAATGGGATATACCCATCATGAATGTTCAATATGTGGATATTCATATGATGATAATTATGTACCTGCTAAAGAACATAATTATTCTTTAGATTGGACACATAATGAGTCCACTCACTGGCATGCTTGTATAGATGCAGGATATGAACACTTAAAACAAGGTGAAGCAAGCCATAACATGGTTACTACTGTTATTGAACCAACCACTACTACTAGTGGATATACTCATCATGAATGTAGTGTTTGTGGATATTACTATGATGATAGTATTGTTCCTCCGATTGAAGAACACCATTTCTCACCAGATTGGACCACTAACGATACTCACCACTGGCACATTTGTACTGATCCAGGATGTAGTGCTATAGACGGCTACGCTACCCATATTATGGTAGTAGAACAATATGATGCTCCTGATTATGACCATGCTGGTTATCGTTTATCTAGATGTAGTGTCTGTGGATATGAACTAGAAGAAAATATCCCAGCTTTAGAGCATCACTATGCTCCTACTTGGAGTTCGGATGAAACTAACCACTGGCATGCTTGTACTGATGTTGGTTACGAAGATTTAAGGAAAGATGATGCTACCCATACATTTACTGCTCAAACAGTAGATCCTACATATGATAGTGAAGGTTATACAAGACATACATGTACTATCTGTGGATATCATTATGATGATAATATCGTTCCAGCTTTAGTCCATAATTATTCTCCTGATTGGAGTGCAGATGACTCTACTCACTGGCATGCATGTACTGATGAAGGATATGAACACTTATTTATCGATAAAGAAGACCATGATATGGATACTACATTTATCGAAGAACCTAACTACATGACTTACTATAAAGGTCATTACTTAGATACTTGTACTATCTGTGGTCATCAAGTAGTGGGTGAAAGTGTCTATTACACTAAACAAGAAATGTGTGATTTAATGAACGAAGCTTTACAATCCTACAATAGAGTTGATGTCTTTGAAACTAGAGATTATTTATCAAGTGAAGGCTTCCCAATTATTGATGAATTAGAAGATGAACTATATTTTGGATATGATGAAACAGTTTATGGCGTTGCTATTAGTGATGGCAGCAAAGTAATCTATCCTACCGAAATTGATAACTTAGATACATTTGTATCTTATAGAGAAATTGAAGTATCTAACTTTACTGAATTAAAGAGTGCATTCTTAGAAGTCTATGGTGGTAATAAGTCATATTCAATTATTAAATTAACTGATGATATTGTACTTGATTCTACTACTGGACCAATCTATGATAACGCACCTTATCCAATTCAATTTGATCTTAATGGACATAGTGTAACCACTAAAGCGTTAGCTAGTGGCGGTCTTAACGACTACATGTTCAAAGTAAATAATGAAGGTGCATATATCTCTATTAAAAATGGTACAATCACTACCTTTGAAGATATGGGAACAGACTTAAGTATCACCCCAGCTTGTGTTGGTGTACTTGATGCAAGTCATGTCCATTTATCTAACTTAAATATGGTCAATAGAGCTCTTAGAGGCTATTGTTACATAGATTCTCCATACATTAATCCTGATGTAGAAATAATCATGGATAATAACTCAATTGATTCTATTGCCGCAGGTATCATTATTCAAAATGGTAGATACGATATCCATGAAAATAATATAAGTGGATTAATCGTCGTTAATGGTGGTAATTCCGTAATCTACGATAACTATATTTCTTCAACAAAAATCTATAACGTAGCTACTCAATCAATTACAAATGAAGATTTATATGCAGTTGCTAGAGATAGATATACTTCAGTGGATACCTTAATGGTACACGCTGCTGATTCTATCTTAATCTATGATAGAAGAAGTGCATATTCGACTTATAGTTCACCATTTGTTTATATTGAAAATAACGAATTTGATGTTAAGTCTTATAACGATACCATCCTAGGCTACGCTATTAGATATATTGATGTTAATCTTGATCCAAATAAGGAATCTAATATCGCAGGTATTACTATTGGAGAAAATATCTATCATAATATCCCTAGTGGACCAGTTGAAAACGTATATGGTGGATATTCCTTCTATCAACCAGCTTAGTAAATAAATAATATAGATAATATAGGGAGGTATAACCTCCCTTAATTTATAAATAAGGAATATGGAAAAGGTAAAACATAAACATTCAAAGAAAAAGATAATATTAAATATTGTCTTTTATACTGTAATGGCTATTTTCTATATTTTCGTAATTGTTGGAGTTATTTCTCGTTTCAATAACGGAGCGTTCTATATATTTGGAAATAGATACGATGTAGTTCTTTCTTCTTCAATGGCCTCGGTTAATCCTAAAAACGAAGAATTTTTAAAAGGCACCGATAGATTACATCGTAATGATTTAATTAAATCCCATGTTATTGATGATAATACTGAACTAAATCTAAAAGATATAGTGTTATTCAAAAACCCATATGATGGAAATAAATTAACTGTACATAGAATAGTGGAGATTAATGAAATAGGTGATTCTATTAAATTTGGTGCAATCTCTAAAACCACTATAGAGGGAGTTGAATACATCAATTTCACTGATGAATATACTTACGCTATTTCTTCAAGAGTTAAAGCTACTACAGTAACTATTAAGTCCATTAGTAAAAAAGATGTCACTGATGCTTTTTTATGTCGATTTGGTGAAACTAAGATGAGTTTAACAACTACAAAAGAAAAAATAGGAGAATATTACCATTATGAAACTACTTTTTCTCGCGGTATAAATACACCAATTCAAGTTTATATTTTACCTAATTATACTGATCAATATATCAGTTCAATTCATTACACAATTGGAGATAATAAAGATATAAATGTTATACCTAGTGAAGTAAATATTAAAGAAGATGGTAGTGCAGAATCTTTCTATAATTTCTATTATCAATATGTTACTAGAGGTGACGCTAATAGTAGTGATGACGGAAAGTTTGTCCGTAGTGATTTCTTAACAAAGTTAACCAAAAATTATGGCGGTATCGGAATTGTAGTGAAATTTATTACTTCAATATTTGGTATCATTACTTTCGCTCTACTTGCTGTTATCATTTCAGTAGGTACTTATTTCTATGATCGTAAGCCTAAAGAGAAGAAAGAAACCATGGTAAATTCTGAGTCAAATTCTGACCCAAAAATAGAAGAAAAAATAGAAGAAAATAATACTAACTCCAAAAAAGACAACAAGCCGTAAACTATAATTCTTTATTAATTTATAATTAATTCATATAACATTATTGCTTCAAAATCGAGCAATATTTTTATTATAAATAAAGAAGAAAAAATCCCTCTCATAAATAATTCTTTTTAAAGAATAATTTTGGGTTTATAATTTAATCATAATAAAGGGCGATACGTTTAGTACGCTTAGAAAGGATAATTCATGAAAAGAAAGACAACAATTCTTTTATCTTCCATTTTAGCTGGAAGTTTACTCGTTGGCGGTGCTTTTGCTGCATATGCAGTTACAGATAAAGCAAGTCCACGTGTAATTACAGTTACTCCTGGAACTCCTGTCATCCCTGACAAAGAAGTCGAACTCAACTGGGGCGATAGCTCAACTCACCAAGAAACTATTTCTGGTTTAGCAGCAAACGTTTTAGTTAGAGCAGCTCACGTTTCTCTCAAAGCCAGCGTTGACTACACAGGTAAGTTCTCAGTAGCTTTAGCTAATAAAGGCGAAGCACACGATGGTCAAAATTTAATTGATAACCTTGAAGTTTATGTTTACCAAGGCAATGTTCAATTAGATGATGAAGGTAAAATCCCAACCGCAGCTGTTAAGAAAGGTGAAATCACTAAAGCAACAGAAAAAGAAGAAGGCATCAAAAATTGGAGCACTTTAGTTCCTGTTACTTCAACAACTTCTCCAGATTACTCAGTATTTGTCCGTATCGTTGTTGATGAAGACAAATTTGGTCAATTAAGCAACGACCAAGTTACTGTTACACTCGACTGGGGTAAAGGTAGTGATGAAGACTACTATGTTGAAGATGCTACTCCTACAACTGATGCAGGATATTACTTAGTTGGTTCATTCAATAACTGGGGTACATTCTCAGAATACAAGTTTGAAACCACTGATAATCCAGATGAACTTAAAGTAACCGGTGTTACATTAGCAGCAACAGATGAATTCAAAGTTAAACAACTCACTACTGGTGATGCTGTCTGGTTCCCAAGCTATGGTGACAACGTAACTGTTCCAGCTGGTAAATATGACATCTTATTCAGATCTACCTATTATGCTAATTGGGAGACCGGTGCAACATCCGAAGGTATGTTTGGTAGAGTCGGATACTTCTGGTTCATCCCATATGGTGATGCACCTGTAACTCCAACATATCCAGAAATCACTTCTCAATATGCTTTAGTCGATGATCAATTAGCTCTTGTTGCTGAATTAGTTAAAGATCCAACTAAGGATGAATATGTTGCTACAAATGTCTCATTCAAACAAGGAGATAAGTTCCGCTTATACAATGGTGATACACATGCAACTTGGACAGTCAACATTGATGGCTATTCATTCGGTGGTTCAAGTGCAGAAGATACAAAGTATACTCAATATGTAATCAAGTCCGGTGACTACTATGTAGCACAACAAGACTTTGCTGGTGACGTCTACTTCAAACCTAGCTATGGAAACGATCTTGTTTACATGGCACTTCATGCTTAATTATTATCCATATTAAATGATGATTTCCTCTAGGGGCTTAAGTCCCCTAGGGGATTTATGGGTAATAAATTGCTATTCCTCTTTAGACCTTATATTGGCTAGGGTTTAAACAAGAACAGCAATGTTCTATATGATTAAATGAATAAAAAAGTATTGTTAATCTCAACTATATTCGCAGCCTCCTTATTGGTAGGAGGTACTTTTGCTGCTTACGCGGTCACGGATAAAGCGGGTGCGCGCCAAATAACAATTTATCCTGAACAAACACCTCCTGCAAAACAAGTTACTTTGGAGTGGGGTGATAATGTTTGCTCAGATTTAGAAGATATCGTTCCTGACCATATTTACAAACCTGCGACGGTCTTTTTAAGAGCAAGTGAAGAATATACAGGACAATTAGAAATTAATATTGCTGACGATTCTACCAACAAAACAAATACTTCTACATATCTCAAAGATTATCTAAGAGTTTATATTTATGAAGGTGTTAATGATGATGTAGAAGAAGGACACTTGCCTACAAGCGGATTGGTGGCGTCTTCTTCATTAGGACAATATGAACTTATTTACGACTCAGCTCATGGTGACACTGAAGGTATTCCATATTCTATTTATATTGAATTTGTTGATGTTTCAATGAGCGTGTTTAGTGTTATTCAAAATGACGTTGTTTCTTTAACTATTGACTGGAACGCTGCTGCTGATGATGAACCAGAACCAGGTCCTGGACCAACTCCAGTAACTGGAACTAACAAAGTATATCTTGCTTCTAACTGGGGACAAGCATATATGTACACCTACGGTGACAACGGACAAAATAGAGATTTCCCTGGTGAATTAATGAATCCAGTTGGTATTAATGAATATGATCAAATTATCTACGAAAGTGAAGTAGATTTAGAAAATGAAGCATTCATCTTCTCTAATGGTGAAGGCTCTCAAACAGTAAATATTCCTATCAATAGTAGTGTCCAAAGTGATGAAATGCTTTTTTGGACTACTGATATTGAAGACAGTAAATACAAAGTAGGTTCTACTGCATTTGATGCAGATAGAGACTTACATAGATTCAACGCTAACTTAGGTAAGAATCCTGGACCTATCTTCCACGCATTTAGCTGGACAACAAATAAGGTTTTAGGTGAATTAGACGCTATTAAGAACGCTGGATTTAAAGCAATTCAACTTTCACCAATGCAACCTGTAGGAACTAGTGATGGAAGTAGAGCTTGGTATGATGTCTATCAACCAAGAGGATTCACAATTGCTGGTAGTGGACAAAATCCAATTGGTACTAAAGATTCTTTAAAAACCCTCACTGCAGCGGCTAATGAAAAAGGTATTGACATCTTAGTAGACGTTGTATGTAACCACTTAGCTAACATTGATTCTCAATATTTAAACGCTGATGATAGATTCATCTATACTCAACATCTCTATCATGATAATGGTGAAGTTGGTAACTGTGAGAATTTACTCCAAACAGTTAGAGGTAGCTTGAGTAACATGCCTGACTTAATGACAGAAAACGAAAGTGTACAAACTAGAGTTATTTCAATGCTTAAAGAATATGTTGATGCAGGTGTAAGAGGATTTAGATTTGATGCTGCTAAACATATCGAAACTCCTAAAGATACAGGCGGATATTCATCTAACTTCTGGCCAAATGTTATTGGCACTATCAATGAATATAGTGTTAAGACCGTAGGTAGAGCCCCATATTCATATGGTGAAATTTTAGGAATTGCTGGATCAGGATGGAGTAGAGACTGGACAGGATATACCGATTATATCGATGTTACAGACTTAGGCTTAATTTCTAATGCAAGAAATGCAGTTTTAGGTAGTGATGAAGGTGCAGCAGCAAGTAATGCTGGATATTGGATTGACGGACCTTCTTACAATGCATTATTATTCGCAGAGTCTCACGATAACTTCTGCCATAACGAAACAAAATACGCTGATGCAGATAAGATAAATGTACTTTATGGTTTACTTACTTCACGTAATGGACCTTCTACTTTATACTTCCCACGTATTAATGATGGTAATGATTATGGTAATTATTACGGCAGTATTGAACCTAAGGTAAATGTAAACAATCCTTCAACTGATTATAAGGGATCTGTTATCAGTGCAATAAACAAATTACATAATGACTTCTTAGGAGCAAGTGAATATCTTTCAGCTTATGCTGGATGTACAATTAACGCTAGAACTTTACCAACAGGTAAGATGGGCATTTTCGTTGGACATTTAGATATCGCTAGTAGTGCTTCTATTAAAGTTTTAACCGCTAACGGATATCTCAATAGTGGTACATATAAAGACTTAATTACTAATAATATTTACAACTTTGGAAATGATGAAGTAACTGTTACTCTCACTAAGGGTGTTGCAGTACTTGTACAAATTTAATATATGACTAAAAAGAAAAAGAACCTCATTATTAATATCTTTTTCTATACTCTTCTCGTTATTATTTACGTGTTTGTTACTTTTGGAGTTATTACAAAATTCACCGGTAATGCTATATATTTAGGTAATTTACGCGCGGATGTAGTTTTAACTGACTCTATGTCTGTTAGAAATGAAGAACATCTCGACTTTTTAGAAGGAACAACGCAAATTCAACCTTTTGATTTAGTATTTTCTAATCGTGTAGATGAGAATACTCAACTTGAAATTAAGGACTGCGTTTTATTTAGAAGTAGCAATTACTACAACCAAATAGTTTGTCACCGAATTGTTGGAATTGAAGAAAAGGGTGTAAATTTTAAGATTGAAAATTTCCATAAAAATAGAGGAGATGTATTTGGAAAAGATTACATTACTTTAGATTTCCAAGGATGTATTTCTTTAGATCCTGTTCCTTTTCAACATATTGAAATAGAAATGTACACTAAAGAACTTATGTCAGATTATTTAATCTTCCAAATTAATAGAGACATAGTGCAACCTACTGTAAATACCACAAAGGTTGCTGACCATTTATATAAACACATAATTTCATATGACAAAGACAACAATTTCACTTATGGTTCAATTATTTATAGAGCTACTGAAAGCGAACATTATATAACTTCTATTCGATACGAAAGTAATTCTAGAGGAGTTGATGTAGTGGATACATCTAAAATAACTGTAGATGAAGGAACTATTCCAGAATATAAAAGATTATTATTTTCTTATAAACTTTATGAAATACGTGCAGATAAAGCATATAGTAGTGACGACAAGGTTAGACGTGAAGAAATCATTTCTAAGGTTTCATCTATTGTTCCTAAAATAGGTCATATTATTAGCTTTTTACAATCTATTCCTGGAATCATCATGATGGTTGGAATTGCAATTATTATTACTGTCGCTTCTTACTTGATGGGTAGAGAAGATAAGAAAAATAAGCTCAAAAAACAAGAAGAAAACGGATCAATTGTTGAAGAAGAGGCCCTGAAAGAAGCAAAAACTGATAAAAATCATCCTAATGATAGCGGTGGTGAAGATTCACCGAAAATGTAAAGTTTTACGTATTCATGATATAGTTTTAAATTACTACACCCTATTTATATATAAATAAGGATATAAAAAGGTGTTGTTTTTTGTTGTTTTAGTGATTAAAATATTTACATAAGAATATTTCCGCATTTGATTGCGGAAGAAAGGATATATAAAAATGAAAGGAAAGAAATTTCTTGCTTTAGCTTCCATTTTTGCTGGTGTTGCTTTAGTCGGTACAACTTTTGCTGCTTGGGCCGTTACAGATAACGCCGGTACCAAACATATCAAGGTTAGCGGTGGTAAAATTAGTGCCGATACTACTACTACATATGTCACCCTTGATTATGGTACACACACCGCATTAAGCGATGTTGCTAACTTAGAAGCTGGTACAAAAAGATTTGCTGGTAAAGCAGGCTTAGTTGCTACATACAGTGGCGCTACTAGTTATGATGGTAAGTTAACACTTACTATGTCTACAAGCGCAACAGGAGCCAATAAACTTCTCGATTTCGTAAAGGTTTATTGTTATGCAGAAGAACCAACTTACAATTCTACAACAAAGATTGTTAGCGCAGTTCCTTCTGGAGTAAATGATCTCCTTATCACTTTGGATAGATCTCATCTCACTGATAGTGCATCTATCACAATGACAAGTGGTTCAGAAAAATTAGTTTATTTTGTTGTTGAAATGACAAATAGTTACAACAACGGAACAGCTGATGTCACTATTGATGCATCTATTTTATCTTCTATTAAAAATGATATTGTTGATGTCTCAGTTGACTGGGATCACGATGAAACAACTGAGCAACCAATTGCACATTCAACTACTGTTTACTACAAACCAACACTTGGAACTGGTGATAAAGTCTACTGTTACGCATTCAAGGGAACCGCAGCTAATGCTGAATATCCAGGTCTTGAAATGACTAATGAAGGTGATGGATTATACTCATACACAATCAATACAGATCTCTATGACAAGTTCATCTTATCTTATGGCCAAGGTCAAACAAATACAAAGGCACGCGCAGAAGACTTTGCAGTTACTGAAGTTGTTGGAACAAATAACTTCTATAACGGATCAACATGGACAACAAAACCAGTTGCTGATACATCATTAACAGCTGATTACTATGTTGTTGGTAGTATGGCTGCATCAAGCTGGGGCTGTAACTCTGCATACGCAATGACAAAAGATACAACTGTTAAAGATGATGCACAAGCAGATACTTACAAGATTACTGGCGTATCATTCGCCGCAGGAGACAAATTCAAAGTTAGAAATAACTCCAACCTTGCTTCTGAAGAATGGTACAGTAATACAAGCACATGGGATGGCTGTGGTTACACATTAGATGGTGAAGGAAACTTAGTAGTTTCAGCAGCCGGTACTTACACAGTACAACTTTATAGAACAAGTAACTTCAACAATCACATTGTTCTTACTAAGAACTAAAGCTTAGCTAAATTTAAGAGGGGAGCCCTAATGGCTCTCCTCTATATGCTTGATAATGGATAAGACGATTAATAAAAAGCCAAAATATAAATTCGTACTTAGCGTGTTGATATATGTGGTAGCTGGATTATTATTCGTTCTTGCTTTTATAGGCATAGTTACGAAATTATCTGGTAATTCTCTTCCACTATTTGGTTATAGATTAGATGTCGTATTGACAGATTCTATGTCATATAAGAATCCTGATTACGAAGAATTTCTAAAGGGGCACGATAACCAAATTCAAGCCAAGGATGTTGCTATAACAAAAGTTGGTGTACATGAGAGTGAGATTGATGTTTATGATATAGTTTTATTTAATAATCCGATGCTACATGTTACGGATATGCATCGAATTGTTGGCAAAACATTCAAAGATCAAGATGAAATAACTGCTCTTAAATCCCATATTGGCGAAATAAATGGAATAAAAGGAATTACATTTGATAGTGTAAAAGGTGGAATTGTTAGTAATGTAATTTGTGTAAAACAGGTTACATTAGCAACTTATTCCACCATATATGATGAACGTGATCACTTTGGGTTTAGCCATCAAGCTGGCTTCTATGATGCAACTGTATCAAGGGAAGAAAAGGATGGAGGCTATTACACTTACTATAGTGTTTCGATAGATTACGAATATCCTCGTACACTAACAATAGCCCACAAATGTGAATACGACTACTCGTCTGAAGTAATATCATCATGTCGTATTACTACTGAAAATGGTGTTTGTGACCTTAATGAATCTACATTAAGTGTTAAAGATGATGGCTTATTTGGGGCCTATAATCAAAGGTATTATTATGAAATCCGTGGTGATGCTGCTAATACCTCTGATGGAAAATCATTTACGATTAATGATATTATTGGAAAAGTTGTTGGAACTATTCCAAAAATCGGATACTTCATAAGATATTTGTCTAGCGTATGGGGTATGGTATCTCTTATAGGTGTTGGAGTCCTTATTATTGCATTCGATATAATTTCTAGCCGAATGGCGAAAAAGGAAGAACAACAATTAGAAGCTACCGCTAATGAACAAGTAGTAGAGGAAAAGGAGGTAGAGGATGAACAAGAAAAGAGCAACGATAATTAGTGCATTTTCTGTATCTCTTTTATCATTGGCCTTTGTTGGCTCTACTTTTGCTGCGTGGGCAGTGAATGACAATGCTGGTACTAAACACATGCATATCATGGTTGCTTCACCTACTCTAAGAACTATTACATATTATCTTCCTAACGGAAGCGGTGGATTCACAAGCAATTCTAAAACAGTTGAAGATGGAGCAGATTTGTATACATCTTTATCATCTTACACTTCAAATATTGGAGGCTATTCATTTGATGAATGGCATTGGGATAATACTGCGTTCCCTACTTATAGTTCTAATTACAGTAATAAGAAAATTAGCGAGGGCACAACTGTAACCTCAGATATTACTGTTTATGCAAAATACATTCAAAATAATGTTGGTTATTATAACGATGGAAGCGATCACTATTTGACTTCTTCTCAAGAACTTAGTTTAAATACTCAACATTTCTTCTATGGAACTCGAATCTATTCTGTTACTGGCATAGATGGAGCCGATATTGATCTTACTACTAGTAGTGGTAAATATCATCTGGTAAAGAATGCTAATAATTGGACTGTAAATCGTTACGTTAAGATTGGTATTAATGATGTTAGTTCGTGGTGGCCAAAAGATTCTAAATCATTCGTGTATTTATTTGGTGCTTCTGATGATGCAACATCATGGACAGGTAACATTTCCTTTTCTAGTAATAAAGCTACTATCGAAGTGGATGCAAAATATACTAAATTTATTGTTACTAGAAATCCTTCAAATACAGCATCAGGTACATTTAATGGTGCTTGGAATCAAACGGTAGACGTTTCGTTGACTGGAAAAGACACAGGTTCACAAACTTATTCATCTACTTATGATACAATTTATATTCAAGATAATAAGGATGGAGCTAGCCATCAACATATAAACTGGTGGTCTTGATTTAAACTTAAGAATTTATTGGATAGAGAAGTGCTAAGCACTTTTCTTTTATTTTTATGCCAAAATCAATAATCATAAAGAGTATTTATTACGGCTTTGTTTATATAAAATTGTGCCCTTTTAACAAGTTTGTTATCTCAAAAGCAGGGACTATATATATCGATAAAAAAATAATGGCAAATTTTTACAATTTTTCTTTGGGTTTTGCATGGTTTTCATGTAGAATATAAGTGTAAGAAATATGTGTCGCAAAACGACGTTATAGAGAATTTATTAGATGTTTTAAGTGTCTAATAAAGTTGCTGAATTCTTTAGTCACGTACATTTATTTCTAAAAGTAAATTCCACTTGTTGTTCAGCTCTAAATGGTTTACCTCCTTCATCATGAAGAGCAGTAGTAACATAAGTGTTAATTAGTTCTCCTAATGAAAACCTTGGCGGCTCGGGATGCTTAGCTGAGGTTTTTTCTAGTGTGCCGGGCATGGCACTTAATCTTGTTGGTGAAAGTCCAACCACAGGTATTCATCGCCAAGTGTAGCGAACCTCAAGCCGTTAACAGTAATGTTATGGGTGAAGGAAGAGGTGTA
>Ga0310695_10009815_pt1 | contig 14256 bp, 9 predicted proteins | sample RumenRJG_04DNA_FD_203882 | JGI IMG/M metagenome (GOLD analysis project Ga0310695, IMG submission 203882) | Bovine rumen microbial communities from Lethbridge, Alberta, Canada - RJG_04 (v2) (version 2) | ecosystem: Host-associated > Mammals > Digestive system > Stomach > Rumen | place: Canada... | reverse complement strand
TTCAAGATATCTCTGCCCATGGGCGTGGAACACTTCATCATGTGCAGCGCCCAGATTATGAGCACCATCATCATCGCGCCGCTGGGCACAGTGGCCTTGGCTGCCAACTCATTCGGCATCACCATCGAAGCGCTGTGCTACATGCCTGGCTATGGCATTTCGGATGCAGCCACCGCATTGGTGGGACAGAGTCTCGGAGCCCGCCGCCGCCATCTGGCACGGAGCTTTGGACGCATCACGCTCTCGATGGGTATGCTGATTATGAGCATCATGGGCGTGGTAATGTATCTATGCTCTCCCACCCTGATGTCCCTGATGACCCCCGATACCGCCGTACAGGCAGAGGCCGTACGCTGCCTGCGAATCGAGGCGTTTGCCGAGCCAATGTTCGCCGCCAACATTGTAGCCTACGGAATCTTCGTGGGGGCGGGAGACACGCTACTTCCGTGCAGCATCAACCTAGGCTGCATCTGGGCCATCCGCATCCCGCTGGCAGCTATCCTCGTATCCACGATGGGCCTGCAGGGCGCCTGGGTAGCCATGGCTCTCGACCTCTCGATGCGAGGTGCCATCTTCCTCTGGCGCTTCCGGGGACAACAGTGGATGAAAAAGATTGTATGATTATTGGATTAGGGATTAGAGTTTATAATGCATAATTCATAGTTCTTCGCACTAAAGGCGAAGCGACAAGGTCGAGCGCATAGTTTGAGATTAAGGACTATGAATTAGGAACCAGGATGATATATATGCCGCAAGGAAAGATTTCGGCTTCAGACGGCCCGGGCCGTCTGGTTAGACGCCTCGGGCCGTCCGAATAGATGCCCCGGGGCGTCCAACCGTCCGCCCCGAGCCGTTTTCCTTTCAGACCCGACTCCATCTCCCTCCGCAGTCGGCTCCTCATCCCTCCTGACTCGGTTCCTCGTCCCCTCGCTCGGCTCTGCCGCTTTGCCTTTAGTGCAAAGAATCTCTAAACCCGAAGCTAATAATCCCCAAAATACATGCATTTTGGGGATTAGAGTGCATTTCGAGCCTCTCTTCGCTCGCCGGGCAGCTGCGTCGCCTCATGGCGGGAATTGTTTTGTTCCGCCCTCCGTCGGCCGGAGAGGGTTAGGAAGAGGCAGCAAGGGTAAGGCGGGCAAAACGCATAAGGAGCACCTTGACGCCCACGTTGTCAAAGCGGACGGTGGCCTTGGCATCAAGCCCACTCCCCTCAATGCGCTCGATGATGCCGCTGCCGAAGCGATCGTGTAAGACGCGTGCACCAGGAACAAAATTGCCGCCTGCCGGAGTGGAAGACGACGAGGCGGTCGAGGCGGTGGGGCGCACACGGACAAAGCGTGGTGGCTCGGGCACAGGAGTGGGACGCGACGAGGCGAGAGGCTCGCTGCTACGCACCGTGGTGGCTGGGCGCGGCAGGGGCATGTCCCGGCGGGACGAGAGACGCCCCTCACCACGGCCACGGGAGAGCGGAGAAGCGGCGAGCGCTTCGCTGCTGCCAGCCATGTGCAGATAACGGCTGTCAATCTCGGAGAGGAAACGGCTGGGACGCCCGAACTCCATCTTGCCAAAATGGAAACGACTCTTGGAGAAGGTGAGTATGAGGTGCTGGCGGGCTCGCGTCATGGCCACATAACATAGGCGTCGCTCCTCCTCAATCTGGCGAGGATTCTCCAACGACATCTCACTGGGAAAGAGATTTTCTTCCAAACCGACCACAAAGACGACATCAAACTCGAGACCCTTGGCTGCATGAATGGTCATGAGCGTCACCTTGTTGTCCCCCTCGCTGTCATCCTCGTCCTGGTCGGAGAGGAGGCTGACTTCCTGAAGGTAGTGTGTGAGCAGAGTGCCCTCCCCTTCCTCGGTGTGCTGTTCCACGAAGGCACTGATACCATCCATCAGTTCCTGAAGGTTCTCCTGCCTCGAGATGTCGTCGGGCTCGTGTCCCTGGAACACTTCGTCGCGCAGGCCGCTCTGGCGCACGATTTGCATGCCCAGCGTATAGGCGTCCACCGTATCAGCCTGGGAATGGAATCCCTCGATAAGCTGGCAGAAAGTGTCGATACGCGCGCGCGTTCCTCTATTTATACCAAGTGCCTGTGCATCGGCTTGCAAGGCTTGCCACACGGGCAATTGATGGAGGGTGGCATAGGTGAGAATACGGTCCACGGTGGTCTGCCCGATGCCGCGTGCAGGAGTGTTGATAATACGCTTGAAGGCCTCCTCGTCGTTGGGGTTCACAGTAAAGCGGAAGTAGGCAATGACATCCTTGATCTCCTTGCGTTGGTAGAATGACATGCCACCATAGATGCGGTAAGGGAGGTTCTCGCGACGCATCGTCTCCTCGAAGCTGCGGCTCTGGGCATTGGTGCGATAGAGTACGGCCATCTGGCTGTATGGGATATGCTCGTTACGAGCATAGTACTTGACCCGGCGTGCCACGATGTTCGACTCGTCCACTTCACTGTAGGCACGACAGACCTCGATGGGCTCCCCGACGCTGTTCTGGCTGAAGACGTCCTTGCGTATCTGTCGTTCGTTGTGATGGATAAGGCTGTTGGCCGCGCTCACGATATTCTGCGTCGAACGATAGTTCTGTTCCAGCTTGAAGAGTCGCGCTCCCTGATACATCTGCTGGAAGTTAAGAATATTGTCGATATTGGCACCACGAAAGCTGTAGATGCTCTGTGCGTCGTCGCCCACCACACAGACACGCTGTCGCTCCCGAGTGAGCAGCCAGACAATCTGATGCTGGGCATAGTTGGTGTCCTGATACTCATCGACGAGAACAAACTGGAAACGTTCCTGATACTTCCGCCTCACCTCCTCATTCTGGTTCAGCAGGAGCCAGGTGTAGAGCAGGAGATCGTCGAAATCCATCGCGTTGGCCTGCCTGCAGCGCATCTGATAGGTATGGTATATCTCAGCCAGACGCCCCATCCCCTGAGCGTCGTCGCGACGAGTGAAGCTGGCATTCCTCGCATAGGCATCAGGCAGAATCAGCGAATTCTTGGCAGCACTGATACGGGCACTGACGGTGGAGGGCTTATATTGTTTGTCGCCTAACTGCATCTCGCGGATGATGCTTTTTACGAGGCTCTTGGAGTCATTGGCATCGTAGATGGTAAAGTCAGAGGTAAAGCCCAGCAACTGGCTCTCGATGCGCAGGATACGGCTAAAAATGCTGTGGAACGTGCCCATCCAGAGCTTGGATGCCTGTTCGGCACCCACCTGGCTGCTGATACGCTGCTGCATCTCGCGCGCAGCCTTGTTGGTAAAGGTGAGGGCCAGGATGTTCCATGGCAGATAGCCATGCTCCAGGAGATAGGCAATCTTGTAGGTGAGCACACGCGTCTTTCCGCTGCCGGCACCGGCAATGACCAGCGAGGGAGCGTCGCAGCAGACGACGGCCTCCTGTTGTGCGGTATTCAGTTCAGAGAGATTTACCATAGAAAAACATCACGACTTATCGAAGGGTCAACATTCATTTTCATTCCGTTATTTAAGTGTCAGGAGTATCACGCCCCTAACTGTAGTTGTAATTAAGTAGCTAACCATTGACTACTTCACCACTTCCGAAGGCTCAGTTCCGCTACAGAAGCACGTATCGCAATCCACTGCAGAGGAAGGAGCATAGCGCTACACAAACCATCCACGGGGCATAGCGGAGCATCCCCGAGCAGAGGAAGGACACGAAACTGGGCACATCACATACGCGCTGCACCAGCAGACCATAGATCAGTGCCACCAGTTGCAGGCCAATGCAGAGGGCAAAGGGCAAACCATGCAGGAACGGGCTGGGCCATAGCGAGCCGGTAAGGCTGATGAGAGGGCTGCGAGGATGCAACATGGCCAGCAGCAGGAGGGCATCGATGAGAGCAGCAAAAAAGAGTGAGATGAGGAAGGGCGTGCGGCGATACAGACTCCCGTCGAAGCCCACAAACATCAAGCTGCCGAGCGCCGCAAAGAACCCAATACCCACCATGGCACCGTAGCTGCACATCGACTCTGCTCCATGCAGGAAGAGCCACCGCAGGCCCTCATCGGAGAACATGCTGCGCACGGGAAGCCCCATCAGATTGAGCAGCCACGAGGCAAAGGGCAGCACGGCAGCCGACAACGCCGCAAGGGAAAGCAGGAATTCGATGAAGGAAGGTTTAGTCTTCATCGGCCACCAGATGATTAACGTCAAGAATGTGCAGCTGGCAAGCGCGGGTGACGAGACGAGTGGCATTGACGCCCGTACGCTCCGAGGCCGGGAAGAGACGGTTGATGAGGTCAACCTGCCGCTTTTCCAGGCTCTTGGCGCCGAAGGGCATCTTGCGCAGACTGGAGATCATGTCCTTCGTGTATCCCAGTGCCAGATGACGCAGGAAGCGCTCATCGTATTCGTCGATCTCATACTCGATCATGGCATCGGCCTTGTCGCTCTCGGAATTGACGAGCTTCTTGAAGCGTCCGATAATCTTCTCCAGAATGGGCTCGTTGAAGACGTAGTGACGCCCATGCATGACCAGCATCACGTCATCCCGTTGCAGCAGATTGCCCGTCTTGAGGATAATGCCGTCGGCACCGGCATTCAGCACCTCCACCCACAGGCGTTCATTGAGTACCTCACCTGTGAAGATGAGTATCTTCAACGCTGCATAGCGCGTACGTATTTGGCGACAGATGTCCACGCCCACGGTCGTGCTGCCCCCCAGTCCGAGGTCGAGGAGCACGAGGTCGGGCACCTGCTGTCGCATCAGTTTCCAGAACTCGCCTTCGTTCTGAGCCGTACCGATTATCTCGGCTTCCGGAATGTCGGAACGGAAGATTTGTTCCGTACCCTTGAGTTCCAGCTTGACATCCTCTACAATAATTACTTTAAATGGTTCCATGTGGTATCTTAATCTTTTGTGCGTTTAAAAGCGTAAAATGTATGCAGAAAGCCTTCTCCCCCTCCGTCTCGGCATAGAGCCGAAGACCCGGCATGCGGCAGTGGGAGTCGTGTTCCTTGATAATCTGACGTGCGATGAGACACTGTATGCTGCTCGTCGATGGGCTGAACATGCGATCGGCCTCCTCCTGGCTCAGACAGACGCCGTGGATTGTAAGGGTGAAGAGGACGGAATCCCCCTGTTCCCGGGCATGTAAGTGGATGGCATCGCACTGCCGCTTGCTGTCCTCCACGAGAGAGCACAGCAATGCTTGGAAGAGGTCGGCATCGGAAACCACACAGAGCGACTCGTCGGCTTCGACCTGCAGCGACACCTCACGCTTCTGCTGACGGCGTAGGGTATCGGAAAGTTCGTCGGCAAACGTCTGCAATGCCTGCCGTACCGCGAGTTGCTGGCGGCGGAAGCTGTGCTGCTCCACTTGGCGCTCTGCCTGATGATACAGCAACATATATACCTCGCGATAGTATTGGAGCAGATCCAGCAATTCGTGCAGCTGCTCCTGCGATGCCTCTTCCCTCTTCATGCCGTCCACCAGTTGCTTGGCACGAGCGGGATAGTACATTGTCTCATGTTTTATGGTGCTCAGACAATTGTCCAATATCTGGTTCATCACGTATAGGCGGTCTTCCTCAAACGAAGCCTTGTAGCGCTGCGTGTCGAGTGAGATCAGCTCTTGGGCATCGTGCTGCACGCACCCGTAGAGCGCCTCCACCTCAGCAATCAGCTGCATGGCAGCATCGGCCATTACTGGATTGTCCACCTGACATGCCTCCACCGCCGTGCGGCACTCGCCGGAGACACGCACAAAGTCATCTCCATCCATCGCTTGCTGGAGGTGCGAGGGCTGCACGTCGCCATACTGAGCCACATGGCCGCGGGCATTGTCTATGTGTGCAGAAAGTATGTCCATAAGACGACTGTACAGACGGTCGGAACGAAGACCCTTGCGCAGATAGAGCAGATAGAACAGCACGATAGCCACAAGCGAGACAAGGATGATCATCACATAGACCTGAACGCCGCTCTCCTGCAGCGTCCGCATCTTCTCACAGTAGGCCTCGATGCTCTTGTCCTGAGTAAAGAGCTTGTGCAACCGCACACACTCGTCATTGCTACGCCGATATGCATCCCAGTCGCCTACGGCAAGTGCAGCCACGGCAATCTCATTATGAATGAGCACAGCGTAAGCCGTATCCACTGGCACAGGCATGCAGCGCAGGAAATCCGTTCCCATGCTGAGCGAATGGGAGTGACGTCCCTCGACGTTGGAGGCATAGAGCGAGTCGTACATCTGCTCGAAGGGGTTTCCATCCGTCTCAGCCATCGCCGGGAAGCACGACAGGGCAATCATCAGCCACAGCAAAGGTAAGGCTTTGGGCAGGCGGAACCAGAAGCGACTCCCCTCACCCAAACGGCTTGACACACCAAAGTGGCACACGGAGAAGAGCTGCGACGTCTTACGATACTTCTGTATGATACCCTTGCAATTCATGATGCCGAAGCCAAAACCCTTGGGCGCATCGGAGTTTCCGATGGCCGACGCGTCATAGACCTTGCTGTCATTGAGCACGGCGCAGTCGTGTTCGCTGAGCCCCACGCCTGTGTCAGTCACCCCGATCTCCACATAATCCTCTGCCGCATCCACGTCGATACTCACACAACCCTCAGCAGGAGTGAACTTGCGTGCATTGTCAGCAAGTGTGTTTATCATAAAGAGCGTAAGTGCCTTGTCAGCCTTTACCTGCACATCGGTTGAGGGCAGTCGTAGCGAGAGATGCTTCTGTTCGAAGGTGGCACGCGAGAGGGCGATGACATCAATAATCTCCTGTAGTGGGAATGTGGTCACATGTAGCGTGAGCTGGCCCTGCGTCATCTTAATCCAGTCAGTGAGCACATCGTTGATGTGCATGATTTCATCAGCCAATTCTCCGACATACGACAGGCGTTCCTTCTCGACAGGACTGTCTTCAAGCATCTTGCGCACCTCGGCAAGCATGCGGTCAAGGTACGGAATGATGGAATAAACGAGCGAAACCTTGGCACGCCGTTCCACATTAGCGGCCTTGTAACGCTCGATGTGCATTTGGCTCACATGGAGCGTATCACGATAGTACTCCATTTCCTCAGAAAGACGGTCGCGTATGTCATTCACTTCGCCCGTCAACGCACGGAAGTCTGCCGAGTCGCGAAAGTCCGTAAGACGCTGAGCACGCACAAGCGAACGTCGGTTCATTCTACGCACGACGGCATAGGAGAGGCAGATCGTAAGGAGGATGAGGACGAGAAGGATGACAGTCTTCAGACGGATGGAGTTCACTTCATGCTTGAGCTCGAGAAGACGGTTTTCCGACTCATAGTTTTGCCGATACTGGTCGAGAAGGTCAAGATAGATATTACGGTTCTGGTCGGAGAGTGCTTTGTTCCCCAATGCACTGTACGTCATGCTTAGCTTCTCCCGAATGCCGGCCATCCAAGGGTTCACCGTGTATCGGCTTCGCTGCCGCTGGTTCTCCACGAGTGAGAGAGCGTGCATGAAAGCGTCGAGAGCCGGAAGATAATCAGCACGGTTGAAGTAGAGCTCGCCCAGCGTACGATAGGCACACGCCGTCTGGTAGAGGTCGTGATAGTCCTCAAATAGGCTGATGGAGCGCCTTGCCATCGCAAAGCAGAGGCTGTCAAGGGAGGCGTCCTTAGCAAATTGTGCAATAAGGAAGCCGTACGACGAAGCACGTTCACGAGCAACTATCGAAGAACGGGCCGAATCGGCAAGAAGCACAGCCAATGATTGTAAGGCGTTCGCCTCAAAATAGCGATAGCCACGACCGCTTGACATCGTATAGGTGAGAAAGAGGTGACCATACTCGTTCAGCGTGACCTCGTCATCCGACCCTCGGACAAGGCCGCCGCTGCCCACCATGTAATTATAGTTTAGCCACTGTGCTGTATCGCGACCGTCACGTGCATATTCAAACGCCTCGTCTATTTCACGAATGGCTGCCGAGTCCTGGCCCAGATAATAATAATAGGTACTGGAGACGATGTGAAGCTCGGAACGGGCATAGGTGACCATGCGCTGGTAATGTTCAGTCAGTTCCTCGTGGTTCTCGTTTATTCGCTCCAGAATACTAAGCGCACGGCTGCGGTGGCGGAAGAAGGATTCACCGTCACCCACGCGCTGAGCAATCTTCATATACAGCACATGTGCCGAGAGCAGATGAAACTGGTTGCGCGACGCATGGGTCACCTGGGAAAGCAAGTCGATGGCCTTATCGAAGTCCATCTGCTGATATGCCACGTAGGACTTGTTAATCTGTGCCTCGTGCCATCCGTAACGGTTCCTTGACGTCAGGCGTTCTGCCTTCTCGGCATAGAACATTGTGCTGTCGATATTCACATAGCGGTCATGATAGGCGCGGTCATTGCAGCGGTCTATCTCCATGCGCTGTTCGTCGGAAAGCGGCGAACATGCCTGCATGGCAATGACGAGGGCTATGAAGAGACCGGCGTGCTTCATGGTGCAGTGGAGGGATGGTCAGAATTGTGAAGCCAGACGAATGGCATTGAACGACACATAGAGAAGCGTGAGCGCCAGAAAGAGAACCACCAACAAGAAGTCACTCCGGCGATAGCCGTTGCTGGTGTATGCCGAGGAATAATACGTGTGCTGCGTCGCCAGCTTTCCACTAAGATAACAGTAGAGCAGGTACATCAGCACTCCGGCCAATGTGCCAAACACGATGCCAACCAGAATATCTATCGGAGTGTGCACACCCAGATAGATACGGCTGTAGCTGCACAGCGTGGCATAGCAATAGAGCACGCAGGAGGCCGTCCACGACCGGAATATCAGCGACAGGAAGACGGCAGCACCAAACGTATTGGCTGCATGGCTCGAGAAGAATCCGTACAGGCCGCCCCGGTATCCGTTCACGATATCGACGAATGGAGCCATCTCGGGGTCGTGTGTGGGACGCAGTATCTTGAAGTAAGGTTTACACAGTCCGCTGGCCGTCTGGTCAGTGATTACTATGAGCAAAGCGAGGGTGGCAAGGGTGAGCAACGAGTTGCGCCAAGGGTTGTTCTTGATGATGATGTACACCAAGAGGAGCATGAGCGGCACCCACGTGACGGTCTTCGTGACGGTCCACATCACACCGTCCATGTAAAGCGAATCCGAGCCGTTGAGAAGCAGGAAAAGTGATTTGTTCCAAGAGAGAATGTCGTTCATCATAATGGCGTGTTAGAGGGGTCAGATTACTTCCATGTCACGACGTTCGAGCCACCCCACCTTGCCATCGGCAATCTGTACCTCACACCACTCTTTCATCGAGTTGTCCCGGATTTCCACGCGTGTACCCTCGTGGAGAACAAAGAGTTCGTTGCCACTTGCCGAAGGAGTGCTCCTCACGGTGACAGACGTAGCGGTGATAATGGCACTGCTGCGTTCCCGCTCAAAGCGCCGTTGCTGATATGCGCACACATTGCCCAGCACCACAAGCAGCATCAGCGACACTGCGGCATAGAAACCCGTTTGCCGCAGGGTGTATTTGCTGGAATAGAGGAAGAGGGCAAAGGCCAACAATGCAAGCACAAAAAGCGAGATACACACCACCGTCCACTGGCTGAGGCTGAACATGCGTGTCATGCTGCGGAAGAGCGAGACAAAGAACATTTCGTGACGCGGTGTGATACGATCAATAGTCTTGCTGCGTGCAAGCTCCAGATTAAAGCGGATATCCTTATCGCCGGGGCTTAACAGCGCTGCTCGTTCAAACCACAGCACGGCGTGCGCCATATCATCCATGCGGTAGTAGCAACATCCCAGATTATAACACACATCGGAACTCTGAACCTGGTTGGCCACTTCTGTATAGAGTTCGGCAGCCTTTGCAAAATCCTCCTTGCTGTAGAAACTGTCTGCCTGGCACTTCATTTCAGCAGGCTCAGCAGCCATACAGGGCAGGACCAAGATATATAAGGATAGGATGATAAGTATTCGTTTCATATCTGTCAGTTACGTTTGATTACGGTGTCCAACTTGTTGATAACCTCAGATGCCTCGGCATAGATCTTGTCCATCGTGGCATTGGGATCGCCTGGGGCATATTGTGCAAATTCACACTCACCGAGCACCTGCATGAAACTGTCCACAAGGCCGGCATCCACCGACTTCTGGAGCAGGATTTCCTGCACGTTGTCTTTGTTCAGGTCGGCAGTGGGCAGGTTCAGCTTGTCGCCCGCATATCCCAGCAGGGCATGCATCACCTCATCATAGAAGGCAGCGCTGTCATGCGCCTTCATCAGTTGTGCCGCATGGCGCAGGCGCTTCGAAGCCGCCTTACCAGCCTTCTTGCCGCGCATCTTGGCAATATTAGCATTCTCGCGGGCACGGCGATAGAAGATGCCCAGAACAATCAGGAACAGCACGATAAGGCCAAGATAGATAAGCCAGTAACGCAGTGAGCCAAAAGTGGCACCGCTTTCGCTGCTACGAGCCGAAAGCGGACGTTGCTTGATGTAGCGAATATCGTCACTGAGCACCTTGAGGTCTTCTTGTTCGGGAGCTACAGTGGCCGTGCGTCCCTTGCCTTTGGCAACAGCCAGTTCAAAGGAATCAGTCTGCACGGTGACGTATTTCTCACTCTCGGGGTCGAAGTAACTGAATTCCACAGGCGGAATGGAGTACTTGCCGCCATGACGAGGCACCACCACATAGTCGAATACCTTGTTGCCACGGGCACCTCCGGATGTGTTGCTGGTCTTGTCAGTTTCCTTGGGGTCATAGACCTCAAAGTCGTTGGGGAATGTCACTCGCGGTGCCTTCATCAGTTTCATGTTTCCCTGTCCGCTCACGATGAGTCGGAGCGTGGCTGCGTCGTTGGCATTCAATTGTTCGGGCGTCAGGCTGCCGCTGATGCTGAACTTACCCACAGCACCCGCAAAGGTTGCGGGCTTCGGCGTAGGAAGGGGTTGCACCTCGATCTCGACGGCGGGAGCCACGATCGTTTTGTTGATTACCTGGGAGAGGCTTCCGCCACCAAAGAAGATATCGAAGGGATCCATCGATGTGTTCACCTGTTCGATCTGTGTCTCAAACGAGATGGCAGGCACCTTCAGGTGTCCCGTCTTCTGCGGGAAGAGCAGATACTGGCGCCAGACAGCCGTACCATAGTTGCGTCCATCGACGCGTTCATACTTGAGCGACATCTGGGCCTTCGAGTCGATTTCCTGTACGTGGAAGCCGTCCAGCTGAGGCATTTCGCCGGAGATCTGCTGCAGGTTGACCAGCGTGTAGAGCTTGTATGTGAGCAGGATTGCTTCCTGTTCATACACCTTTCGCTTGCTGGCGGTGACGGTCATATAGAGATCCTTGCCCGTGATCTTGCCATTAGAGGCGCCCTCGTCACGGTGGCCTTGGCTGCGTCCGCCGCCTCCCTGCCCTTGCTGTCCCTGTGTGTTTCCGCCCTGCGGGTCGTCCGAGGCCGGCAGCACCTCTATCGAGGGCGAGTTGCTCTTATATGTCTCGCCGCCCACTTTCACAGTGGCTGCAGGCAGCTTGAACGTGCCTTCCTCGGTGGAAACCACGGTATAGGTATAGGTCATCGTCGAGGAGCTGGTGGTCTTGCCGTTAATCATGGAGAAGCTGCTCGAGCTGCTCGTGCTGGGTCCGTACAGGACTCGGAAACCTTCAAACTCGCCGACATTAAAGTCCTTCACGTCCGACGAGTTTACTACATAGCTGACGCGTATCCGCTGCCCGAATTCGGTCTGTCGCGGTGCCTGCACCTGCACTGTCACCTGCGCCCTCACGGTCAGCGCCATGAGGAGCAGGATGAGTGTGAATATTGTCTTGTGTCTCATATCCGTATCACGTTATTACCACTGCTTTTGCAAGCGTTTCTGCTGGGGCCGTGCCAGCGCTTTCTGCAGCTTGTCCTGTGTGTCTTTCTCGTCCTGCATAGCGGCATTGAGCAGCTGCTCGGCATTCTCCTTGCTCATCTGGTTGGGCTCGGGCTGCTGTTGCTCTTGCTTCTGCTCGTCCGGCTTCTCCTGTTTCTGCTGTTCCTGCTGTTGCTGCTTGTCCTGTTCTTTCTTTTCATCCTGCCCGTTCTCATCTTTGTTCTCGCTCTCGCCGCCGCCCTGCTGTTGCTGTTTCTTCAGTTGGTAGAGGCTCAGGGCATAGTTGTAGCGCGTCTCGTCATTGGTAGGGTCGTTGCGCAGCGACTCGCGGTAGAAGGCCACCGCCTTGTCAAACTGCTTGGCGCCCTGCATGACGACGCCCATGTTATGAAACATCTTGGCTCGGCGACCCTTGTCGCGTTCGAAGCGCGTGGCCGTGTCATATTCCTTCATGGCCTCCTCGGCCTTGTTCTGGTTCAGCAGGGCGTTGCCCAGGTTGTAGTGGGCAATGGCGTTCGTATTGTCATACTCGATGGCTTTCTGGTACTGCACCTGAGCCTTGGGGGCATTCTCCTGGAGGCGTTCCGGCACGGTGTCGCGCATCAGGCGATTGCCACGCCGCACGTAGTCGCGGTCGTTCTGAGCCGAGAGCTGCAACACGGAGAGGCACGCAAAGAGCATCATGGCTACACGAATGAAAGAAGGGGCTGAGAGTCGTCTCAGGGGAGAGGCAAGACGGTGGAGTGCCACCAAACGATTGGTGGAGTGCCACCAAACGATTGATGGAGTGCCACCAAACGGTTGATGGCCTGCCACCTCATTCTCCGTTCCACGAAGCCCACTTCGGAGCATGGGATTCTGAATGTTCGATGAGAGTATTCTTTCCATAGTTACTTCATGCCTTTTTATCGTTTCTGCGGAACAGTTTCGATACGTGGACCCGATGGTTTTGCCGCTCGAGGAGCAGTGCATCCACCAGCAGGAAGAGCAAGGCCAGGATGAGAAATCCTTGGAACTGTTCGTCGAATTCGCTGTATATCTCACTCTCGAGCGTTGATTTGGCCAGACGGTCCACCTGCTCGGAGAGTTTCTTCTGTGCCGAACTGCTGTTATCAACAAAGATGTACGAGCCATTGCCCGCGCGGGCTATCTCGCGGCACATGTCTTCGTTGAGCCGCGACATCACGATGTTGCCTTCCTGGTCAATGATGTACTGGTTGGTACCCTCAATGGGGATAGGCGCTCCTGCAGGGTCGCCGATGCCCAGGACATATACGCGCACGCCCTGCTTGGCAGCCTCCTTGGCAGCCTCCACACCTTGCTGTTCGTTATCCTCGCCATCGGTGATGACAAAGATTGCACGACTCACGCCCTCATTGTGTGTGAAGCTTTTCAGCCCCAGCCGAATGGCTTCGGCTATATCCGTACCCTGTACGGTAACCATTGAGGGATTGATGGTCTCCAGGAACATCTTTGCACTGACATAATCACTGGTTATGGGCAGCTGAGTGAACGCCTGACCGGCGAAGACGATGAGTCCCACCTTGTCATCCTTCATGTCATCCACCATGTTGCTCACCATCATCTTGGCTTTCTGCAGGCGGTTGGGCTTCACGTCCTCGGCCAGCATCGAGTTGCTGACATCAAGGGCAATGATGGCCTCGATGCCTTGACGTTCGCGAGACTCGATCTTCGTGCCGAACTGCGGACGTGCCAGAGCAACGATGAGACAGAGCAATGCGGCCTGTGAGAGCCAGAATTTCACCTCGGGACGCACACGGGATACGTCGATGAAAAGCTGGCGTACCAGCTCGGGGTCGCCATACCGGCGCAACGCCTTCTGACGGCGATAGAGGGAATAATAATGCAGGGCCACAAGCAGAACTTGCAGCACGAGGAGATATAGGTAATGTGGATTTTCAAATCGGAACATGTCTCGTTGAATCTATATCGTTAGGGTATCCGGCGCAGGAGCGTGTGCCTCAAGAGCAGCTCGAGCAGCAGTGCAAGCACGGCCACAAGGGCAAAGGGGACAAAGGCTTCGTAGCGCTTCGAATATTGTTTCACGTTCATCTTGGTCTTCTCCAGTTGGTCGATCTTGGCATAGACCTCGTGCAGTTTCTCGGTATTCGTGGCACGATAGAACTCGCCGTCGGTCTTCGTGGCGATGGTAGCCAATGTCTTCGTGTCTATCTCCACGGGGACGTTGAGATACTGGATGTGTCCACCAACCTGCATCGGGTATCGGGCAGTACCGTTCGTACCTACGCCAATGGTATAGACGCGGATTCCAAAGCTCTTGGCGATGTCGGCCGCCGTATTGGGGCTTATCTGGCCGCAGTTGTTGGTGCCGTCGGTGAGCAGGATGATCACTTTGCTCTTGGCTTTGCTGTCCTTGAGACGCGTGACGGCATTT
>Ga0310695_10009814_pt1 | contig 14256 bp, 8 predicted proteins | sample RumenRJG_04DNA_FD_203882 | JGI IMG/M metagenome (GOLD analysis project Ga0310695, IMG submission 203882) | Bovine rumen microbial communities from Lethbridge, Alberta, Canada - RJG_04 (v2) (version 2) | ecosystem: Host-associated > Mammals > Digestive system > Stomach > Rumen | place: Canada... | reverse complement strand
CGTTGCCGTCAATCGAGCCACTGGGGATGAAGAACGAGCCCCAACGCCAGATGTACTGGTACATGTTGTTGTAGGCCTCGGCGCGGTTCATGTTGCGGCGGTTGAATGTCATGCGTGCACCCACGGTGAGCCAGTCGTTGACGTCGGTCGAGAAGTTGACGCTGGCGTTGTAGCGCTGGCGCTTGCCGGTGTTCCAGGGCATGAGGTCCTCCTTGCCGCTGTAGCCGAAGGCGGCACGGAAGGTGGTGCGGCCGCTCGAGCCGTCCACACTCACGTTGTGGCTCTGCGATGGAGCTGCGTTCTGGAACCAAATCTTCTGGATGTCGAAGTCGGCATAGTAGAACGGTTGGTTGCCGACGAAGCGGTAGTCACCCACGTTGTTATCGTCGACATAGGGGCGCATCTCGCCGTAGCCAATCTTGCCGCCGTTCTGCTCTTTCCACTTCTCGGCATAAGGCAGCAACTGGTCGAAGTACATACCGAAGAGCTCGACCGATGCACCCGGCGACTGACGCTCCTTGGCCATGAGAGCGGCCTTGAGCTGTGTGGGCACGTCGGGGAAGTCGGGCAGATAGGTTGCGTGATCCCAAGCGAAGTTGTTGTCATAGCGGATGTTGATGCGGTCTTCCTTCTTACCGGTCTTGGTGGTGATGAGGATGACACCGAATGCAGCGCGCGTACCATAGATAGCGGCCGAGGAAGCATCCTTGAGCACACTGACTGTGGCGATGTCGGCGCCGTTGATCATTGACAGGTCGTCGACGGCCACACCATCAACCACGATGAGAGGATTGGACACGGCACCATTGCTGAGCGTACCCACGCCACGGATAGTGAGCGAGGGAGAGTCCTCGAGGCTACCGCTGTTGCTGATGACGCTCAGTCCTGGCACTGCACCCTGCAGAGCCTTGGCCACGTCCTGCTCGGGACGTGACGAGAGGGTCTTGTCAACATCGACCACCGACACAGCGCCGGTGAGGTTGACCTTCTTCTGCTGGCCGTAACCCACCACGACGACCTCGTCGAGCAGTGCGTTGTCCTCTTCAAGGACGACATTCATGCTTGCACCCTGGTCGAGTGTGACGGTCTTATAGCCAATATACGAGACTTGAATCTTGCCCTTTCCGGAAGTCTTGAGCGAGAATCGTCCGTTGACGTCGGTAGCCGTACCGCGTGTGGTACCTACCTCCAGTACACTGGCGCCGATGACGGGTTCACCGTTCGCATCGGTCACCGTGCCTGTGACAGTGCTGGTCTGAGCCATGGCCACAAAGCCCACCCCCGAGTCCATCGATGTGAACCCTGCGGGAGCGCCGCAAGCCAGTGCCAGTGCAGCCAACAATACGCATTGTTTTTTCATAAGCACATGTTTTAGAGTTAGTAATTTATTTATTTTCGCTTTAGTTGTTTTCACAATAGCCGTTTCGCATTATGCAGCGTGCCTGCACGCTGTAAAAAATCGGGACAAAATTGAAGATATTTTTCGAATTGAGCAAATTTTTTAAAGGTTTTTTTCGGCATACATTTTTTGGATCAGTTAAACCTTTGATTTTGGTTGGTTTCTGTTGAGTTAATCGACATTCTTGCTAGTTTGAAAGAGCTCAGTTGCGTAACGATTTGACACAGAAAAGCTGTACCACCCCACTGCTGAAAGCCGTAGTGTGTCAATTTGAAGCGCAAAAAAACCTTAAAAAATTTGCTTATGTTGTCAAAATTCTTCAATTTTGTAACTTGAAATGTGAAAAATCGGAAAGTATTTATTCGCTAATGACTGCAAATAGTTGTTAAACAACGTGATACATGGTATATTGCATAGCTGTCCAGAGGATTTTAGGAATGATTTGCCAAAGTTCTCGACACCTATTTTTACCCGAAGGGTAGGCAATTGTGAGCCAAATGCATGGCTTGGCGAATAAATGTGAAGGAAGGACTGCGGATAATTAATGATTGGTAACATAAATTTTGTTTCACTAAAAAACATGTGCGTATGAAAAAACAATGTGTATTGTTGGCCGCGCTGGCCATCGCATGTGGAGCTCCCGTGGGCATGACTTCGGTCGACCATTTGGGCTTCACTGCCATGGCGCAGGCCAACAGTGGCAAGGTGACCGGTGTTGTCAAGGACAGCAACGGTGAGCCTCTGATTGGCGTGACGGTCAAGGTCAAGGGCACCAACATCGGTACCGTGACCGACCTGAACGGAAATTATTCGATCAAGGCTGGTCCCAACCAGACGCTGGAGTTCAGCTACATCGGCTATGACGCCATCTCTGTGCCCGCCTCTCAGGCCGCCCAGGTGGTGATGCTCAACAATGAGCGCCAGCTCGATGAGGTGGTTGTGACCGCTGAGTTTGGTATGAAACGTGTGGCCCGCACGGTGGGTTCCTCGGTTCAGAATGTGAAGGCCGCCGACATTGTTGAGTCGGGCCGTACCGACTTTATCAGCGCCCTGCAGGGCCGTGTGTCGGGTATGAATGTGATCAGTTCGGGTGGTGCTCCCGGTGCCTCGACATCGGTTGTGCTGCGTAGCGCGACCTCGCTGTCGGGTAACAACCAGCCACTGTATGTCGTTGACGGTATCCCGATGAACAACTCGTCGTTCAACTCGACCGAGGGTCTGGCCGGTGGCGACGACATCATGGGCTTGACGGTGCGCAACACCGACTACGCCAGCCGTGGTAACGACTTCAACCCCGAGGACATCGAGAGCATGACGGTGCTGAAGGGTGCTGCCGCCGCAGCTCTGTATGGTAGCGATGCCTCGAATGGCGCCATCATCATCACCACCAAGAAGGGCCGCTCGGGCCGTGCACGCATCACCTATAGCAACCAGTTCAGCTGGAGCAAGGCGTATGGCTGGCCCAAGATTCAGGACACCTACACCAACGGTGCCTACGGAGCCACCAACTACTACTACACCAACCACTATGGTGGCCTGTATGACGGCTCAATCCCCTACTATGACAACGCCAAGGCTGTGCTGCAGACGGGTTCGTTGATGAAGCACAACATCGCGCTGGAGACCGGTAACGACAAGATGAGCTTGCGCGCCAGCGCATCGTTCATCGACCAGGATGGTGTGATCAAGACCACCGACCTGAAGCGTACCAACCTGTCGCTGGCTGGCCGTGCCGAGCTGACCAAGTGGTTACACCTGGAGGGTAGCATGCAGTATGTCAACCTCAAGAACCACAAGGCCCTGCGTGGTGCCGATGGTCCCATCGCCCGCTCTTATCGCTGGCCCAACGTTGACGACATGAGCAACATCTATGCCGAGGACGGCGCCCACATGCGTTATCCCGCCTATTACACCGATGGCGACCTGCTGAACCCGCTGTTCGGCTTGATGAAGAACAAGCTCTATGACGAGACTGACCGCTTCATCAGCGCCTTCTCGCTCAACTTCACTCCCATCGAGCACTTCTATCTGCGCGCTCAGTTTGGTTGGGACGTGTCGACCTCGAGCTACGAGTCGGGCATACACCCCTACTATCGCACCTACAACCTGACCAGTGACGATGCCAACAACTCGGGTTCCTATAGCATGACCAAGTACAACAACAGCGACCCGACCATCAACATCCTGGCCGGCTACAACAACACGTTCAACGACAAGTTCACCCTGGGTGTGCAAGTCGGTTACCACCAGCTGGAGAACGCAGTGAAGAGCCTGTCGTCGTCGGGCACCAACTTTGCCATCCTGGACATGTTCTCGATCAACAACTGTGCTCCGGCATCGGTGACGAGCAGCAAGCGCTCGACCAAGCGTCGCATCCAGGCTATCTCGGGTGCATTGGAGTTGGGCTGGAACAACATGCTGTTTGCCAACTTCCGCTTCCGTAACGACTGGTCGTCGACTCTGCCTGTGAACAACCGCTCGTACTTCTATCCCGCAGGTGAGCTTTCTTGGGTGCTGACCGAGCTGAAACCCCTGAAGGACCTGAGCTGGATGAACTACCTGAAGCTGCGCGGCGCTATCGCCCAGGTTGGTAAGGACGCTCGCCCGTTGAGCATCAACCCCGAGCTGGAGAAGACCGGTCTGAGCGGCGGTGGCTACAAGTATGGCTACACTGGCCCGAACCCCAATCTGAAGCCCGAGATGACCACCAGCTATGAGGTGGGTATCGAAGGTCGCTTCTGGGACAACCGCATCAACGCCGACTTCACCTGGTTCAAGACCCATTGCAAGGACCAGATTGTGCAAGGCTTCCGCATGTCATACGGTACGGGCTTCGTGCTGAACACCCTGAACGTGGGTACGTTTAACACTTGGGGCTGGGAAGGCCACGTCGATGTCGACGTCGTCAAGACTCCCGACCTGACCTGGAACATCGGTCTGAACATGTCGCACACCAGCAGCAAGATGACCGACCTGCCCAAGGCAGTGACCGAGTACTATAACGCTTACACTTGGAACTATGGCAACGTGCGCAATGGTACGACCGTGGGCCAGCCCATCACCACCTACTCGGCACTCGCACTCGAGCGCAACGACAAGGGTGAGGTGCTCATCAACCCGACTACCGGTCTGCCCATCGTGGGCACCGACTGGAAGGTGATTGGCGACCGCGAGCCCAAGCTGCGCTTCGGTATCACCACCGCCCTGCGCTACAAGAACTGGCGTCTGAGTGCCATGTTCCAGGGCCGCTACCACGCCAGCGTCTACAATGCCACCATGCGTGAGATGATGGCCCGCGGCTTCAGCCCGCAATCAGTCGAGCTGCGCCAGGACGACGCAACATACGTGTTCAATGGTGTGTTGAAGGATGGTTGGGAGAACACCGAGACTCCGCACTACAACACCATCGGTGTGAACTTCGCTCACTATGGCGGCACTGCCCTGTACAACGCCGACCACGAGTCGTGGGTGCAGAATGGCATCAACTACATCCGCTGCCAGGAGCTGCGTCTGACCTACATTGTTCCTGAGGCTTGGCTCAAGCGCGTGACCCGCAACATCATGCAGAACGCCAGCGTCTATGTGTCGGGCAACGACCTGTTCACCATCACCAACTACACGGGTATCGACGTGGCTGGTAACACCATGAGTGCAGCAGCCGGTGGTACTGGTGGTGAGGGTTACGACTACTGGTCGCTTCCCAGCCCGCGCACGTTCTCGTTCGGTCTGAGCGTAACATTCTAATGTTTCACCATATATAATAATATAAGATATGAAAAAACATTCTATCATATATGTGCTCGCATCCATGTTCCTGGCTCTGTCGATGGTGAGCTGCGACGACTACCTGGATGTGAACCGCAATGAGGACGCTCCCGACTATGTGGATGCGCACCTCTATCTGGCAGGTATTGAGCAGGAGTATTTCGGTCTGTACTGGGACATCCGCGCTCTGGCACCGCTGACCCAGATGATGGGTACCAGCAGCTACACCTCGTTTGCCACTCACTATTACAGCCTGGCCAGCGATGCCGGCGGTGAGTTGTGGCGCATGGTCTACTGGAACCAGGGCATGAACCTGGAGAACATGATCAACCAGAGTCTTGAGAGTGAGTCTTGGCACCTGGCCGGTATCGGCTATGCGATGAAGGCCTTCTCATGGGACGCCCTGACCAAGTATCATGGTGAGGTGATTATGGAGGACGCTTTCAAGCCCGACCAGCTGACTCACCACTATGACTATCAGGAGGATGTCTACAAGCAGGTTCGTGCTTGGGCCGACCGTGCCATCGAGCTGCTGCAAATGGAAGACAAGACCAACTATGGCAGCAAGATTTCGGGCAACGATTGGATCTACAGCGGCAACATCGACAAGTGGATTCGCTTTGCCTACACCGTCAAGGCCCGCAACCTGGCCTCGCTGAGCAACAAGAAGGACTTCAAGGAGAAGTACTACAACGAGTTCACCGAGTCGTGCCAGAAGGGCTTTGCCAGCGGCGATGACGACGCAGTGCTTCGCATCCTGGGCGGCAGCGCCGACGCAGCCTACAGCGCCTACAACAACTTCTGGGGTCCCTATCGTGGCAACCTGAGCAACGTCTACTGGCAACACGACTATGCCGTGCAGCTGATGACGGGTACTATCCCTGTCTATGACGAGCAGGGCGACAAGATTCGCGTCGAAGAGCCCTCGCACGCCAACTATCCCTACGAACTGGCTGGTCCTAACATCAACCTGATTTGCGACACACTGCCCGATGTGGGTCACTTCGACCCGCGTCCGCTGGTCAAGCTGGCCACCGAGGACGGCAATGATGTTGAGACCGAGAGCAACCGTGACACGCTGCGCACTTGGACCTTCTTGGGTTCAGGCTTCACCAGCGCCGCTGGTCCTGTGGGCACCGCTCCCATGTTCTGGGGTCGCCGTGAGTCTGCTACGTCAGCAAAAGACGGCATCGGCCGCTGGCTCTATCGCGATGATGCTCCTTACATCATGACCACCTATGCCGAGCTGCTGTTCGACCAGGCTGAGATTGAGTTCAAGTATGGCAGCAAGAGCAAGGCTCTTGAGCTGTTCAAGAAGGCTGTTGCCGAGGACATGACGTTCACCGCCAAGTATATCACCAAGGGTTCGCTGGTAGCCGTTGGCAACGTCAACTACCACCAGGGTGACAAGGTGACTGCCGCCACGTTCAATGCCATCGCTAATGAATATCTGGCAGGCCCATACGTGGGTGGTCTGACTGAGGGCACGCTGACCCTGTCACACATCATGATGCAGAAGTTCATCCACCTCTTCCCGTGGGGTGCCGGTGAGGAATGGGTCGACCAGCGCAAGTATCTCTACGATGTGGAGTACACTGGCGACTATCCCAGCACCGGCAATGGTTGGGACCTGAGCACCGTCAACATGAAGAGCGACAACAATCCCAACAAGGTGTTCAAGGGATTCTATCTGGCTCCGGCCAATGTTCAGGGCCGCCGTGGCACTTACAACAAAGATAACAACGGTTCGCCTTGCTTCCGCGTGCGTCCGCGTTACAACTCGGAGTACATGTGGAACAAGCCTTATCTGGAGCAGTTGAAGCCCATTCCTGGAACCGCCGACAACTACCAGTGCTCAATGCCTTGGTTTGCTTATCCCGGCGACCAGCCCATGAATTAATCAACGACTAAAAATTGAACTACTATGAAGTATATCAAATATATCACAATGGTTCTGCTCGTGGGGCTGTTTGCCGCTTGTAGCGACAAGGACGTGACCTACGATATGGACAAAGCCAACGATGCGACCAAGGCATACATCCAGCTGTTCAACATGGCTCCTATTGCCAACAATGCAGCCAACTATGCCTACCAGATTGACATCAACGGCTATGAGTATGTGAACGATTGTGCAGCTGTGCTGCAGACTCGTAATGGTTTTCCTGGCGGCGGCACCAACCTGTTCATGACTGTCGACGCCGGCACTGTCAACATCAAGTTGCACAAGAAGGAGAACGTGACCTATGAGCGCGACGCCAACGGTCTGTACTATGTGACCTTCACCCGCGAGACCGTGCGTGTCAACCCGGGCGACACCATCTACTTTGTCGAGAGCGATGGTGTGGTGGTCAACGGCACCGTAGTCAAGAAGGAACTCGTCTATAACGGCGAGGACATTGAGGGCAAGATTGTCCGCGACAGCAAGCAGAATGCTCTGGAGCGCATCGTCAAGGAGCCCTACTATGTGGGCCAGACCACGGTCGAGGCCGGCAAGCGCTATCAGGTGGTTATCCACGACCTGACCAAGGACCCGATTGCCGTCGAGATGGATGAGATTCCCGCTATGGGTGACACTCAGCAGCAGTTTGGCGACGTGACCGACATCATCGGCGAGGGATTCAACAGCAAGTTCTTCAACTTCCTGTATGAGAGCGAGGGCGTGCCCTATCCTCACAAGCTGCAAGCTTTCTACAAAAATCAGGAGACGGGCGCTTTTGATGTGCCTGGCGGCGAGCCCTTCGGCTTCGGCGAGGCATGCAAGTGGAAAACCATCCCGATGAAGAAGAGCACATACAACAGCTCGGGCTATGCTCGCATGGACTACACCTTCCACGTCATCGACGCCAATGGCAACGACTTGGGTCAGCTCCAGTATGTCAAAGCTAACGGTTCGTCGGCAGCGTGGACCGACTATTGGAGCAGCTACTATGTGGGCCGTGCCTACTCGCACTTCATCATCGGCGTGCGTGATGGCAGCGGTATCACTATGGTCAACACGCGCTGGACTTCGCAATAATATTCCAACCATAGTTTGAAAAATGGCGGAAAGGGTCACCCCCTTTTCGCCATTTTTTCCTGATGTGGGAGTGCAACAGGCACGCAGGTTCGTTAAAGGGCGACGAATGCTTGTCGGTTTGCCCGCAAAGCAGTAATTTTGCGGTCTGAACCATCATGAGTATGAATCTGCAACGAAAGGATATAGAAATCATGGCCCCTGTGGGGTCGTGGGAGTCGCTGGTGGCCGCCCACCAGGGCGGAGCCGATGCCATCTACTTCGGCATCGAGGGGCTGAACATGCGCTCGAAGTCGAGCGTCAACTTCACCCTCGACGACCTGCACACCATCGCCCAATGGTGCCACGAGCATGGGATGAAGAGCTATCTCACGGTCAACACCATCGTCTATGACGAGGACATTGACTATATGCACCAGATTGTCGATGCTGCCCGTCAGGCACAGGTCAGTGCCATCATCGCCAGCGACATGGCCACAATCTTGTATGCACGGTCGATTGGGGTGGAGGTGCACATCAGCACACAGGTCAATGTGAGCAACAGCGAGGCAGTGCGCCACTATGCCCAGTGGGCCGATGTCATGGTTATGGCCCGCGAGCTGAATCTGGACCAGGTGCGGCACATCGCTGATGTCATCGATCGCGACCACATCACCGGCCCCCACGGCCAGCCGGTGCGCATCGAGATGTTCTGCCATGGTGCGTTGTGCATGGCCGTGAGCGGCAAGTGCTACCTGAGCCTGCACGAGACCGGGGCAAGTGCCAACCGCGGTGCTTGCCGGCAGATTTGTCGCCGTGGCTATATCGTCACCGATCGCGAAACTGGCGATGAGCTGGCCATCGACAACCAGTATATCATGTCACCCAAGGACTTGAAGACCATACACTTTATTAATAAGGTGCTGGATGCTGGAGTGCGCGTGCTCAAGATTGAGGGTCGTGCGCGTGGGCCGGAATATGTGCGCACGGTGGTGAGTTGCTATAACGAGGCGCTCAACGCCGTCATCGACGGCACCTATGATGACGAGAAAATCGCGCAATGGGACCAGCGGCTTGCTCAGGTGTTCAACCGTGGTTTCTGGAACGGCTACTATCTGGGTCAGCGGCTGGGCGAGTGGTCGCACAAGTATGGCTCCAGCTCGACCCATGTCAAGGAGTACTGTGCCAAGGCCATCCGCTACTTCAGCAACCTGGGCGTGGCAGAATTCTTGATGGAGAGCGGCGAGTTGCATGTGGGTGATGACATCTTTATCCTGGGTCCGACAACGGGTGCCATCCCACTCACGGTTGAGGAAATCCGCGTCGACCTCAAGCCGGTAGAAAAAACGGTGAAGGGCGAGCATTTCTCGATCAAGACCGGCCAGAAGATTCGTCCTAGCGACCGCCTCTACCTCTGGCGTGATAAAGGCAAATGAAAAATATTCTTAAATTCTAGGTGCTAATTGCCGAAGTTTTACTACCTTTGCAGCGATTTATCTGAAAATGAGAGGAAACAATGGCTGGATTTAAGCTCAGACTCAGGTCATTGCCATTTGACACTCAGGTGTTTAACTATCATCTGGACGGCGATTTTTTCAACCAGGTTGAGGAGACCGAAGTTCGGAGTAGCAGTGTCGACGTCACTGTTGAGGTGACGCGTAAGACCGAGGACACCTATGTGTTGCAGATGGTTTGCAAGGGATGGCTCATCATCCCATGTGACCGATGCCTTGATGACATGAAGCTTGATGTCGACACCGACTATCGGGTGAGTGTTCGTCACGAGGGCGACGAGTTGGACGACAGCCGCGATGGCGTGCTGTTGGTTCCTGAGACTTGGACCGAGCTAGACTTGACCGAGATGATGCGTGACACGGTGCTATTGACCATCCCCATCGTGCACTGTCATGCCGACGGCGAGTGCGACCCCGAGATGATGGCCCGTCTCGGCGAGCATTGGGCAGACATCGAGCCCGCAGCCGACGGAGCATCAGCCGAGGCCGATGATTCGCTCACCGATGGTGAATCGGGCGATGCTGTTGACCCTCGCTGGGAGGCATTGCGCAAACTCAAAGACAATAACTCAAAACAATAAAACGAAATGGCACATCCTAAACGTAGACAATCCAAGACCCGTACAGCCAAGCGTCGCACTCATGACGTGGCTGTTGCTCCGACCATTGCACAGTGCAGCAACTGCGGTGCATGGCATGTTTATCACACTGTTTGCCCCGAGTGTGGCTACTATCGCGGCAAGAAGGTGATGGGCGACGAGGCAGCTATCTGATAGCGGCGCCACTCGAAGCACACTAGTGAAAACTTTTTGGAGTAAAACAACGCTTATCCTAAATATTGCTGCCTCAAAACACTTTATTTAGGATATTTGCTATTTATAGCGACTTTTAAAAACAGATCAGCTAATGCTATATGCAAGAATATCGGGCCTGGCATCGTATGTGCCCGATGACATTCTGGACAACGAGCAACTGTCGCAAATGGTTGACACCAGCGATGAGTGGATCACCACGCGCGTGGGTATCAAGGAGCGCCGTGTGCTCAAGAAACCCGTTGGCTCGAGCTACATGGGCATCATCGCCGTCAATCGCCTGCTGGAGCAGACGGGTACCAACCCTGCTGACGTCGACCTGCTCATATGCGCCACCAGTAATCCCGACTATCGTTTCCCGTCGACTGCATCGATTATTGCCCACAACTGTGGCATCGAGCAGAAGGCTTATGCCTATGACATCCAGGGAGCCTGTGCCGGATTTCTGGTTGCGCTGCAGAGTGCTGCCGCCTATGTGCGCAGTGGCATGTACAAGAAGGTGATTGTGGTCAGCGCCGAGAAGATGACCAGCATGACCAACTATGAGGACCGCACGACGTGCCCGCTGTTTGGCGATGCTTCCGGAGCGATGCTTGTCGAGCCCACCGAGGAGCCCGTTGGCATCATGGACGGCATCTTCCACGTCGACGGCAGCGGACTGGAGCACTTGGTCTACAAGGCCGGTGGCTCGGCCATGCCCGCCACTCAAGAGACTGTCGCTGCCCGTCTGCACTACCTCTACCAGGAGGGCCGTGCTGTCTATCGTCACGCTGTGATGGATATGCTCACCAGCAGTCAGGACGTGATGAAGCGCAACAACCTCACAGTCGACGACATCCAGTGGTTCATCCCGCATCAGGCCAATCTGCGCATCATCGAGGCCGTGGGCAGCCGCTTGGGCATCGACGAGAGCAAGGTGATGGTCAACATCCAGAACCGTGGCAACACCAGCGCCGCTACCATCCCCCTGTGCATGGACGAGAAGCGCGACCAGCTGAAGAAGGGCGACAAGTGCATTCTCACCGCCTTCGGCGCAGGTTTCACATGGGGTGCCCTCTATGTCATCTGGGACCTTTGATTAGTGCTCAATGCAAGACATAAGAACACAAGAACATAAGCCTGTTGTTGCAGCACTTATGTCCTTGTGTTCTTGTGTCTTTAATATCAGTTCTTATGTCAATTGAGAAGAAACATCGTGCTGGGTTTGTCAACATCGTGGGCAACCCTAATGTGGGCAAGTCGACACTGAGCAACCGGCTGGTGGGCGAGCGACTGTCCATCATCACCAGCAAGGCGCAGACCACGCGCCATCGCATCATGGGCATCGTCAATGGCGAAGACTACCAGATTGTGTTCAGTGACACACCGGGTGTGCTCAAGCCCAAGTTCAAGCTGCAAGAGAGCATGCTCGACTTCTCGACTGGCGCGCTGGTCGATGCCGACATTCTGCTCTATGTCACCGATGTCATCGAGTCGCCCACCAAGAACCAGGACTTCCTTGACAAGGTGGCCCGCGAACAGATTCCCGTGCTGCTGGTCATCAACAAGATTGACTTGCTCAAGGGCAACGACGACTTGCTGCAGATCATCGACCGCTGGAAGCAGTTGCTGCCTCAGGCCGAGGTCTTCCCGACCAGTGCCACCGAGAACTTCAATGTCGACAACTTGATGTCGCGCATCGTCGAGCTGTTGCCCGAGAGTCCGCCCTACTTTGGCAAGGATGCGCTCACCGACCGCAATAGCCGCTTCTTTGTCACCGAGATTATCCGCGAGAAGATTCTTCTCACCTACGACAAAGAGGTGCCCTATGCCACACAGGTCATCGTTGAGAAGTTTGACGAGAGCGACACGTCGATTCACATCATGGCGGTGATCTATGTCGAACGCGACAGCCAGAAAGGCATCATCATCGGTCACCAGGGTGTCAAACTCAAGCACGTGGGCATCGATGCCCGCAAGGACATTGAGCGCTTCTTTGAGAAGAAAGTGTTTCTCCAGCTCTATGTCAAGGTCGAGCGCGACTGGCGCAACCAGGAGAACAAGTTGCGCGCCTTTGGCTACATAGACTAATTCTATCCCTTAAACTCCCAGCATGAGGTTGACGATGGTATTGATATCGGCCACGTCAACCTTGCTGTCGTTGTTCACATCGGCCCGGCCGGGATAGTCGCTGGCTTGGGCTGTGCCCAGCATGATGTTGACAATAGCATTGATGTCGGCCACGTCAACATTTCCATCGCTGTTCACATCGCCAATAATCGCAGTGCCAGGTTCGTCGGTGTCGCCGGGTGAGAAGTAAGCCACGCCACCGCGCACCTCCATCTTGATGTATGAGGGCTTGCCTGCCGGGCGGGCGAAGTAGGGTCGGGTGGCATCCTGGTCGAGCGAGTAGACGGCGCGGATGTGATAGGTGCCTTCGGCTAGGCCAGCCGGCACAGTCAGGGCGGCCTCATCGTCGGCCGAGTAGGTGGCGCCAATCTCGGTGCCAGTGGCGTCGACGATGTACTGTGCATCGACCACAGTGCTTTCATCTTCGGTGAGAATCTGTATCCCCCACCATGGCGAGGTAAAGTCGCCATGGCCCAGGAAGGTGACCCCCTCCATGACAAAGGGTGCATCGCTGCCCGCTGCAGCTTGCTGGACAGTCATGTCAAATCCAATCATATATCCCGTGAGTGGCCTTGCGACATCGGTGCTGGTGCCGTCACGGTCAGGACGTGCACCCAGGATGGCTTGTTGCCAGTTGGTGAAGTTGCAGTTGCTGCGTCCCGAGTCGAGTAGGCTGGTGGCGAAGTATCCGTCGTAGTCACCTCCCCAGCCCCAGTTGATGTGGAACATGCCATTGGTGTCATATCCGTCGATGACAAAGCAGTGCCCCGATGGGGGTGCATATTCGGTCTCCTGTGTGCTTCCGCCATAGATGATGGGTAATGCTTGGTCGAGGTCGGCGCGCAGCATGTCGTCCCACTCGTCGGCCGGATAGAAGTCACGCAGATATAGGTCCAGCCCCTTGTCATAGCGGAAAAACTTCTTCAAGGCTGTGGCCGCATCATAGATTTGTGCTCCACTGGCCTGGACCCCATATTGCATGTTGACCGCCACGCCGCAGTGGTAGCACAGTGTGGCCACTGCTGTGGCTGTAGCGCTGCTGCTGTAGCTGTCGCGCATGCTTGCCCACTGATAGGTCGTTGTGCCGAAGTTGGCCGAGTAGGTGGTCTCGGTTGTCGCAGTCTCGTTGCCGTTGGTGCAGAGCCACTTGTAGCTGTTGGCTCCCTCACCCATTGTGGGCCACTGGTGCTTGCGCATGACCTGTGCCATGGCCAGTGCTACGCAGCCCACCATAGGCTTGCGTGTGCCCAGCGAGAAGCGTGACGATGGAATCTCCTCGTTGTAGGGTGCGCTCTGCTTCCAGGTCGATGTCATCAGCGGCGCGACGCTGGTGGCCACCTTCTGCGGCTTGCGTGCTGCCTCGGGGTGCTCGCGCAGTACTTGCAGCTGGCGCTGGTATTGCGCCATCCACCAGCGCACGTCATCAGGCATGGCGGATGGGTTGAAGTCCCCCTGGTCGCTGTAGGCCAGCACGGGCATCGTCCGGTCGTCGCCACTGACGACGACAAAGCCGGCTTGTTCGCCGCGGTCGAACACATAGTAGTCAACCTCGCCACGTGGTGACAGGGCTTGGTGCGCCAGAGCTAGCGTGGCGTTGCTGGTTGCGGGCATGTGCCGTGTGGGCGTGTTGACAAACTGTGTGGCTATGGCTAGTGCCTGTTGCTC
>Ga0310695_10009811_pt1 | contig 14262 bp, 3 predicted proteins | sample RumenRJG_04DNA_FD_203882 | JGI IMG/M metagenome (GOLD analysis project Ga0310695, IMG submission 203882) | Bovine rumen microbial communities from Lethbridge, Alberta, Canada - RJG_04 (v2) (version 2) | ecosystem: Host-associated > Mammals > Digestive system > Stomach > Rumen | place: Canada... | reverse complement strand
GGACAGAATACCGTTGACTATGCCTTTAATCCTACTGGCACTCATGATTACTATATCTACGATCGCAACATGGCTCATTCTAACATCACGGCCGTTCCTGGTACTACGACAGCTTCTGCCAACCAGACACTGGCTCTTGAGACCCATTCTGACAAGGTGATCAATGCCGCGCTGGAACTGGTGAATGGCGGACAGGCTTTCCGCGGGGCTGATGGTATCATTCCTGCCGGCGGTACTTTCTACCTGGCAGTGAAACTTGATCCTAAGTCGGGTTCAAACTATAATTCTGGTGTGTTAGACCAGATCGTGAAGAAGGATCACGTCACCAAACTGACAGTAACCATCAAGAATGGTAGCACGAAGCCAGATAAGAATAACGATGGTAACCCCGATACGTATATCAAGGATGAAGATGGCGTGCCCACCGGTGTGGATACTAATGGTGATGGCAACCCCGACCCTTACGATATCGATAACGATGGCAAAGATGATACCTTTATCACCGATCCCGATCATGGAGGTCCAGGATGGGATACCAACGGCGATGGCGAGGTGGATATCCCCGTACTGCCCGATCCTATCAGCGGTGATTATCCCGATTATCCATACGTGCCAGAGGGACTGGGTAATGCAACCAATGGTGTGCCCGACCTTTCGAGCCCTGGTATCGAACTTGGTACATCAGTGAACCTTGAGTGGCAGGCAGGTCTGGAACTCACCCCAAGTATCTAACTCCTAATATATATATAATAAGGTATAAGAGAATCGTGAAGCGGATGCTCATCATAGGATTGGCTTCGATGGTCCTTACAAGCTGCCAGAAGCAGGATGATGTAAGCGAAGTGACTGAGCCGGCAAAGACGTATGTACTTGCCGACTTGGCACTGTCGCTTCCTGCCTCGACGGCGCCTCGCACCCGTATGACTACGGATGTGACGCAGTCGAATGGCAACTTCCGAGGCATCCAGCGATTGAGCATTATCCCCTTTACTAAGCAGGGCAAGATAACCAGTACCGACATGCCCAGCTATTACGAGAGCAACCCTATTGTGAGTACAAGTTGGACCGTTCCGGCGGATAGGGTACATCATTATCAGAAAGTACATCTGATGAAAGGCGTGGCTTCGTTCCTCACTTACGGACAGGCCGCTGCTGTTACGGGTGGGAAAGATGTCAATGGTTCGCTGATACCAAAGGTGGATGGACAGAGTCAGACGGCCGGTATCATGCCGGAACGTATGGCGGTGTCACCGGCAAATCTGACTTTCGAACTGGAGAAGATCTATAAAGAAGAGCAGATTCCTGCAGGAGCTACAGCCATTGCGAATTATCTCACCCATATTGCCCGTGCAGAGGGCAAGATTAATCCTGGTACAGAAGGCGAAGAGACCATTAGCTGGAAGGATGCTAACGATGCGTGGTTGCAACTGCTCTACATGAACTTCATCAATCAGAATGATTTGGGGACGAACATCATCATGCCTGGCTCTGCCAGGAATGTAAAGGCATTCGTGAGTACCCTGTATAGGCGGTTGTTTGCGATGAACTATAACGATGGAACCATTGAGAAGGCTATCGTCAATGATATCATGGATAGGATAAAGAACTACACAGGTGTGACCTGCGAAGGTGTGGGTACCGAGTTGACGGTGACAAGCCTGGGGACATACGACAGCTATCCCAACAATCTCGATTTGCCTGATGGTGCCGCTGCAGTGCTCTGGGATATGACTGCTGAAGAGAATAAAGGTGCATTCGTGCCTCAGACCGTGACCACACTGGATGCGTCTATCAACACCATCAATCGCTTTGCCTATCCGCCAGAACTTTATTATTATAGCAATAGCAGGATTAAGACATCGAATACTGAAATTCTGGTCAATGATTACGGGAGATACCCATCATGGTCGGATGCATTGGCTATTCAGTATCCTTATGACGACGCTGTGGTGAGTGGCGATACGAAGGCTGTCGCCATCAAGGAACCGTTGCAATATGGTGTGGCGCATCTGAGTGCTACCATAGCATCTACATCAAGCAGCCTAGCTGATGCAGATGGAAATCTCATAGACGTGGAGTATCAATCAAAGCCCTCATTCCCCGTCACAGGCATCATCATCTGTGGACAGCGCCCCGTGGATTTCGAATTCAAGGTCAAGACGTCGGCAACGGGTGAAACTACGGGCGATGAACTGTTTATATACGACAGACATTTGAATACGAATACGAATGGAACACCATTCTACCTGAAATTTGGCGACCCGGCTTCTGGTCCTTTCGAAACCTTGGCGCTGCAAAACGAAGATGGAAAGGACGTAACGATCATGCTGGAGCTGGAGAATCAAAGTGGCAAGAACTTCAAAGGCGAGGATGGCATCGTCTATAAAGGAACAAAATTCTATCTGACAGGAATAATAAAACTGAGTGAAAGCAGTGATACAAGCGTGTCAGCATCAGAAAAAGATGACGTGAAAAAACGCGTATTTACGCAAGACCACACCACGACGGTGAAAATGACAGTGCAGACGCTGGCGCATGCTTATAACGTGATGCCGAATATTCTGTCAGGTCGCTTGGAGATAGGTGTGGATATCAAACTCGACTGGGTGGGAACTACGCCTACTACAGTCATTCTAACAGGAGAAGAAACAACAAATGGAAATTAGGCATAAACATATCGGATGGTGGTTGTGCAGCATGCTGATGCTGCTCTGTTGGTCGTGTGGCGGTCAGGATACCGACACCGATACTCCCGATGTGGAACAAGGCCCATTCCTCGAGATAAAGGTATATTCGCCCGAACGCTCCCAGGTGACTCGTGCTGATATCGGCGACATACCAGGCGATACAGATGAGAACGCCATCCATCATATGAATATCTGGGTGTTTGAGCATCATGAGACAGGTCAGACTGGCGATGGTAAGTTCGTGGGGTATCTGAGTGTTGCCAATCCTAACCCCCTTGTTGATAGTCCATATCGTATCTTGGTGAGTGAAACGTTTGTGGATAATCCGCCCGCTGTAGATATCTATGTCACGGCGAATGTGACAGAAAGCAATACGGGTATCAAACTCGACAGGACAACGACGCGAGATCAATTGGAGGCGGCGCTGATGAAGCATGATGAAAGTCATGACCCGTTTGGCTTGACAACCCCTCAATCGGAGATACCTACTGATGGACTGCCGATGTCGGGTGTACTGAAGAATCAGCCCGTCGATGGTATGGCTCCCATTGTGTCTGTGGTTACCAATGTGAAAGTAGCCAGGGCGGTATCGAAGGTGCGCTTCGTGTTCTGCAATAGCTCAGATGCTGATGAACAAGAACTGACGATAAAAAGTATCACCATCGATGGCGGTATGATTCCCAAAGAAGAGTATCTCTTCTTGAATGCGCCCTATACGGGCAGGAATTATAAAGTAGGTCGTGAGTATGAAGAGACAGCTGCATTGGTGAATACGCCAACAGTTGTAGCATCGTATAGCTCACCTACCGAATATGCATACAGGGGTCAGACCGGAAAGGAATATGAGGCGTTGATTAACGATGGTATAGATAAGGGGAGATTGACACCAGTCGGTCAATTTTATCTCAGAGAGTCTAACAAGAAAATCACTGGGACAATCACATATACAGTCGGCAATTCGGATAAAGAATTGTCTGCCCCTTTCAAAATGTCTGAGGAAGGCGACTTCAGCCGTAACCACACATGGATTGTGTATGGCTTCTTTGCTGGTAAAGACAATTTAAAGGTGTTTAGTGTGGATGTGAATGGCTGGACGGAATCGTCTGGAGAACGTGAAGTGTATAATTGGTAGAGAATCGAAAAAAGACATGAAGATAAGAGCACAGATACAGACTTGGTTGCTGACAGTACTACTGATAGGAGGGGGATGCCTGATGGCAGGCTGTTCTGATCATGCTGACGATGAACAAAATCGTCAGGATGAACAGAAAAGTGTCCCATTCACAATAGCCAGTCTGACACGCTCTGGTGATGAAACTACAGAGACAGCGCTAAGTACGTATGACGGTCTGTCAATCCAGTTGTTCTTGGTTCCGCAGGATGATACAGCGGGCAAGGAAACACTAAAAGGTCAAGCCATCTATACTGGTGAAGGTCTCCCTTGGATGACAACAATCGGTGTTAAGGAGTCGGCTAAGTATAAGGTGTTCGGTTTTATGCCTGCAGGAATATCGGCTAATGACGGTTACAATGTGAAGATCAGTGACGATAAGACCACTGCCACACTGAATATTCCCCAGATGCTGACAGTTTCTAATAAGGATGTCTGTGTGATAACGGGAGTAAAAGACCATCCGCTTGTCAACGACGAAAAAGTGCTGTCTGGCGTTTTCGATTATACAGCCAATTCTGTATCGGGACATGGGTATGGTGTGTCGCTTCTGGCAGAGCATATCTATTCGGCAGTAGAGATCTGGTTTAAGATGAAGGCGAATGTCGCTTATAACGACTTGCGCACTATCAAGCTGAAGCAAGTGATATTAAGAAATGCGCAGATGGCTGTGGTGAATGCCACGATACCGCTGACAATGGGCAGTCTTGAAACGCCTGAACCTTACCCTGTTGGCAAGATAACGATGACCAAAGTTGCAAGCTCGGTGGTTGCTGAGACGACCCTGTTTTCATCGGACGCTGGTGAAGAACTGGAGACAACAGATGGATCAGAAATTAAGGTCCCTGGCTATTTCACCCTGGGCAATGATGATAATAATACTTCGGAACTGGTGATAGAAAGTGTTTATGATGTCTATGATAAAAATGTTTTGGTGCGTGAAGACTGCCATGCGGTGAATAAGATCAACGGTTTGGTAAGTTCACTGAAAAGAGGCGAGAAAAAGATAATCAAAATAACTGTGAACCCCACCTATCTGTACGTGTTAACAGACGATGACTCAGGTAATATCGGTGTGGCCACAACAACTACTGGTGATTAAATAAAAGAAATGGAAATGAGGCAAAACAGATCATATAGGCTATTGATAACGAACGGTTTCCGACAGCTGTTCCTGCTACTCTTTGTGCTGGCAGGTGCTCAAACCCATGCTCAGATTTCGATTGGCGGTAATGTCTATGGTGGCGGTAATGCCGGTGATACGGGCGGTAATACGACTGTTACTGTACGTGCAGGCGACCTGAACAGAGTCTATGGTGGTGCGCGTATGGCGAAAGTCGGTGGTAGAGCCTTCATGCATATCGACGGTGCTGACGCTTCAGACTATATTGTCATTAACCGTCTCTATGGCGGCAACGATATCGCAGGAACCATTGGCACATCAGAAGAAGATTTACCTGATGTTATCAAATCACACGCAGAAGCCAATAAAGTTGATGAGACTTGGAATGCCCTCATGCTCATTTCTACAAAAACAAATGCAGATGGAACTGAGGCCACCGATGCCCAGAAGATATATATAGGTCAACTCTTTGGTGGGGGCGATGGTGAGTATGTTTATGGTTCAAGAACAGAGGATGCCAAAACCGTATATTATGCTGAGGAGGACGGTGTGGAAGTGGCTACCAGTAGCACAGAACTCACTGCTCCTAATCTTGGTAAGACCTTTGTTGACATTCACGGCGGTTCCATCGTCTATGCATACGGTGGTGGTAACAATGCGACTGTGACGGAAAGAACTGTCATCAGTTTGGATAACCCCAGTAAGGTAGTGAGCAGTATCAAAGATGCGAACAATCCGAAAGCTGATAATACAGGCGAGGTGCTGAATAACGACCGTTTTGAAAAAGATATGGGTATCAATACCACCTTCTCATACCCCAGCAGTGATGCCTACCAGATTGGTCGTCTCTTTGGCGGTAACAACAAGGCTGACATGGCTATCCGTCCTCGTTGGAACCTGCAACAAGGTAAAGTCCGTAATCTCTATGGTGGTGGTAATGAGGGACGTATGACCAGTCCTGAAGGCCTGCTTATGCAGATTGAAGGTGAAAAAATGGAGGTTGACAACGTCTATGGCGGTTGTCGAAAGGCCGACGTGAAACCACTTTATGGTGGCGATGACAACAGGCCAGTTCCTTACAGCGCGGTACAACTACCTACAGCGGATAACCCGAACAACATTCCTGCTGGCTACGCAGCCCGTGTCAGAGTAGTGGCAGGTCACGTCAACAATGTCTATGGCGGTAACGATATCTCTGGTAATATCTATGGTGGTAACACCGTGGGTATCATGACTCATATCTACGGCGACGTCTATGGCGGTGGCAATGGCTCATATCCATATACAGATAATGTGAAACTGAAGGATGACCCACGTTGGAGCGATTTCTACTATAATCCTGATGAAATCCTTGCAGCTGCAGGCATTACTGGTGTCGAAGAGAAACTCAAGTCTGCTACAGCCCTCAACTTTGTCCGTCCTAATGCAGAGAAGGTGTCTATCCTCGTTAGAGGTACGGATGCGGATCATCCTACCATTGTGGATGGCGGTCTCTATGTGGGGGGTAACAGCGCCTCATTGCGAGAGAACGTTGCGGGCTCAAGTGCTGGCGACCAAACACATATCAAGATTGGCTCATACGCCATCATTGATAACGTGTTCCTCGGCAACAATGGTGCGAACATGATCAAGACCAACGGAACCGAGACTTTTAGTAGCGGTGAAGGTGTGCTACGCACATTTAAACGTACCGATATCGCCAGTGACGGTTCTAAGTTCAACTCTATGGATCTGACCATTCCAGAAGTCTTTGCCAAGTATATGGAAGGTTGCGCCATGAAGGTGATGTCCACCGTTGTATTCGAGAGCATATCTAACGGCGACAAAGTCAATTACGAACCTTATACCACCATGTTCGGTTCTATCGTTTGCGGTGGTAACGTGGGTAGTATGATTACTGAGGGTAAGACGACGATCAACTTCAGTGATAAGGTGATTGTGTATAACAAGGTCGTGGGCGGCTGTAACAGTGCCTTTGTGACTCCTATCTCTGGTTTTAATGCCATCTATGAAGGCGGACTATTGGGCAATCCTGACCCTGCACCGGTAGGTTCACCTGAAGGAGCCATCGGTGACAAGCTGGAGCTGAACTTCGCAGGTCTCAAGATACAGCCAAAGCGTTGGAATGCTGATCATTCTGCTTTGATTTGGAATACCATCAGCTCGTCAACAGGTGCCCCCGTTGACCCTGTAACGTCAGGTGGCCCATCCACCAGTACCGATGCAGACAAAGACCGTCGTTTTGATGGCGGTAATATCTATGGAGGATGCTACACCAGCGGTATCGTCAACGGTAACGTCGTCATCAATATCAACAGCTCTATCGTTGACCGCGAGATTCTCTTTGACAAGGTGGAAGAGGATGACTCGGGCGAGGACAAACTCTACGGAAATGACCAATATCACATCACAGAACGACACAGTGGCGTCATCCTTTCTGAGCAAGGTATGGATGTGTTGGGTAAGGCACTCAACGTGTTTGGTGGCGGTAAGGGTGTGAACACTGAGATATGGGGTTCTACCACCATCAACCTCAATCGTGGCTATATGTTCCAGATATTCGGAGGCAGCGAGGAAGGCGGAATCGGTAAGGGAGAATATAATGAGGAATCAGGAAAGATAGAATATACTTACGACTCAAGATACAGCACCTACATCAATCTGAAAGGTTCGATTGCAGGTGTCTCAAGGAAAGACAATATGAAGGAGGACATCGCAGAATGTGAGTTTATATATGGCGGCGGTTTCTTAGGCACTACCGCAGGTAACTGTATCATTAACTTAGGTAACGGTCGTATCTTTAACTCTTTCGCCGGTGCATGTAATGCTGATATTCTCGGACATACGGAAACCTATATCGGTACGAATGGTTTCCCATACGTTCGTGACTATGTGTATGGTGGTAACGACCTCGGTGGTCAGATTCTTGGAACCGCTAACTTTGACAGCCGTCTGCGCAACGATGCCGTTCGCAGCAAGGTGTCCAACACTGATATGCTTAACGCCTCAGCATATACAGAGTATGTTCAGGGACGCGTGGAGAAGATATATGGTGGTGCATACGGCGTGTATAACTATAAGGATGCTCACTTCCGTGCATACTTCGACGAAGACGGTCACGCAAAAACTGGCTATCACAAGCCTTTCTTGGATAATGCCTTCATTAACTTCCGTCCTATCGAGTCCAATAATGCGCTAAATACTGTAGAACAGATATACGGCGCAGGACAGGGATACCTCGGTGAGGAGCAACAGGACTTGATGCAGAACCGCAGCTATGTCCTCATCGACGTGCCACAATCCATGACGACCTATCAGGGTACAGAGATATTCGGTGCCGGAGAAAGTGGTGGTGTAGGTATGGGTGTAACAAAAGCTACAGCTGACGATCCCGAGACAGCACACAAGGCATCAGCCATCATCGACCTGCTGAGCGGACACTTCAAGGCTGTCTATGGCGGTAGCTATCAAGAGGGTGTCACCCGACGCACGGTTGTCAATGTGCCAGAGGGTTCTACCTTCCGTGCAGAAGCTATCTTCGGTGGTGCTTTCGGTCTGTATAATGAATATCCTTGTGATGTATATGAATCCAACGTCAACTGGAACAGTAGCGATGCCCTTGTGGGTGGCTACCGTACTGGTATCTATGGTGGTAACAACAGCTATCGCCGCACACTTTATAGTCACGTCAACATCAATGCTCCTGTCTATTACGATAAGGCTAACAAATATTATGCTACCGTCTATGGCGCAGGTTACGGTAAGGACACCTGGGCACAATATACGGAGGTAAATCTGAACAACACCGCCCGGGTTTATGAGGTATATGGCGGTGGTCAGTTAGGGCGTGTGATGAACAAGAAGTCTGTTGCTGCCTGGGCTGCAAAAGCAAATGCTGCAGCTACCGCAGCATGGGAAGCATTATCTTCTGAAGAGAAAGCAACGACTCCAGAACCGCAGCCTATCGACCTCTCATTAGGCACATCAGACAGCGAATATGAAGACAACGGATTGAACGATCCTTTGGCCATAGCCAGAAACGGCAAGAAATACAACACCAATGTTATCATCAACCAAGGTGCTGTTGTCTGTGGATATATGTATAACGGTAGCCTGAGCGGTGCCTACGCATACGGTGGCGGTCTGGGTGATGCGGATAAGCCTAATACTGGCGATGTTCACGGAACCACTTATATCAGCCTGCTGGGCGGCACGGTCACCAAGGATATCTACGCAGCAGGAACCGTGGGTTCTGTGAACAACAAATACAAGGTGGCAAAGGATGACTTCGATAACGATTTCATTGCCAGTGCCAATGCCTATATTGAGGGTGGTACGGCACGTAACGTCTATGGCGGTGGTTGGGCCGGTACGGTAGGTTATCACGTTGGCGCTATCAGTGAAAGCCCAACGGGCGATGTCCTTGGTGAGACACACGTCGTCATCGGAAAGAAAAACGGCACCAGTTTCATCAATGGTCTTCCGGCTATCGAACGTAACGCCTATGGTGGTGGTGAGGGTGGTGCCGTATTTGGTACTACCAACATTACACTTAACAATGGATTTATCGGTTATCGTCACTTCACCAGCGTACCCACTACAGATACTGATCTCGACTACGTACAGGTAGGCTCTGACTACTATCAGGAGAAACTGCACGACGAGACGTGGTCGGGCGACGGAACTAATCGTTTGAATGATAGTGGCTGTATCTTCGGTGGTGGTTATATCGACAACAGTAGTGTGGATGTCACCAACGTCAAGATGTATGGCGGTCACGTGCGTAACTCTCTCTTTGGTGGCGGTGAGATTGCTGCCGTCGGACGTGGTGTCATCAATGCTTCCGGACAGGATAATAGCGTACGTACCCTGCAGGGAATTTATAAGGCAGGCAAAGCCAACGTGGAACTGTTCGAGGGCAACGTACACCGTAATGTCTTCGGTGGCGGTCGAGGCTACAACAACCTCGGTGAAGGTGGTACGCTCTACTCCGATGGTTATGTCTTCGGACAGACAGAAGTGCGTGTACACGGTGGTACAGTAGGTACAGCGAAGGAACTGGCACGTGAGAACGGCAACGTCTTCGGTGGCGGTGATATCGGTTATGTGTATAGTGCCTATGAAGATGACGAAGGCAATCTCTATGTCGGTATTAAGGACGGTGAACGCTACGTAACCCAATATGAGGGCTACTATTATGCATATAATAAGGGGCATGAGTCCTACACTCCCGGTTCCTTGCCTGCTGACGACGACCCTAACTGGGTGATGGACAACGGTGAGTATGTGCTTACTGAGGACTGCAAGGTGCTGATTGAGCCGCATGCCCGTGTCACAAGTGGTACGATTAAATATGATGGTAAAGATTATAATGTTGGTGATTATGTTCCTACAGCGTACCTCAATACATTAGGCAACAAAAACGACGGTGATTGGAGCAAGTTGGATGTTACGGGTATCAATATTTTAAATGCCGTCTTCGCCGGTGGTAATACTTCTTCTGGTTCTTCTACTGTCTATGCGAATGCTACTACTGTATTCGGCAATGCTACGGCCTCTGTCCACGATGTCTATCACCGCGACCTCATCACTTTGGGAACAGGACGTACGGGTGGTCTGTACGGTGATGGTAACCTGACCTTCGTGGATGGCTATCGTGGACTGAACATCACTAACTATGGTACTGACTATTATAGCTTAGATCCTGAAATTGATTATAATACGTATGAAAAACTTCCTCCCCGTGAAGCCGATTACTATCAGGTGAGGTATAAGTGTATCCTGCAGTGTACGGACAAGGACGGAACAACCTACTATCCGGAAGGCGGCGAGCACTCTAAGGCTTCTACGCTGACCATCGATGACCTGCTGACTTTGTTTGAAGGTATCAAGGTCGGTGATGTAGATATCCTTAAGACTGATCCAGAAACGGGTGAGAAATATCCGAATCCTACTTATTGGAAGCAGAACGGTGTTGTTCCCGTCTATGCAGGTCGCCCGATGAACACCCTGCAGCGTGCAGACTTCTGCGGCGTGTTCGGTAGCCGTATGGTGATGCAGGGTGCAGAAGACCGCGTGCCTGAGATTGTGGACCATACCAAATACACCATCAACCGTGTGCGTGAGGTGTCACTCAACCAGAAACAGTCTGTGAGAACAGATGACGCATCCGACGAAAACAAGAAGGTTCACGGCAACTACTTCGGTATCTACAGCATCGTGAACTATCTTGGTGCACTGACCAGCGACGTGTTCTTCCTGCCTGATAAGGATATACGTGTAACTGACAACGCCTCCAACCCTGACTACAAGACAGTCTCAAAAGCATACAACAATGGTGGTACTGAAGTCGCTTCTAATCCATACGGAACAGCTACCTACTACGACTGGAAGGCGGGCTTCGTCAACGAGCGCAAGCGTAACAACGGTACGAGTAAAAATAAGGTGGCGTTGGCATCTGGTGTGTATCTGGAGTTGACCACAGAGAAGAGTACGGGCGATGACCTGTACGAGAAGGACTGGGGCTATATCACCGGTGTCGTAGAGCTTGACCTCATTAACGTTCAGCCTGGTATGGGTGGTGGCTTCGTCTATGCTAAGAACGTACACAAGGTTGGTTCTTATAAAAAGCTTAGCCACAACACTTTGACTGCTTTGAATGCTAATGCCGTTACCCGACGCGACTTCACATTCAATGGTGCCGACGTGGAGTGGGAGACATCAGGAAACTTCATACACAGTACGCAGACCATTATCGACGACTGCTATAACGTCAGCGGTAAGTACAAAGGCTCTGATGCTGTTCCTGCCCACTACTGGTTCATCCAGGGTTCTGTATATGTTTATGACCAGTATATCTCTGCCTATACCGGAGCGCCTAACGCATACAGCGAGACGGTGGACATTCCATTGACCATCACCGCTGCTTCGCACGGTACGATGAAGTTGCTCAACGTGATGCCTAACAAGTATGCCTACTGGTCTGCTCCTGGTAAGATAATTGGAGCGGACAAGAAGATTGTCATCAACGATGTGGAGTATCACCTGAACGATCCTATCAGCTACTGGGATTGGTACTTGCTGACACCTGCTGAGAAGAACTTGTTTGTGGATGAGACATACGTCACTACCGCTGACTGCAAGTACAGCAGCAGCGATGCAAAAGTCATCCCTGCAGGTACGGTGATGCTGCCTTCTGAATACGAGACATTGAAGGAAACTCACTCACAGGTTTATCACATGGAGAAGCAGCAGATGGTGGACTTCGACTTCGTATATCGTTCTTCCAACAACATGAGCCACGATACGGGTTACATGCTGACCTATAGGGTGAACAACCCGACAGATTGGAATACATGGTACACCAAGGCTGATGGCTCAGAAGCAAAAAATCAAACAGGTGGTACAGGTTTCGAAGACGGACCTACCTATCATCTAAAGGACAGCAGCAAGGACGGCGGTGTCCTTGGACAGCGTGAGTATCAAGTAAGTAACCTCATCTCGAAGGATATTTATACCACCTACCAGACCATGAAGAAAAACCATTCTTCTGCTATTCCAGGTGGACAGGCTGATTTCGAAGGAGCCTATATCGTCACAAATGAATATACCAACGGCAATGTTCACCTGAATGTTGGCAGCACCGTATCTGCTACACAGGCTGCTTCAATGACCGACTATGTGGCTCCTGCTTTTATCTGCACGAGCACCATCCAACTCAGCAAGACAGAGTTTATCTATGTTGGCAACCGCATGACGGCGGAAGAGAAGACAGCATACTACAACACCTATAAGGACACTAATCCTTCGTTGGCAAAGATGATTCAGGATGATATCGTTCCTGCCTACTATTGTACTCAGGATGGTCTCTATGGTGGTAACTACTACGAGGCAGGCAAGAACTATCGTGGACTTGAGGTATGGAGCTCCATGTCCAAGGAAGACCGCGAGAAGTTTGACTTCAACTATGATGCCTTGGATGTGCTCATCGATCCACGTTACAGTTGGAATAAAGAAGGTACCAGTGTCATACATCCTGAAGGTAAGAAGTACCAGTATGACTCTGCTGAAGGAACTGAGGCTGCCGCAATGCTGAATCCTGCCGGCTACTCACTTGAGAAGCCTGTTGACTACAAGGCGACTTATAACGGTAATGAGACAACTACCCACAACCGCATAGAATTGAAGAAAGGTCAAGAGTATTCACGCACTCAATACGAGAGTTTGCCTAACGAGAAGCGCCACTACACGACTATCGACGTGAAGGAAGCAGGCAATGTATATGTTGTCAAAACCGCATTCCTGGTAGGCAACACACCATACGCCGTGGGCACTGTCATCTCTGCAAATACGTATAACAGCTTAGGTCAATCTGATCAGGCCAATGTCACTACACTGACCTTTACCGATGAGCAGAAAGGCAAATATTACTACTGCCGCGAGAACTATACGGTCGGTGAGAACACCGAAGGTGTAGCTGTAACAGGTTTCAATGTCGATGGTGGTGTATCAGGAACCTTTAGTAACGGGCAGACTGTTCCTGTAGGTCTCGTTATCACAGAGGTCAACTTCAACAGTTTGCCCAACTGGCAGACGGACTTCACCATCCACGGTATTGCTCCTACGGAGACCAGTACGCTGTACGTTAGCCGCTTCTCTGACATCTTCGACCTCTCGAAGGAGAAGATAATTACTGTCATTTACGAGTATAATTATGAGGAGACCGATGCTTCGGGTACACACGTCACTCCTGTCAGTGAGCGTCATGTGGTGAACATCCACGTCGTGTTCAAGAGCGGTGTTCCTTTCGTCGAGGACATCAAGGCACCGCAGATTGTGCTGCCAGGAACCTTTGTCGGTGTTCGCGAGCCACATGTCACACCAGGTGCCTATGAAGTAACCGGTGGTGGATGGAAGCTGTTCGAGAAGAAGTCTGACGCTGAGAGCCATATCAACGGTATCGAATACACGCCTACCGCTGACCCGCTTTATTGGTATCAGAATGGCTACTATCTCGCTTACTATGCCAAGACCTATCTCGGTGAGACCTACTCTAACACCGTTGAGGTGAGTGTGGCCAACTACCACGACCTGAAGAAGGTGATGGACGACAAGGAGCATCATTACTATGTAGATAATCCAGGCGTGAAGCGTAACTCGAAGATCTATATCAACGATGCGACCGACGGACTGAACCAGTTGAAGAGTTTCTATGATCTGAGTTTGCTGAACACCACACCGACTGGCAGTCTGGCAGGTCATGCCTTGCTGGATGAGCATGT
>Ga0310695_10009808_pt1 | contig 14269 bp, 8 predicted proteins | sample RumenRJG_04DNA_FD_203882 | JGI IMG/M metagenome (GOLD analysis project Ga0310695, IMG submission 203882) | Bovine rumen microbial communities from Lethbridge, Alberta, Canada - RJG_04 (v2) (version 2) | ecosystem: Host-associated > Mammals > Digestive system > Stomach > Rumen | place: Canada... | reverse complement strand
AGTAACTAACACAAGATGAGCACCTTTATAAGGTTTTGAGGCCGCCATAAACGCTGCACTTTTATGGCGGAGGCTTTCATCATCGTCTTTGGTAATTTCGTATTTGCCGGTAGAGAACTTCATTTCGCAAAGACTCGCCACACGGTCGGCACGGTCGATAACCATATCAACTTGCGCTCCACGAGGGGCAGTTTCATCTCCCTTACGTTCCCAAGAATACAAATACGACGAAACTCCCGAAATGCCAAGCGCATACTTAATTTGCGCAATATGCTCAAAACATACACGTTCAAAAGCCAATTCTTCCCATGAGTTTCTAAGTGGAGTATTGATATTTGCTGTCCAAAAGCCTGTATTGGTACTGTCGGAATCCATCACAAATTTATAATAAAACAAGGTGTAATTGTCAATCAATTGAAATAAATGTTTACAGCGCTTTACACCTTCAAAACTATACTTGCGTATAAATCCACAATTTTCTAAATCTTCTAAAACACGAGTAAGTTGACCGCTACTATCGATACCTGATTCTTTGATTAGTTCATCGCGGGTCATACCCATCTTTTTAGTACCCAAAACAGACACTATATTAATATATGGTAACGAATTCTTGAACAGCGAGTTATAAAGTTCATTATACTCATTTCGTAGTTTGCCGTCGGCATTAAAAAACAATCTATCGATGTTTTGCGAAACGCTCAGTCCACGTTCCAACAACGACCAATAAAAAGGAATACCACCCAAAACCATATAACATTCAAGTATTTCGTAACGGCTCATTGTAAGATTGCGGCTCTTGGTATATAGTTCACATTCGGCAAGTGTAAAGGGTTTAAGATTAATTCGATACGTAACGCGGTTGTAAAGTCCGCCATGATTACGATAAACATTGTTAATTATCCACGACGTAGCCGAACCACAAATAATCATAAGAATATCCTTACGAGCCGATGCCCAACCATTCCAAAACATCTCCAACGCAGATACAAACTGCGATCTTGGTGCATCCATCCACGGCAATTCGTCAATAAAAACCACCTTTTTACCATCAGGAAGCGAATCCAAAAAATCATAAAGAAGGTGAAATGCATCAAACCAATCCGCTGGTACGCGACATTTCTTCATGCCACATCTAAGCAACGACTGCCGAAATTCATGCAATTGTACCTTTGTATTTTGGTTTGCCACTCCCGAATGTTGAAAAGCAAACTTATAATTAAAAGTTTCGCGTATAAGAAAAGTCTTACCTATACGTCTACGACCAGTAACTGCCACTAATTCAGAATATTCTGAACGATAAGCATCCATAAGTCTACCCTGTTCATATTTACGTCCTACAATCATAATTAACAATATTTACGGAGCAAATATAACAAAAAATCGTTTATAACGTTCCAAGAACTAAAAAATTTTATATTTTTGGAACGCTATAAACGAAAATTCTTTATAACATTATTCCAAATCATCATTAAACATATACCCAACACCTTGGCGGCTTTCGATATTGCGGGCATAAACGCCGAGTTTTTTGCGCAGACGGGTGATGTTGATGTTGACAGTGCGCTCCGTTACCACCACATCCGACCAAATACTATTCAACAACTGCGTGCGTGTTAGCACCTTACCTCTATTAACAAGCAAAAGACACAAAAGGTCGAACTCCGTGCGGGTAAGTCCAGCAAGTACGCCATCAACTGTAACCGACTTTTTATCTATATTTACATACAAACCTCGGTAACTCAGCAGACGTTTGCCAAGGCGCACCTCCACCACATTCATTACATAGTCGCCGAGTTTTTCGCAATCAGACACAATGTCGCTATAAAGCGAACCCAAAGCAGATGAGCACAGGCGGTCGTTAACGGCATTGATAGCATCGGTTTTAAGGCGGTCGCGAAGAGTATTGATATCGCGTTCAATGGCTTGCGAATGATCGATAGTAAGGTCGTTGCGACGTCCGCCCACCACCACCATCATTTGTGTAATTGCCTCATTCACAAGGCGCATCATCTCGTGCAAACCTTCGTATTGCTTGTCAGAAAAATCTTCGCGACCATTGCGCAGTCGGTTAATTGCTTTGGCAGTTTTGTAGCAGGCGTCGCCAATAGATTCTAATTCGCCTGTCTGACTGAGCATTATCTGAATCTTGTCTTTGGTATCGTCGGAGAGATGGTCCATACTCACTTTTTTGAGGTAGGCAGTAATCTCAACTTCCATATTATCAGCGATATTCTCGTATTTGGTAATGCGGGCATATTGCCATTCAAACTCTTTCTCGTCTTTTTCGTCGAGCAAAACGCACACCATTCCAAACATACGCTGCATACGTTCAGCATAAAGAACAACCTCTTTTTGTGCCTGAAAAACAGATATTTCGGGAGTTGCCATAAGTCCGCTACTTATAAACCTAAGCGACGAAACAGGCTTAGACGCATTTTTATTGGGTAAAATGCGGCACACAATACGCTCTAAAACAGGCACAAAGCCTATCAACAGCGCAGTATTGAGCACATTAAAGCAGGTGTGAAACATTGCAAGCACCACAGGCAGACGCTCTGCCTGACCCGACTCTGCCGGATTGTAGCCCACAAACGAGCAAACCATATTCACAAACGGATAAAACACCGCCAAAACCCATATCACACCAAAAACATTAAACAATAGGTGAGCCAACGCCGCCCGTCGAGCCTCAATGCCCGCCCCAAGTGCCGCAAGATTGGCAGTGGCAGTGGTGCCGATGTTTTCGCCCATCACCAGCGCTATGCCCATATAGATAGGAAGAACGCCCGTGGAACACAGCAAAATAGTTATCGCCATTACTGCCGCCGACGACTGCACAAGACAAGTGATAATAGTGCCGGCAAGCAAAAAAACAAATATCGTAAGGTAACTTCCAGTATCAAACGAAGCAAAGAAACCCACCACCGAAGTGTTGTGCTGCATATCCATATCCCTACCAGCCCCGTTGAGCACCACAAGCGACCAAAACATAAAGGCAAGTCCAAACAAGAAATCGCCCGCAGTTCTATGCTTTCGCCTGTAAATCAACACAATACCTACAAGAAACGATGGAAAAACCACATTGGTAAGGTCTACATTATATCCAAACGACATTATCCACGCCGTAAGCGTTGTGCCGATATTTGCGCCCATTATCACCGAAATAGCCTGAGCCAGAGTGAGTAATCCCGCAGAAACAAACGAAACTGTCATAACTGTTGTTGCCGACGACGACTGCACCGCGCACGTTACAAAAGTGCCTGTGAGCATACCTGTAAAGCGGTTTGAGGTCATACGACCGAGAATATGCCTAAGACCAGAGCCAGCCATTTTTTGGAGAGCGTCGCTCATAGTCTTCATACCATAAATCAGCAGTGCCAACGCACCAAGAAGCCTTAAAACAATGTTTATAGTCATTCCATTATGTTTTAATACGCTGCGAAATTACAGCAAAACCATAACAGATAAACAAATAAAACGGCTACAATTCGGTTACAAATAGCAGTGATGTCAAGTTAAGGGCAACTCTTAACATACATATATTACAAATTTGCAAACAAATCGTCTAAGGTAATATTCGCTCCAACAATAGAATAGCCGTTAGCGTTTTTTACCCCGTAAGTAGTTATAAATATGTAGTTTACACCATAACGAGTTTTGGTTTCATACTTAAACATTCCCATACGGTCACGAAGTTTTAGGTCGTATTCTGATGTTATAACATATTGATTTTTAGAGAATTTAATTTCCACAAGATTAACAATACGGTCGGCCCGCTCAATCACAAGGTCAACCTGAGAAGTGCGGTCTTTGCTGCGCCAAGTAGTAGAACTTGTGGCTATTCCACTGATACCGAGGGCATTCTTTATCTGATCTAAATGCAAAAGGCATACAAGTTCAAAACTAAATCCCTGCCACGAGGTTACAACAGGCTTGTCGAGCGATTTTTCCCAAAAAGCGGTGTCTTTAAAACGGTGTTTTTCAATAAAATGATAATAAAACAAGGTGTAAAAATCGCATAATCGGTAAATTATATTGTTTTTACCACCTTTATAACCCGAATAGCCAACAATAAAGTCGCAACGTTCGAGATTTTCAAGCATTGTAGTAAGACCTGTGCCAACAATAGAAGTTTTTTCGCTAATCTCGGTTCGTGTAAAACCTTCACGCCGCTCTGAAAGTACATCAATGACAGCAAGATATTTTTCGTAATTGCTAAAAAGCGAGGCAAAAAGTTCCGAAAATTCAACCCGCAAAGGGGCGTTTTTGGATGAGAAAAACAGAGCATCGATATTTTGGGCAAGGCTCAACTTATTGTTTAACAATGTGTAATAATATGGCACACCACCCAACACCATATATGCTTGTGCTATCTGAAAACGATCCCAATTAAAGCCCGTTGCATTGCACAATTGTTCGGTTTCGGCAAGTGTAAACGGTCTAAGATAAATATGTGCAGTGGTTCGGCAATACAATCCGCCACGGTTTTTTATAATTTTGTCTACAATCCACGACGTGGCAGAACCGCACGCAATAAAAACTATGTTGCCAGTTTGGTCAGCCCACGAGTTCCAAAAATATTCCAAAGCCGACACAAAACCCGACTTATGTGTATCCATCCAAGGCATCTCATCAAAAAAAATAACCTTTTTTTTCTTGGTTTTCAATGATTTAATATATTTTTTGAGAGCGTCAAAAGCATCGACCCAACTCTTTATTTTAGGAACAAAAGGTGCGTTGGAATACTCTTTGAGCGTAGAGGCGAAATTTTCCAACTGAGTTTCAAGGTCGGCATTGCGTGTGCCAACAAAGCGAAATGTAAACGTATTATTGAAATACTCGTTGATTAAAAACGTTTTACCAACTCGTCGTCTGCCATATACTATCACAAATTCCGACCTGTCGGATTGCATACAACGGTCAAGTTCGTAAATCTCTTTGTGCCTGCCTATCAATGATTTCATAATTTTAAACTTAATTATTCGTTGTCAAAGTTAATAAAAAATCTTCAATTTTGACAACTAATAAAATTTATTTTTTGTCAAAATGCATATTTTTTTTGCGGTTTTGACAAGTAATAATTTTTGGAGGAAAATGGATTTTGGAGCATATAACGGCAAAGTTTGACAATTTAGAGCCAAAATGCTACAATATTGGAGCATATTAATTATATTTGCACTGTTTTAATCAACGCACAAAAATGAACATCATTAAAATTTGGTACGACGAGTTGCAAACCGTTTTTCACGATGTGGGCATTATCCTATTTGTTGTTATCCTGCCCCTCGCCTACCCTATTATTTATGCTTACGTGTACACTCCCGAAGTGCAACGCGATGTGCCTGTGGTGGCAGTTGACGACAGCAAATCGTCGCTTAGTCGCGATTTTTTGCGCAAGGTAGACGCCACGCCCGATGTAAAGGTTGTGCAATGTTGCACTAATATGACCGAGGCGTACTCTCTATTAGAACGTCAAGACGCATACGCTATCATTCACATCGACAAGGATTTCGCTAAGGCATTTACCCAAGGCAAACAAACCACTGTGGGACTCTACTGCAATATGATGAGTATGGTGTATTACAAATGTGCGGCGTCGGCTTGCTCAAATGTATCTATCGATATGAACCGCAAAATCAAGGTAGAGAATTACCTCCGCCCCACAACAGAACGCGAGGCTGAGATAATGGCGGCTCCCATCGACTACGTGCATACATCGCTCTACAACCCTCAGGGCGGATATGCGGCGTTTATGATTCCGCCTATTTTGATGATGATTTTTCAACAATCGCTATTTCTCGGCATTGGAATGAGTATGGGACGTAGCCGCGAACGAAACGGCGGTTTTGTGATTCCAATGAACCATTTCTACAAAAACTCGATAGAGATTGTATTAGGTAAAATGCTCTTTTACTTGATGTTATACATCGTTCACGGACTTTATGCATTCATTGTTATCACCAAACTTTTCGGCTTGCCGCAACTTGGACATTATTGGGATTTTATACTGTTTCTGATTCCCTACGTCAGTGCGTGCTGTTTTCTCGGAATGGTGCTTAGTTACCTGATTTTCAGGCGCGAGGACTGTATGCTTGTGTTCGTGTTTATGTCGCTGCCGCTGTACTTTATGTGCGGACTTTCGTGGCCAGGCTCGGCTATTCCCGATGGCATTAGATATTTCTCGTACCTATTCCCGTCAACATTCGGGTTAAATGCCTATATGCGCATAACGGGTATGGGCGCTTCAATATCTGATGTTAGTTTTGAGATGAAAGGTATTGCTATTCAAACAGTTGTTTACTTCGCTCTCGCCTGCCTCATCTATATGAAAAAGATAAGGCAGGTGCTAAAACGCGAAGCATAATATTTAGAGTTCCCATTCGTAACCGTCGCGGGTATCTTTTACAGATACTCCTGCGGCTTTGAGGTCGTCGCGAAGTTTATCGCTGAGGGCGTAGTTCTTTTCGGCGCGGGCATCTTTGCGGAGGGTTTGAACCATATCAACAAGATTGCCGATTACTTTTTTGTAACGGTCGTCATTGCTACCCTCTCCCCTACCCTGCGGCAAAAGTCCTAATATTTCGAAACATACATCGTTGTAAAATTTCTTCAACGCTTTTAAATCCTCCTCAGTGATGGATTCTTTACCATCTTTAATAAGGTTGATGTGCTTAACGCCGTCAAAGAGGTGCGCAATCATCACAGGAGTATTGAAGTCGTTGTTAATAGCGTCGAAACTATCGGTGATGAGTTTCTTTACATCAAACGATGAAGAATTGCCTGATTTTAAAGTACTTATCGTTTCCACAGCAGAGAGCAGTTTCTCCAAACCTTTCTCCGATGCTTTGAGGGCTTCGTTAGAGAAGTCAAGAGTGCTGCGGTAATGCGCTTGAAGGATAAAGAATCGCACTGTCATAGGGCTGTAAGGCTGTTCCAATAGTTCGTGATCGCCAGCAAAAAATTGTTCCAACGACATTGCATTGCCGAGGCTCTTGCCCATCTTTTTGCCGTTGATGGTAATCATATTGTTGTGAAGCCAATATTTTACCGAATCGTGTCCGAGAGCGGCTGTGGTTTGAGCAATCTCACATTCGTGGTGCGGAAACTGCAAATCGATACCGCCGCCGTGAATATCGAACTCCTCACCTAAGTATTTGATAGACATTGCGCTGCACTCCAAATGCCATCCAGGGAAACCTTCGCTCCATTTGCTCGGCCAATGCATAATGTGTGTGGGCGATGCTTTTTTCCAAAGAGCAAAATCGCATTGATTGCGTTTCTCGTCCTGACCGTCGAGAGTGCGGGTTTTTTCCAAAAGGTCTTCAACATTGCGACCTGAGAGTTTGCCGTAGTGGTATTTCTCTTGATATTTTTGAATGTCGAAATATATCGAACCGTTTGATTCGTAGGCATATCCGTTTTCAAGGATTTTTTCGGCAAGTTGCTGTTGTTCAATAATATGCCCCGAAGCGTGCGGCTCAATCGACGGCGGAAGCACGTTCAAAAGGCGCATATTTTTGTGGTAATCTTCGGTGTACATCTGCACAACCTCCATAGGTTCAAGATGTTCAAGTTTTGCTTTTTTAGCAATTTTGTCGTCGCCGGTGTCGCTGTCTTGTTCAAGGTGACCCACGTCGGTGATATTGCGCACATAGCGAACCTTATATCCGAGATATTTCAAGTATCTGAAAATCAAGTCGAAAGTGATAGCGGGACGAGCGTGTCCCAAGTGAGCCGGACCATAAACAGTAGGTCCGCAAACATACATTCCCACGTAAGGGGGATTGACAGGTTGAAATTTTTCCAACCTTCTACTCAAAGAGTTATATATCAGCAAATTGCTTTCCATTATTACTAAAATTTATTTTCTAACAAACCGCAATTTTAGCAATTTTGAGCATTAAAACCAAATAATAAGGATAAAAAATGAAATTATGAATTATTTCAAAAAAAACTGCCGACAATCCTAAAACTGCCGACAGCCAAATACAAATAACAACTTAAAATCAAAATCTCCTATTTCTCAATAACTTTTACCACACGGCCATTTTCGTATATCGCCGTCTTAACTACCTCATTTCGCGAGTTGTAGTAATAGCGTTTGCCGTTTACCAACAAACCGTTTACAAAGGTACCTTCGCGCACAAGACGCCTATGCGTATCGTAGAGTTTGTGATAGCCCGACCCTGTAAACCTCTCGTATGCAGGATTATCGTCGTCGTCGCTCTCCTCCTCCACTTTGGTCACGGTATTCTCGTTTACGTTAGTATTATTATTTTGTTTCTTATTTTCGTAAAATATTCGCGAGGCTGCTGCGTCGTAAATGCCGTCGCGAAAAACATATTCGGCTTTGAGATTTCCACTCTGGGTGTATTCGCGCATAATGCCGTCAGATTTTCCCTCTATCCAATCGCTCTCCAACATCACGCGGCCGTTAGGATAGTATTCTGTAATTCGCCCGGTCTCCTTGCCATTGTCCCAAGTGCCTGAAAGACGGAGTTTTCCGTTGTCGTAATAGTATTTTTGTTCGCCAGTGCGCCGCCCGTTATCATCAAAATACCATTCGTATGCAAGCGAACCAGAAGGTTTGTAGTAGCGGTACTCTCCTATCCAACGGTTTGTGCGCCAAAAACCTTCCTCTGCAAGTCCGCCTGTCTCGTAGAATATCTTAGCTGCGCCGTCGATATGGTTATTTTTGTAGGTAAACATACTGCGTGGTTTGCCGTTTTTGTAATATTCTGTCCAAATACCCTCGCGCTTATTGTCTACGTAAATACCCTTACTCGACACCTGCGTCTGCACCGAGTCGTAGAAATAAATCCACAAACCCTGCTTCAAGTGGTTGTCGTCAAATTGGTTAGCAGGTTTTCCGTTGTTGCTGTAATCGGGCTCCTGAGCCGACACAACCGTCGAAACCATTGCTATCAATATAATTAATAAGGTGTTTTTCACTGAGCGTTTGATTTATATTCGTGATTTACAACGTAAATTTAACGTAAAGTGTTTATTATTGGTTGCAATACCGCTGAATCATTTCTTGCGCGGGCAAATATTTATTGTCTAATGCTTTATGAAGGTCGTCGCACGCCCCTCCCCTATCTTGCTGCCCAAATTTGTAAATACCGCGGTAATAATATGCTTGCCCGTTTTCGGGATTTATCTCTAAAAGTTTTGATAAACAATCCATCGCATCTTGCAATTGACCTAACTGACGGAATGTTATTGCTTTATTAAAATATGCACCTTCCATTTTCGGGTCTATCGCCAAGGCCTTGTCAAAATCTACCAAAGCCTCTTGGTAATAATGTAATCCGCTGTAAGCCAATCCCCTATTGCTATAAGCCGAAGCATTTGTGGTGTCGTGGGCAATGTAGGTTTGCAATTCTTCCAATGCACGTTCAAGGCGTCCGCTCTTGCCGTAGCACGCTCCACGGTTGATGTAGATGTCCCAAAGGTTGGGATTGGTCTCCAAAGCGCGGTCGTAGTCAGAAAGTGCAAGGTTGAAATAGAAATTGGCAGTATCTTTGTTCTTTGATAACCAACGTTCGCCATACGAATCATATATCAAAGCGCGGTTTTGGAACGCTGCTGCAAAACTGAGGTCGAATTTGAGCGCGTTGGTGTAATCCTCCAAAGCTTGACGCTCGTAGGTGGTGTCCTGAGTGGCGTCAAAGATGTCTTTATTGGCCAATCCCCTATTGTAAAATGCGTGTGTATAGTCGGGTTTGTACTTCAAGCCTTGGGTGAAACAATCCACTGCATATTTCTTTTGCTCAATAAATTTACTATTGTTTGACTTTTTGTAAAGTGAATCTGCCATAACGTTAATATAACTACCCAAATTGTTCCATCCAATTACCGCCTCGGGGTATTTAGACACGCAATCGCTCCACAGAGTTTCGCTATTTTTCCAAACTTTTATACGATCTATGGTCAATAGAGAAAGGCTTAATACATAGACACTTACAAATCCGTATATTAAGTATTTGTTAAAATTCTTTTTATTTAACAGAATATCAATAAGATAGGCGAGGAGAACACCTGTTCCGAACGAAGGAATGTAAGAATAACGGTCGGAATACATTGCCGAACCAACTGGTATAAATTGCAGTAACAGAGCGATATTGGCTATAAAGAATAGCACTCCGAATGTAAGTGTCTTATCTTTTTTGTAGGTAAAAACGCTCAACAAAATTGAAGCCACAAACACAGGAACTGCCAACCAATAAAGCGTTGGTACTGTGCGGTTTATAATATCGGGGTAGGGGTAGAGGCAAGCAAGATTTACTGGAAGTATCAGTCGCAGAATGTATTGCACAAATCCATAAGAACCAAACGCAATACGCTGCCACCAATAATATTGATCTACCTCGCTAAGTGCCGTGCTTGCTTTCTGCGCCTCAATAGATATGAGACCAAACACAATAGATATTAATAAATAAGGTATCTTATTAAGGTGTGTTTTCCAATTGAAATATTTATCTGTAAGGAAGTAATCAATCAAAACCACTGAGAATGTGAGCGATACAGCCTGTCCCTTAGATAACGCACTGAGTATAAACACTATAAGTGAGCCTATATAAAACAAGAGATTATCCTTTTTCTTGTACAAAATATATAGCCAAAGCGCACAAAAGTAAAACATAGCATAAAGAACGTCTTTACGTTCAGATATCCAAGTAACGCTCTCCACGTGCAGCGTGTGCACCGCAAATATCAGAGGAATCAGTATCCAATAAAGCCGCCGCTTAAACAGTTGAGTACAAATCAAATAGATAAACAGCACAGTCAATAAATGCAGCAAAATATTTACAGCAATAAATCGGTCGGGGAGGGCTTTGCCGTTTGGACCAATTTCGGAATAATGATAATCGATATTGAGCGTGAGCATAGTGAGAGGGTGGTAGTTACCCATAAAATATCGCTCGCCGTTGTTGGTAGAGAAAAACATCCTATAAACCGCATCTCCGCTAAAATCCTTTAACAGAGGGTTTTGATCGATGTATTTATCGTCGTCCCAGTTTGTGGGTTCGTTATCGAAATTTACATAATAGATACCCGCAGTAAGCAAGAGTATCAGCAAAATAGGGAAATGTTTTGCAAAAAAACCCATTCCGTCGGTGTTGCTAACCTCGGGTTGAGGGGTAGGAGAGAGGTAACTCAGTGTCTTTGTTGCCTCGGTCTTCGGAGGTTCGCCTCCGCCTCTAACATATCTGCCTTTTTTCATCGGTGTAATACTTTGATTTTGAAACGCAAAAATAAACAGAATATCGAAATTATAAAATAAATATTTCAATAACCGAAAAATAGGCTATTTTTGCAAATGAAAAAAAACGCAAGGAAAACAAAAATGATAGATCAACCCACCATACAGCGGATTATCGAAACGGCTCAGATATTGGACGTTGTGCAGGATTTTATGACCCTAAAACGTCGTGGAGCCAACTATATAGGCTGCTGCCCATTTCACAACGAAAAAACTCCGTCGTTTTCGGTGTCGCCTGCCAAAAACATCTTCAAATGCTTTGGCTGTGGCGTTTCGGGTTCGCCCGTGTCGTTTGTGATGAAGCACGAGAATATGACCTATCCCGAAGCGCTGAAATACCTTGCCAAGAAATATGGTATCCAAGTAGTTGAAAAAGAACTAAGTAACGAAGAAAAGGCTCAGCACGAAGATAGCGAGTCGATGAAGATTGTGAATACATTCGCACAGAAATTTTTTTCAAAAACGCTCACCGAAACCGAAGAGGGTAGGATGGTGGCTCTAAGTTATTTTCAGCATCGAGGATTCCGCCCCGACACCATAGAGAAATTCCAATTGGGATATAGTCCTGCCAATCGACAAGCACTTACTAATGAGGCTATTAAGGCGGGATACAACATAAAATATCTCGAAAAAACAGGATTAACCATAGTAAAAGAAGACGGCTACAAATTCGACCGTTTTGCAGGGCGTGTAATGTTTCCTATACATTCGATAGCAGGAAACGTTGTGGCTTTTGGCGGTAGAATAATGACCTCCGACAAGAAACTTGCAAAATACGTAAACTCACCAGAATCAGAGGTTTACCACAAAAGCAACGTTATCTACGGCATCTATCAAGCCAAAAACGCGATTGTAAAGCGCGACAAATGCTATCTTGTTGAAGGATACTGCGATGTAATTTCTATGAGCCAATCTGGTGTAGAAAACACTGTGGCTTCGTCGGGAACGTCGCTAACTCCGGGGCAAATATCTGTTATTAAGCGTTTTACGAATAATCTCACAGTTATTTACGACGGCGATTGGGCTGGTATCAAAGCATCGCTCCGCGGTATCGACCTGATTCTTGAACAAGATATAAATGTAAAGGTGGTGCTGCTGCCAGAACCCGAAGACCCCGATTCGTTTGCGCAAAGCCACACGCCTACCGAATTACAACAATATATCGATGAACACGAGGAGGATTTTATACGTTTTAAAACGCGTATATTATTGAAAGACAGTCAAAACGACCCTCTAAAACGTTCCGAAGTTGTGGGCAGCATTGTGGTGTCGATTTCTAAAATCAACAATGCCGTTACACGAAGTTTTTACATCAAAGAATGTAGCAAACTGCTTGATGTTAAGGAAGATGCGCTTTATGCTGAAACAGGTCGCCTGATAAAGAAACAGCACGAGGACTTGATTAAAGCCAAATTTCGCCAAAGTGCCGATATTGTTAATCCCGCCGATCCAAATGCTGCACCACCCATAGAGGGTCAGCCGATTATGCCAAATAATGCTGAAACTCAACAAGTTCCAACGTTTGTACAAAACGTTTACGCCGAGGTTGAGGAGAGGGAAATTATCAACTACCTCATCAATTTTGGCAACTACGAATACGAAACCATCACCGACGTTGCCACAGGCGAGCAAAACATCGTAACGGTAAGCACATACATCATCGGCGAACTTATGAACGAGGATCTCGAACTCAAAAACCTTGTGTTTCAGAAGATTTTCGAGGATTACAAGAGCCACTTGATGAATGGCAACACCATCGATGCATCGTATTTCCTCAACAATGAGGACGAGAAAATCCGCAATCTCGCCGCCGACCTTACCATTCAAAAAGACCAACTCAGCAACATTTGGACTAAGCGTGGCAACACTTGCGAAACTCCCGAGATGACCTACAAGAAAGACATCCCGAAGACGATACTCACATACAAATTAAAGATTATCAATATGGCTGAAAAACAGGCAATTGAGCAACTCAAAGACCGCACAATGCCAGCCGATAAGCAGATGGAAGTGCTCGGTCAGATTAAACAATTGAACGAAATTCGCAAAACCATCGCTGCCAATTTGGACAGGATTATTTTTGTATAAAAAAAACCGATTGAAAAAATTCAACCGGCTTGTGGACCCACTAGGGCTTGAACCTAGGACCCCCTGATTATGAGTCAGATGCTCTAACCAACTGAGCTATGGGTCCAACGTTTTAACTAACGTTTGCGAGTGCAAAAGTAAATAATAAATACAAGATAAAAAATATTTTTAAACAATTTTTTTATGAGCAACATTAATAATTTGAAAAACATAATGTTCGACCTCGGAGGAGTGCTTTTTCCTCTCTCAATAAGTGCCACAACTGATGCCTACGAGCGCAACGGCGCCAAGGATGCTGCCGAAACTTTTGAAAAGAAACTTTGCGACGAAACCGACATCGCATATCGCTATACCACAGGTACTTGCACTTCGGCTGAGTATCGTGCTTTCTGCAATAATGTTTTCAACACCAATATGGACGACGAAACTTTCGACAACTGTTGGAACGCAATGATTCTCTGCTACCCCAACGAAAACCGGATTTTGCTCCAAAAACTAAAAGATAGCGGATACAACCTCTACGTACTCAGCAACATAAACGAAATTCACGTTAATTATGTAGAAAAACTCGCACAATGGCCTGAGGGTTTATTCGTAAAGCGTTATTACTCAAACGAAATACATTTTGCAAAACCATTTGAAAACTGTTTTCAGTATGTTATCAACGATTCGGGAATGAATCCTGCCGAAACTCTCTACATCGACGACCGCGACGACAATATCGCCACCGCCAAAAAACTCGGCTTCAACACTATCCATCTTACCGACCCATATTCATTAACCGAACAGTTAAACAAATACATAAAATAATGCGCAAAATATTACTTATAATCATTCTTTTCGCTATGGCGGAAAAAACTTTCTGCCAAGACCAAGAAAACCTCGCCTCAACTCTTAAAATTGCCGTTAATCTAT
>Ga0310695_10009804_pt1 | contig 14273 bp, 5 predicted proteins | sample RumenRJG_04DNA_FD_203882 | JGI IMG/M metagenome (GOLD analysis project Ga0310695, IMG submission 203882) | Bovine rumen microbial communities from Lethbridge, Alberta, Canada - RJG_04 (v2) (version 2) | ecosystem: Host-associated > Mammals > Digestive system > Stomach > Rumen | place: Canada... | reverse complement strand
ACAAAAATTAAAGTATTATTTCCAATTAAAATAACAAAATTATTTGCTTCATCATATGTAAAATGTTTAATTATATTATTTGAAAAATTATTTGAATATAATATATTAAATTTCCTATTTGGAAAAGCTAAATATTCAATAACTGAAAAAGTATTATCTTTATAAAGAATAAAAAAGAAATTTTTCCTAGAATAAAATTGCTCAAATTGAATTCTATAATAATAAATAAATAAAAAAAATGTTTACTTGTTTCCGAAAAAGATAATTTCGGATTTGGGAACAATTCCCTTCTGAGAAAATTGAATATCATTATTTTTTTCATTTTCATTTATATCATTACAAAATTCTTTTCCTTTCAAAGAACAATTTAAAACAAAATTAAAATATTTAGAAATAAATTGATATTTATATAAATTAACATTATCTTTTATATTATGTTTTTTTTGAGATTGATATTTTAAAATTTTTTCTTTTGTTTCATAATAAGAATCAATTTGAATTTTAAAATTTTTTGAAGTTAATTCTAATTGAAGCATTGAATTTATATCTAAATAATCTATTATACAATTCCAACAATCTTTTCTTAAATAACAGAATTCTTTTTCCATTTAAAAATTAAAAATAAATTTAATAAATTTTTAATGATAATAAAATATATTATATAAAATTATTTTTTATTTTTAAAGGTTTATCTTTTTAACAAAAAAAAATAAATATTACTTAATTTATAAATTATAACAATGAAAAAATAATTATTACATATATTATTTCAAAATACCTTAATTAAAGCTAAATAAACTATTTTTATTAATTAATTATTTTTCTATTTAAATCTTAAAAATCAATTTTTTTTATTCGAAATGGAAAGTGATAAAAAAGACGTTAATCAACCAGAAGAAAAAAAAACAGAAGAACATAAACAACACGAGCCAATGGATCCAGCTGTGAAAGAGGCCTTAAGAAAAAAAGCAAAAGAAGAGAAAAAAAAAGCAAAAGAAGAGAAAAAAAAAGCAAAAGAAGAAAAAGAAAAAAAAGAAAATGAAGAAAAAGATTCTCATAAAAAAGAAAAAAAAAAAAAAGAAGTATCCTACTATGAATCAAATGCCAAATTAATAAGACCAAATAAAGACAAACCAATATTTGAAGACGACACAAAAAAAAACATTTTAATAACATCAGCATTACCATATGTAAATAACGTTCCTCATTTAGGAACATTAATAGGATGTGTTTTATCAGCTGATGTTTTTGCAAGATATTCTCGTTTAAAAGGTAATAATACTTTATATGTTTGTGGTACTGATGAATATGGTACTGCTACTGAAACTAAGGCTTTAGAAGAGGGAATTGAACCTAAGGAATTATGTGATAAATATCATAAAATTCATTATGATGTTTATAAATGGTTTGATATTGATTTTGATTATTTTGGGAAAACTTCTACTGAGTTACACACTAAAATCACACAGGAAATTTTTAATGATTTAAATAAAAATGGTTATTGTAAAAAAAGAGAAGTTGAACAATTTAGATGTCCTCATTGTAATAGATTTCTATCTGATAGATTTGTTTATGGGACTTGCTATCATGGGGATTGTAAATATGAAGAAGCTAGAGGGGATCAATGTGATAAATGTGGGAAATTATGTAATGCTTTAGAATTAATTAATCCAAAATGTAAATTATGTAATAATACCCCAGAAAAAGTTAATTCTTTTCATTATTTTATTTCATTACCTGATGTTGCTGATAAATTAAAAGTTTGGTTTGAAAAAGCTTCAGTTGAAGGAAATTGGAGTCAAAATAGTAAATCAATTACTCATGGTTTTATTAATGAAGGATTGAAAGAAAGATGTATAACTCGTGATTTAAAATGGGGTGTTCCAGTTCCTACAGATGATCCTGATTTAAAAAATAAAGTTTTTTATGTATGGTTTGATGCTTGTATTGGTTACTTAAGTATAACTGCTAATTTCGTAGGTGAAGATAAATGGAAAGATTGGTGGATGAATCCAGAACATGTTAAATTATATCAATTTATGGGGAAAGATAATGTTACTTTTCATACTGTAATTTTCCCTTCTACTTTAATAGGTACTGGTAAAAATTATACAATGTTATATCATTTGTCAACTTCTGAATATTTAAATTATGAAGGGACTAAATTTAGTAAAAGTAAAGGTGTTGGAGTTTTTGGTGATGCTGCTGGAACTACTGGAATACCTTCTGAAGTATGGAGATATTATTTATTGAGTATGAGACCTGAAGTAAGTGATACTGATTTTAAATGGGATGATTTTGGTGCTAAAAATAATAATGAATTACTTGCAAATTTAGGTAATTTAATTAATAGAGTTTTAGTATTTACTCATAAGAACTTTAATGGTAAAATACCTAAATTTACACCTGATAAATTTACAGATGAAAATGATATTAAATTCCTTAAAGATGTTACAAATACATATCATGAATATGTTAAATTACAAGAAAATACACAAATTAAAGAAGCATTAAAAGTATTTATGGATATTTCATCATTAGGAAATGGTTTCTTACAACTTAGTGCTCCTTGGAATTTACTAAAGAAAAAAGATGATAATGATTCAATTCTAAAAGCTGAAACTGTTTTTTATGTTTTATGTTCATTTATAAGATTTTTAGGATGTATTGGTGAACCTTTTATGCCTTCTTTTAGTGCTAAATTATATGAAATTATGAATATTAAATATGAAGGGAAAGAATGTACTTTACTTAAAACTGTAAATGATTTTATTGAAAATCATAAAGATGAAGAATATATGTTTTTAATTAAAGCTGGAATTTTAGATGAAGGACATGAAATTAATCATCCTCTTCCTTTGTTTAAAAATATTAGTGAGGAAGAAATTAATGCTTTTAAAAAGAAATTTTCTGGGGAACAAAATTCCAGTCAAAATGAAGAAGAAAAAAAAGAAGAAAAAAAGGAATAAAAAAATATATAATTTAGTTATTTTAAATTTATAAAAATTTATTAAAGTTAAATTAAATTATTAAATATATTAAAGATTTTTTATTTATTTATAATTATAATGAAAAAATTTGATAAAGATGAAAAATATAAAAGAAAAGCAAATAGATTTGTAAATGAAAATTCCAAATTTACAAAAATTATAAAGACTATAGATTGTAATGAAATAGGGAAAACATGTTTAAAGGATTTAAAAAATTATGAAATAACAAAGGAAATTAAATTAAAGGAATATAATAATTTAAAACAAAATTCAACTGAATTCCTTACTACATATTTTCATTTAAAGAAAAAAAAAAAAGAGGAAATGAAAAAAATTAATAATGCTATAAATCCATTTTTTGATTTGATTAATGAATATGTTCAAAGAGGATATAAACTACCTGATTTAACATCAGAACGCAAAAATATTTTTAGAAGATCTCTACTTATAGAAGCTCCAAAATATTATAAAGAATATTTTGAAATAAATAAATTATCAACAAAAGAAATAAATGAATTAAATTTTTTACAAAGATTTAAGAAAAATATAAATATTATGTTAGATATAAAAAATAATTTAAAAAAAAATGATAAAAGTAAAACAATAGACACCGATAATGAATCAAATAACTTAAATGAATTTGTAGAAATATTAAATAAAATTCAAACCAAAAATGTACCATCAATTCCAGTAGAAAAAAAAATTCAAGAAGAAGAAGAAGAAAATAAAGAAAAAGAAAGAAATGAATTAACAGCATATAACTCATTTATAAAAAATTTAATTAATTCAGTTGAAAAAGATCACATAAAACAAAAAATAAATTTGAATAAAGCTGGTTTTCTTTTCCCAGCATCAACTCAAGCAAAACGTCAAATTAAAATAAAATTTGGATTATCCCCAAATAAAAAAAGTAATGATTCTCCAAAAAATGATAATAATAATAATACATCTTTTTTCAATCCACTTCATTCAAGTGTGAATGTTAGAAATTCTTTAAAAAAAAAAATTAATATAAAAAATAGAAATAGTTATATGAGTGTTAAAAAACAAAAAAATAATAGACATTCTTTACCTTTATTAAATGGATATAATACTATTAATTTAACAACAAGTACTACACTTAATGAACAAACTATTAATTCAATTTCTAATTCTTTAGGTGAACCTAATGGAGAAATTAATGATTTTTTGAAAGTTATAAGTAAAACTAAAAGAAGACTTTTGGATTATGATTCTGAAAATATTAGAAGAATTATTTTAAGTCATCATTTAAATGATAATGAAGGGAAAAAAATTATTGATAAACTTAATAAATTAGATAAAAAAATTATGGGTCTTGATAAAGAATTAATAAAAGCTTTGGAAAAAAATAAATCAGATAATTAATATTTTAAATTAAAATATAAATTCGATTAATAATAATTTATATTTTAAAAATAATTATAATCAAAAAATTTTATTTTTAAAATAATATTTATAATGGAAATTAAGAAAGAAAATACCCAAACATTTGATTTTAATAGATTAGAAAATTTACGAGAATCAGAAATTCCATTGTCGACAGAAAGAAAAATAAATTTTACATTAGAAACCCCATCAATGTCTCTAAATATAAATTATAAAGATAAAGAAGAATGTGTAATGTCAAAAGGATTGTTATTTTCAGGAGCTCCAGTAAAATTTTATAGATGTCCCCTTTGTTCATATACAACAGAAGGAGAAAGAGTATGTGAATATTGTTTTTTAAATTGTCATTCTGGTCATGGTGATATACATGATTTAGAACCTTCTTTTTATACTTTAAATGATAATTTTTGTTCATGTGCAAAAAATAAACATAGTTTATCTCATTTTAAAAAAAAATTATTTAAAAAAACTATTAGTGATCATTGTTTTTTTATAAATATTCAACAAATTTTAAGATTAAATTCATATATTAAAGTTGAAGAAAAAACTTATTGTTTAGGATGCTATTATTATTGTTTAAAAAATAATAAAAATAAATATGATATTGTTGATGGACAAATTTCATCTTGTTTTTGTAATAATTGTTTAAATCTTCCTAAATCAAAACCAATTGAAGTTTTATATGAAATTATTTGTGATGAAAATAATACTTGTGATTTATCAGGAGCTTTTTATAATTTAATTACAAATCCTGAAATGAATAAAATGTTTATTTTACCTCTTATTATGTTATTTAATTCATTATCTATTGTTGATTATCCAAAAACAAGTATTATTGATAATACTATTAAAAGTAATGAAATAAATTTAAAAGTATTAAAAGCATTAATGAAAAAATTTAATTATGATGATGTTATGATAATTAATAAATTATCTGATATTATTATTTCTGATGTTATTTCTCAAACTGATAGTAAAACTTATCAACATGCTAATTCTATTTTATATTCTCCTTTTCCAAAATTTATTAATCTTCTTGAAATCAAAGAAAATTCTCCTTATATTATAAGCATCAAATATTATGCATTATTCTTTTTTCGAAAATTATTTATTCTTCCTGCAACAGGAATAAAAAAAAATTATTCTATTACTAATAAAGTTAAAATTATTACTGTTTTTCATAGATTATATTGTAGAATGACAAAAGATGAATTTTTTGATAATTTACTTCCTTATGATTGTGATGAAGATTTATTTAATAAAATTATTAATCATTTAACTATGAGAACTACATTATTTAGGAATAAAGAAACTTTTCTTTATATTAAAGAAAATTTGAAATGGTATTTATTAATTTTATCAATTGAATATCCAACTAATGAAGAAAGAGATAATTATATTAAAACTATAATTAGTAAAATTATTCTTATTTTAGATAATATAAAAGAAAATAAAATTTTTGAAAAAGATGAAAATAAAACTTATATTGAAGGAATAAGTTATTATATTCAAAAAATTGTTCTTGCTATTATCTTATCACTAAATGATAAAGTTTTTAAAGAATATATAATGGATAGAATAAATGGAATCCCTTTAGATATTGAAAAAGAAAAAAAAAAAAGAAAATTTTTTTTTTGTAAAGATGGAGTTTTGAAAAATGAATTTTCCGAAATACTAAAAATTCTTTTATTTTTTTCAAATACAGGAAATACAAAAATAAGTTCAAAAATATATAAATTATTACTTAGAACAGAAGATGATTATATTACATTATTAGAACATTTTTCAGGAACTCATGGAGGAAATAAACAACAAATATCAACAAAAATATATAATATATTTATGCATGAATTTTATGATGAAAAAAATAATTTAAGTGAAATATCAAATTTAATTGAATCTTCAAAAGAAGCAAAAATTCAATATTATAGAAATTGTGATTTTAAAGCTTTTTCTGAAAGTTTTAATAATAATCTTGAAGAAATTTTAATTGAAATAGAAAAATATAGAAATTATATTGATGATTTAGATAATACAAGTATATTTAAATTTAATAATAAATCACTTCAACAAGTAAATCTTATTAAATCTGGTTTTTTTAATGATTTATTATCAATTTATGATTTTTATAAAAAAGCTTTTATTTTAGATAAAAAAATACATAAAAGTGGAAAAAAAGATTATAAAGATGTAGAAGAAAAAATTTTTAATATTTCAGTTGCTTTTGCAAATAATGCATTAATTTTTCCTATATTCTTAACAAAGAAATTTTTAAAAATTATTGTTAAATATGATAAAATACATAAAAAATATTTTTTAGGAACAGGAGAAATAAAATTTTATTGTAAATTATTAAAAGAAATTGCACCGCTTAAATTAAATAATGATTATACTTATTTAGTTAATGTTGCTTTAAATGTTATATTTGATGATGATTATGAAAAAATGATTTCATTATTTAAATTATTGATATATATTATGAAATTAAATTGCTCAGAAACTTCAAAAGAAATATGTCATTTAATTTGTAATTATTTAGAATCAAATAATTATCAAAAATATTTTCCAAAATATTCTGAAGGAGATGAATATAATGAAGAAGAAGTTGAAGTATTTAAACCTTTGGAAAAAAATAAAATACAATTATTATTATTCATTTTAAAAATAATAAATCTTTTAGATAATTATTATTATTGTATTTTTGTAAAAACTTTTCCAATTGATAGTGTAGAACAAATAATAAAAGGATATCGAAAAGAATTACAAAATTGTACTGAGGAAGAAACAATAGTTTTTTATGAAAAAATAATAAGAACTTTTTCATATTCATATGCAAAATTTTATATAATAACTCCTTTTGTTGTTTATATTGATACATTTAAGAATAAAGAATATGATAAATATATTGAAAGTGGATATCCTATTATTTTTGAAAAAGAAGGTTTACATAACTTAGTAAGGAAACCAATAATTAAATTTGATTTAGGAGAAGAATTTGATAACATAAATTATTTTATTAATAAAAATATTGAACCTATAGTTAATTTTGATTTTTGGAGATTAAGTCCAGAAGTAAAAACAAGAGTTAATGAAAAAATTCAATTAGAAACATTATTTGAATTTATCACTAAAAAGGATAATTTTATAAATGCTTGGAAAAATAAACAAATTTATATTGCTTCAAAGGAAACTAATGGTATTTATTATAAGAAGCATACAGAAATTTTAAATGTTTTAATTGAAAATATGGAAATGGGAGGTATTCAATTAAAATATTTGAAAAATGAACCAAAAGCACTTTTTAAACATTTTGAAAAAGTAATTTTAAAACCTACATGCTATATGATATATCATTGTTTATATTATAATGAAATTAATTCAAATCAAAAATATATTATTTATAAAATATTAATCCTTTTCTTAAAATGTTATAAAGAATTTCTTCAATTAATAATAGATAAAATAATGGATTTTGCAAAAGAAAATATGTATAAAAAATTTAATGGATCTAAAACAATGTCTTCTAAAAATTTCAACTTAAATAGACAATATAAAATTATAAAACCTAATACATTAAGTATTAATGAAAATGAAAAAAAATTAGAATTATTAATTCAAGATTTTTTTATTATTGAAGAATATCAACAAGATATTAAAATTTATTTATTAAATACTAGAGATTGTGTTGATATTGATATTGATTTAATAGGAAAAAATCCATTAGATACTATTTTATTACTAAAAAAATTCACAAAATATTTAGTTAAATTAAAAAAAATTAAATTTACAAAAATAAATAAAGATAATGAACAAATATTTCTTTATTTTATTAATTCTGAAGAAAATAAAGTTGTACAAGAAAATTCAGAAGAATTAAAAGAAAGAAATGAATTTTTAAATCATATGAGTTCATTTATTCAAATCTATAAGGAATTAAAATCTGATAAATCACAAAATTTACTTTTTGAAAGTATTTCAGATTCTTCTCCAACTGGAAAAGATATTCTTTATGGTCTTTTTAATGATATTTTGAATAAATGTTTATACCAAAATAATAATAAAATTTATAATCATCCTTATTATTTAAGGGATGAATATTTAAATAATTTTGAATCATTTAATGAAATTATTATTGAAAATCCTTCTTTATTCCAAGAATTTTTAATTGAAGAAGATAAAAAATATATAGAGAATAAAAAAATAGAAAATACATTGAAAAAAAAAGACGAAATAATAGAAGAACAAGAAGAAGATAGTGAACAACAAGAATTAGATGGAAGTATAGATGATGATGAAATATTATTACATAATATATCATATAGTATAATTAATGAAGTAATATCTCAATTAAAAATATTATATCAATATGTTATTATAGATTATCATAAATTTTTATCAAAAGAAGAACCATATTCAGTTAAATGTTTTAATAATTTAATTGAATTTCTAAGATTATTATGTGAAAATCATAATCAAATATATCAATTACTTTTATCAAAATATCCAATTGATATAATAAAAAATGAAGATGAACCAAATCAATTATATGGAATAACTCTTCCTCAATTATTATTTCAAATTCCTCCTTTAAGTCAAGAATGTATTGAATTTAGTGATTCAAAAAGTAAATATATTTCTTATTTAAAAGAACATAATGATAACTTTTTTAATTCTATTATTAATAAAGTAACTGATTTTTTAATTGAAATGATTCAAGGTTCAAAAAGTTCTCTAATTTTAAAAACTACAAATTTATACTTTTTATTTTATTTAATTATGGGTGATATAATCTTAGATAATGATATAAATAAAAATATAAATTATTTATCTCAATTTTTTAGATTTATGGTTTGTTTTGTAGAAGAAAATGCAATTGATGTAGAAGATAAAAATGATGTTATTAATTTATTTAATTCAAGGAAATTAGTTTTTTATTTAGCAGATTGTGTAAAAATGTTATATCAAAGTCTCCCCCAAAAACCTGAATTAAAAGAAACAGAAAAAAAAAAAAGTTTTCATAAAATTCTTCATGAAGAATTTTTATTAAATACAAATTTTTTCATGAATAACAACCAATATTTTAATATATCATGTTATGTATGTAAATTCCTAAATTTCGCAGCATCATTTGGAAATGTAAAAATAGCAAAATTACTAAATGAATTTGAAGGAGTAAAAAATGAAGAAAAATTAGATCAAAAAGCATTATGGAGAAGAGAATCAACTTTATTTTTTTCAAAACTCTTAAGAAAAGTATACATTAATCAATCATTTACATACATTCTCCCAAATGAAGAAAAAGAAATTAATAGTGATTATTCAGTTTTTGAAGATATGATTGATATAAGAGATGATGGTTCAAATGAAGAATTTGAAACTAAACATAATAAAGATGAAAAAAGTGATTTATCTTTAAATATAAGAACAACAACTTATATTGGTACTTTTGGAAGTAAAAATTCTACTATTGCTGATGTTAAAATCAAAGAATCTAGTAATAGGACTAATGAAAATAGAAATACTCCTTCTATTACTACAATTTTTATTTGCCATCCTGATGTTCTTTTATTAGATAAGGAAGATTTTATTGATTTTGAAAATTTTGCTCCTTATGATTCTCAACAAGGGAAATTAATTTATCTTCTTCAATATATTCCTACTTTAATTGAAAAAATTGATTATAAGAAAGCTATTCTTAAAAAAAAAAGTAAATTTTATGAAGTTTTATATAATATTGATAATTTTAAAATTTTACAAATTTCTGCTATTCTTGTTTTAATTATTAATTTCTTATTATTAATTTCGGTTTATTATGATATGAAAACATTTTTTGTAAATAAAATGATAATTGAAAGACATTCAACATTAATATTTACAATTCAAATAATGCATTTAATTTTCTTATTTTTAGTATTTTATAATTGGTTCTTTTTCAAATTATTTTTTTTACGTCAAATAAAAAGACAATATAAAATAAATAGAATAGAATTAATTAAAACTTTTTTATTTAAAGATGTAAATTTATCTTTATTAATATGGAATTTCATATGGGGAATAATAGGAGCCTTTACACCAACATTTCATTTTGCATATTCATTTCAATTATTTTCAATTTTTGGTTGTTTTGAAACAATGAGTACTGTATTTACATCAGTTCAAATGAGAGGAAAACAATTTATGGGTGCTGGTTTATTAATATTAATTTTTTCATTATTTTTCACTGGAATTAAATTTTATTATTTTTGTGATCCAACAAATGAAGAATGTGAAAAATTTAGTAATTGTTATTTATCAATGATAACTTTGGGTATTCGTTCTGGAAAAGGTTTAGATTTATCTATGAAGAGTATTAATACTAAAGGTTATTTTAGTGAGTTTTTAATTGAATGGTTATTTTTCTTTGTTATTATTTTAGTTATGCTAAATATTATTAATGGTATTATTGTTGATACTTTTCAGGAACAAAGAGAAAAAAATAATATAAGGAATGATGCTAAATTAAATAGATGTTTTATTTGTCATCATGAAAGACAATATATTGAAAAAAATGGTTTTAATTCTTCTGTTCATATGTATAATAATCATTCTTATAGGAATTATTTTGATTATTTAATTTCTATACAAAAACAGAATAAATTAGATTTGAATTCTCTTGATTTTGAAATTTGGAAAAAAATGGAAATGGAAAAAACTGATTTCTTCCCTAAAAATCTATAAAATAATCATATTTTAATTAAATGATTATTATTTTTACTTTAAACATTTAAAATATAAAATAATTTATTTAAATTAACTTGATTTAACACTAGAAAACGACTTTAAAAAACTCAAAAAAAAACCAAAAAAAAAATTAAAAATCAAATAATATTACCCAATAAAAAATTAATTTAATATATAACTGAAATGGGTTGCGGTAGCAGTAAAACATTAGATGATGAAGATGATCATGAAATAAAAAACGGAATTGCCTACGATAAAGATGAACAAGTAGACTTTTCTCAAAATTCAAATACTTATATAACAAAAAATGAAAATTATTATAAAAACCAAAAACCAAATCCAGGTTCCTTCAAAGACGATAAATTCCCTCCAACATATCAATCATTTATAGGAAAAGATGAAGATAATGAAAGAAAAGAAAAATCTGGAAGAATAATAAGACAAAATAACTTATCAGAAGGAGATATAGTATGGAAACATGCAAAAGAAATTTGGCCAGAAGGTAAAATCTTCAATGAAAAAATGACAATTAAAGATATAAAAATAGGAGAAGTCTCCGATGCATATTTTGTAGCTACATTAGCAGCAATGAGTGAATTCCCTCGTTTAATACTTCAATTATTTAAAACTGTAGAATTACCAAATGATGGTTCAGCTATTGAAGTAGGATTAAAAATTGATGGTTTTTGGAAAATTATACCAATTGATGATATGTTTCCTGTTAGAAAAAGTACAAATAAACCAATTTTTTCTGATACTGAAACACAAGCTCTTTGGGGTGTTATTTTAGAAAAGGCTTGGGCTAAAGTTAATGGTGGTTATGCGAATATTATTTTTGGTTATCCTAGAGAAGTTTTTGAAACTTTTACTCCTTTTACTACTATTCCTATTGATATTGAAAAAGAGAATAAAAATTCTTTTTGGAAAAATATTAGAGAAGCTGATGCTTATAAATGTATTATGACTGCTAGTATTGATGAAGATAATAATAATGATATTGAAAGTGTTGGATTAGTTGCTAATCATACTTTTTCTTTGGTTTCAGCTTTTGAAAGTGAAGTTAATGGGGAAATAGTTAAATTAATTAAATTAAGAAATCCTTTTGGGAAAGGAGAATGGACTGGTGATTGGAGTGATCAAAGTGATAAATGGGATGATAATACTAAAGCTAAATTTAATTATAATGACCAAGAAATTAATGATGGTATTTTTTGGATTGATTTTGAAAATTTTTGTAAATATTTTAATAAAGTTTCTATTTGTGTTCCATTAAATCCTTTATATTCAACATCTCTTAAAATAAATAAAGCTGATGCTGATGAATTTAATGTCATTAAAATACAAGTTCCAAAAACTGATAGTGGACAAATTATTTGTTCAATTTCTATTTGTTCAAAAAGTTATCGTTTCCATAGAAAAATAAAAACAGGACAAAATGTAATTGAAAATTTAATTTTAGCAAAAATTGAAAATGATGAATTTAGATATGTTGACTCAGCATATAATGAATCAATTTCAATTAATTTAATACCAGGTGAATATCTTTGTGTATATAATGTCAGTTATAAAATTTGTGAAGTCCCTCCTAGAAAATATACACTTAATATAACTTGTTCTGATCCTATTCAATTATGTGAAATGCAAGCAGATAGTGATTTTTCTTTATTGAAAGCTATAATGATTCCAAAAATTGAAAAATTAAATAAATATAAATCTAGATTTGAAAATAAAATTGTATTATTTACTGGAAATAGATTTGAAAATTCAGCTTTATCATTCTTTTATATTCAAAATAAAGGAAAGGATATTCTTTATTTTGAACCAAAAATATATTTTAAAAATATTATATCTCTTGAAGGTGATATTCCACCTTTGAAATTAAAAAAAAAAGATAAATATTTATATTTAGGATGTAGAAGATATGCTGATCAACCTTTTCAAAGTGGTGGAAATGGGAAAACTTATGAAGAGGAAATTCCTAATTCTTATGAACCTGAAATAAAAGAATCTATTCTTGAAAGTTATAAAACACAAGAAAGTTATAGAAATATGGATTTGAATTTCCAATTTATTCAACAATAAATATAAAAAAATATAAAATATATAAAATATAATATTGTTTTAAAACATATAAATTAGTTAAATTCATTTATTATTTTATATTAATTTTATATAAGTTTAAAATTTGAAAAATTATATTTTAACAATTTTTTTTTTTAAAATATTTTTTTATATAAATAATATTTATCATTATAAAGAAAAAATCATAATTTAAAAAACAATATATAAACAAAAGTATATAAATACCTATTTTATTAAAAACAAAAAAATAGAAAAATAAAAATGTCAAAAGCAGCAAATGTAAATTCCTCAGATTTAATACATGAATCATATTTAAAACCGAAAAAAATATATTCCAACATTTCAGAAGCAGTAGGTTTTACCCCATTAGTCCAAATAAACAATATAACAAAAACTGAAGGGATAAAATGTCAACTTTTAGCAAAATGTGATTATATGAACCCAATGGGTTCAGCAAAAGACAGAGCAGCACGTAGAATGGTATTAGATGCTGAAAAAATGGGAAAAATAAAACCAAAAGATAATTACACTTTAATCGAACCAACTTCAGGTAATACAGGAATTGGATTATCACTTATGGCAATATGCAATGGTTACAATATGATATGTACCTTACCTAAAAGAATGTCTCAGGAAAAAGAAGATGTTTTAAAAGCTTTAGGAGCTAAAGTCATTCGATGTGATGATGTTCCTATTAATGATCCTAGAAATGATGTTCAAGTTGCTTTGAAATTATCAAAAGAAATGGATAAAAGTATTAATTTGGATCAATATGGTAATTTAAGTAATCCTTTAGCACATTATGATCAAACTGCTGAAGAATTAATTGAGCAATGTGATGGGAAAATTGATTATTTTATTTGTAGTCCTGGTACTGGAGGAACTATTTCTGGTGTTGGTAAGAAATTAAAGGAAAAAATACCTGGAGTTAAAATCATAGGTATAGATCCTTATGGTAGTATATTAGCTTTACCTAAGAGTTTAGATGAAAATGCACCTTATGATTATAAAGTTGAAGGTGTTGGGAAACCTTATGTTCCTGAAAATGTTAATAGAGATATTGTTGATGAATGG
>Ga0310695_10009803_pt1 | contig 14274 bp, 18 predicted proteins | sample RumenRJG_04DNA_FD_203882 | JGI IMG/M metagenome (GOLD analysis project Ga0310695, IMG submission 203882) | Bovine rumen microbial communities from Lethbridge, Alberta, Canada - RJG_04 (v2) (version 2) | ecosystem: Host-associated > Mammals > Digestive system > Stomach > Rumen | place: Canada... | reverse complement strand
CATTTGCACATTAGTCTGCTCGATGATGTTCAGTTTAATAGTCTTGTTATCTGCTACTGGGCTGTACCACGACTGTTTGCCGAAATACTCCTGCAGGTCCTTAGACTGGAATTTCCAGCCATGACGCGCCAGGATCTCATTACGCATCAGGCGCAACTCGTCCTTAGAAAAACGGCTCAGATAAGTCGTATTGAGCAGCCTGCCTGTGATGATATCGCTGACGGGTTGTTTCTCTGCCCATTCCTCCTGTCCCCGACAATCCTTCAAATTATCTGGCGTAAGCACAAGTATCTCCGATGCGTCACCATTCGGTCGGCGAACTACAAGGAAATTCATGCCTTCCTGACGGATATGCTGAACGCGCCATCCAAATTCACCACGCAAAGGAGGTTTATCCTCTGCCTGACGACTCGGAATGATCTTATAGGTTCCCGTTTTATCACTAACTTGCTCAATGGTAAGTTCTTTATCATCAGAGCCTTGGAAGTAAACGACACCACCTACACGGACTGTTGCCGTATAGAGATCAGTACCGCTCCACCATTTAGAACCATTGGGAATGTCCTGTGCCTGCACAGCACAAAGAGCGCACAGGCACAGAACAATCACAAACAATATCTTCCTCATACAGATTCTGGTGTTTGAGCCACATTCTTGTTGCGAGCATTAGCTGCCAACTCCTTCAGCTTATCCTTTCCTTTGAAGGCAAATACCCAGATTAAGAAGGCAGCAATAGCCAAAAGACAAATTGCGAGTATCGGACGGTAGAACAGCCATGCAATGGCAATAATGATCAGAGACCATACAATACCGACGATGGTGCAGACCACGCCAACACCCCATCCGAAGATACCAGCGATGAAAGGCACCACCTTGAGGATGGTCTCGATAAAGCCGAAGATACCCTTCAGACCGCCAATCACCATCAGGACACCAACGAGACGAAGGATCCAAAGGAACATGTTGTTGGCTTCCTTTTCTGCATCAATAATCTCATCACCACTCTTCTTTCCCATCACAAGGGTCTGGAAGCGCTTACCATTCTTGGCCTTATAGGGTTTGAAACTATCGCCATCTACCACGGCCATCACCGTCACTTTGGCAGGAACAACCTTCTCGAAGGTCACACGGACATCACCCACCTCTGGTGAACCTGGCACACGTCCGAAATAGAGTACATTGCTGGCCTGGTGAATATATTCCAGATCCTTCTTGTTCTCAGCATTTGCCATAGCCTTATTGATGGAGTCGTTAACAGCCTGGATGGAATCGAGCACAGCCTTGGCTGAGTCTGAGAGCAGAGCTCTTACAGTATCAGGAATGACTGGCTGCTGTACAGGCTGCTGAGTGGGCTGCTGCTTCTGAACACCATAGAAACGCTCATAGGCGGTTTGGGTGCTCTTATCCAACTGCTTCAACAAATCCTCTGCCATTGCCAGTTCCAAACCTTCACGGGAAGAGATGCTGTGGATCAGGCTCTCAGACAACTTATAGGCGCCCCATGATACATTCTCAGCATACTGCTCTTCATCGTCATAGGTGGTCAGCACCATGTTCTTGTTCTGATAGACAGGATCCTTAAACTGGGCAGACTCAATAGGACGGCTCACCCACTCCTTGGTATAAGTATAAGTGGTGGTGGTCACTTCCTTACCACCCAGTTTGTCTTCCTTCTTCTCCTGGGCATGCTCCACCCACTGGTAGTACTCTACAGTACGTCTGAGAGAGATAGCCTTGGCACCAATGCCAAACTGAGCATCTGTGAGCGAATCCTCTGTCGTGGCCATAGCGGTACCACAGATAAGCTCACCTTCCAAAGAGGCATCCTTCTTGTTAGGATTCTCCATCTCCACATAGGCACTACCTGCCTCGTCGAGCATTTTCTCGGTCTTCACAGCACGACCTTCATTCCACCACAGCAAAGCTGTACCTGCAATAAACAGCAGAAAACCACTGCCGATTGCCTTAAATGAATTGCCTACTCGGGTTCCATAACCCGTCGTTGTTACTTCTTGATAAGCCATAATGATTATTTTAACGGTTATTGTATTAAGTAATGATTCTATGTTTATTGGTTATTGTTGGCAAAATTACAATAAATATTTGAATAATGCCACTTTTTAAGATTTTTTTAATCTTCTTCCGTCACATTTAGGACAGCCTCCACAGGCAACTGACGGTTGATGGCTGAGTGGAAGGATATCAAAGTCTGACTGCTGGCCAGACCGAGCGGTTGCAGTTGATCGTGAATAATCGTCAACAAATGATGATTATTTAAGGCATAAAGTTTGATAAACATGTCAAAGTTACCCGTTGTATAATGGCACTCCACCACCTCAGGGATATCCTTCAGTTTCTCGACAACCTCATCAAACGAGCCTGGGTCCTTCAGATTCAGACCGATATAGGCGCATGTCTCGTAGCCGATCTTTTCCGGATCTATCAGGAACTGTGAGCCTTTCAGCACACCCATTGCCGTCAGTTTCTGGATTCGTTGATGGATAGCAGCACCACTGACATTACAGGCACGGGCCACCTCCAGGAAAGGAACACGGGCATCCTCTGCTATCATTCGAAGTATCTGTCTGTCAAGTTTATCTATCTTACTCATAAGTTAATTCATTGGATTTGAGTTCCGTTGCACTATAGTTGATTCGCAGGGCATACGACTGCTGCAATGCTTGTTTCACATCCGTGATAACCCCCATCGGTGTATGCCGGTCAGCCCTCAGACTCACCGTCAGTTTATCTGCATTCTCTGGAGACATACCACCTCGGATAGCCTCAATACGAGCGGGTATATCATCTATTGATACCAGGTCACCATTCAACTGGACAGTCCATTCCCCATGAAACTGTCCGATATAGATATTCACAACCGAAGCCTTATTGGCCAGTTTCTGGACACCAGCGCCTTGAGGAACCTCCAATCTCACCTTCACCTCATCACTGCGCATGTGGGTGACGATCATGAAGAAGAAAAGAACCGTGAAGATCAGGTCAGGCATCGATGCCACATTCAGTGAAGGCACCTGATGACGTTTCCGTTGGAACATACTCTGCATCGGTCTCATCGCCCACCTCCTTTCAGATCCTCACTGATACGTTGTGGATAATATTCGTTAGCCTCTAAACGTTCCTCATTATTACAAGTCACATAGTGCTTGCCGAAATGCTTCTGGGCATAGTTCTCACGTAAGGCAGCATAAGCACTTACAATGGCGTTCTGCATCTTGAAATAAGCCTCATAGCTAGTCTGACGGTCTGCTTTCACGGCAACAACATGTCCTTCACGATTGACAGAAGCTATCGCCCGTACTTCTTCTGCCAATGCCTTAGGCGTCATAACTTTCCCATTACACGTCAACTGGTTTTGGGCATCAAGCTCCACCTGTAATACATTGTCTTTATTGATATCCGTCAGTTGTTCCTCTTGTTGAGGTGGCGGTGCCATCTGGCGCAACAGCCCCTTCTCCGTGTCCATCGATGATGTCACGAGGAAGAAGATCAACAGCATGAATGAGATATCTGCCGTCGAGGTGGTATTCAGCTCCGGAATTTGCTGACGATAGCGCTTACGAAACATCCGATAATCAATAGGATTGAGGTATAGATAAACATATCGGTCGTCTTCAGCCAGAAGGTATCAGAAAAGCGCACCCCATTCGTCATGACAGGCGAAGATGAACCTAAGAGGAAAGTCAGTACCAGACAGGCGATCAGTCCGATAGCGACACACCAGCCAATACGACCAGCCGGCACACCATTAACGATATCATCACCTTTTCTTCGACTACGGAGTGTATGCCATACCGACCAGGCTGTCACACCGATAGCGAACGCCAGCATCAAGTACATCAACCCCAGCATCATATCTGCGAAGAAAGGCGATACCAAACTCATGCTTTCTTATTTTTATAGACAGTAATCATATCCATCAGCGTAATGGCCGACTCCTCCATCTGTGCCGTCAGGCGCTCGATCTTGGAAAGGATATAGCTATAGAACAACTGCAGGATCAGCGCCACCACGATACCGAAAATCGTCGTGATCAGTGCCACCTTCATACCCTGAGCCACAATCGTAGGACCGATGTCACCAGCCTGCTGGATCTGGTCAAACGCCATCACCATACCTATCACGGTTCCGAGGAATCCTAATGACGGGGCCATAGCGATGAACAACTTGATCCACGAGCAGCCCTTTTCCAGATTTGCCGCCTGCAATCCACCGAAGTTCGCAATGCTACGCTCTATGGCATCCATGGGCTGATTGATATGCAACAAGCCCTGATAGCACACACTTGCCACAGGACCACGTGTATTCCGACAAAGCGTCTTGGCACCTTCCACATCATCTGCCTGCAGACGACTCTCGATATCTTCCATCAACTTACGCGCTTTGATCTCCGACAGCGTCAGATAGATGATGCGTTCGATACAAAAGGCTAGGCCTAACACCAAAGCCAGAGCCACCAGTGACATAAAGCCGACGTTACCATCGATAAACTTGGTTTTCAACTGTTTGTGGAAACCTCCCTCCTCAACTTCTCCATCCGGATCTTCAGCCAGCATCAGATCCGTACCCAATGAATCGTTCAAAGCTGCAGCGCCATCCGTTACTGAGGTATCGGCAACAAGCACAGTATCTTGCTTAGAACTATCTTGGGCAATGGCAGTTTGCGTAATACAAAGCAAACCTATCAGTGAAAACAGAATAATCAGTCTTTTCATAACTTATCAATATTCTGCGGAGAGAGGGGGATTCGAACCCCCGAATCGCTTTTGACGATTACACGCTTTCCAGGCGTGCCTCTTCAGCCACTCGAGCACCTCTCCTTGCGTTTTTGCGGATGCAAAGGTAGCATTTTTACCGCACATTCTGCTGTTTATAGAGTTATATTTAATATTTTTTCGCAGTTCTCGTTTGTCTGGTTCGCCACTGTCTCTGCATCCACGCCATAAACCTCCGCCAGACGTTGCAAGACGTAGGCCACGAAAGCAGGTTCATTACGTTTTCCTCGCATGGGCACAGGTGCCATATAGGGGGCATCTGTCTCCAGCACGATCCTGTCAAGCGGCACACAGGCTGGGAGCACTTCCGGCAGATGCGATTTCTTGAAAGTCAACACGCCCCCGACACCGAGCACAAAGCGCTCAAACTGCAGGAGTTCCCTGGCCTCTTGCTCATTGCCGGTAAAACAATGGAACACGCCACCAGGCAAATCATTCTTATAACGTTTCAGAATGGTCACCAGTTCATTCTGGGCCTTCCTGCAATGGATCATCAATGGGAGCCGGAGCTCAACCGACCATCTCACCTGTTCCTCAAAGGCTGCCAACTGAGCCTGTTCAAACTCACGACTCCAGTAGAAATCAAGCCCCACCTCACCAATAGCAATGATCTGAGGATCACTAAGCCTCGGTTTGATCTGATCCAGAATAGCCTGCCAGTCTGCCTTCACCTCTTCAGGATGAAGACCCAACATCGGATAACAGTAGCCAGGATACCGCCGGCACATCGCCAACACCGTATCACACGAAGACAGATCGATGCCAGGAATGCCGATAGCACCTACCCCTGCCTCGCGGGCACAGGCAACAACGGCTTCGAGATCGTCGAGGAACTCCTCACCGTCGAGGTGACAATGGGTATCAATGAATCGCATCAACTCTGACGTGTCATCATCTCTGCTGCGTAAGCCTTGATCTCTTTCTTACGCTCTTCTGACACCTTGACCTTTGCCAGAAATTCCAGAGCACGATCATAACACTCATCCATCTTGCGCTCACAGAGCTGACGGATGCCGATCTCATCATATAGCTTCGTGACAGCCTGCACCTTCTCGTTGCGGTCAAAATCTTTGGCAGCAATCCAGTATTCCAGTTCCTTCCGCTGTGCCTCATTAGCCAGATTCAGTGCATTAATCAGCATATAAGTCTTCTTATTGGAAGTGATATCGCCTCCAATATTCTTTCCGAACACCTTCGGATCGCCATACACATCAAGCAGGTCATCCTGAAGCTGGAAAGCAAGTCCAATCTGTTCTCCGAACTTATAGAGGTTCTCCTGATCCTCCTTGGAGGCGCCTGCCAGAATAGCGCCTATTTTTACAGCACAGGCAATCAGCACACTGGTCTTCAGACGGATCATCTCAATATAGTCCTCCTCGTGCACGTCATCACGTGTCTCATATTCAACATCGAGCTGTTGTCCTTCACCCACCTCATAGGTTGTCACCAGGAAAGTGGCGAACACGTCTTTTACCTTATCCACCTCACAATCCTCTATACGTTCAAAAGCCTGCAGCAACATCGTATCACCTGAGAGGATGGCTTGGTTGGGGTTCCAATGTTTGTGTACAGTCTCATGACCGCGACGCATATCAGCATGATCCATCAGGTCATCGTGCAACAATGTAAAATTGTGATAGGTCTCCAAGCCTATGGCCTGAGTCATGATCCGTAATGGGTCATCCTTATATAGATTGTAGGCCAGGAGCATCAGCACCGGACGCACACGCTTGCCGCCGATAGCGAGCACATACTTGATAGGTTCATACAAGGTATAAGGCTTACGGTCGTATGCCAGACCATCAAGCGCTTCATTTACCTTCTGAAGTAGTTCTTCTGATTGATACATATTATTACTTAAAGATTAAACACTATTGGTATGCAGACTTTAGTCCGACAAGGCTTGGCATTCATCACGCCAGCCTGCCATTTCGGCATCATCCGCAACACACGTAACACCTCGCGGTCACAAGCAACCTCCAGATGCTCCGTCAGTTCCAGATCACTCACACTACCGTCGGTATTCACGATAAACTGTGCAACCACCCTGCCCTTTATCTTTTTATTCTGGGCAGAGACCGGATACTTCAGATTTCTCGTCAACCACTTCATAAACTCCGAGGCTCCTCCTGGGAATTGTGGCAGATCTTCCACCACACGGAAATCCACTGGTTCATTGTACATATCCACGACCTCTGGTTTATCTTGGTCGTCGGCATCTTTCTGGTCTTTCAAATCCTCAGGACGTTCTACCGGTTCAGGTTCAAAGGTCAGTTCCACATCGTCGTCCACCAGATTTAACTGTTCCGATTTAGGCTGTTCCACCTTCTGTTCCTGGGGGAGCATCATCGGAATCTCATCCTTATCACGTTTCAGCGGAGAGAGCTCCATCTCAGCTTCCAGGTCATCGTCTGTCTCAAAGAAAGCCCAACCGCTGTCAGTACTGTTCCATTCCAAGGCAACAAACATGGCTGCGAGTACAACTATCAATCCCAAGAGGAACCCTTGCACCCGCAGGTTCTCCAGATCTGCCCCGCGACTTTTCTTGACTTCCATAATAAATCCGGCATTCTGCCGTTATATCTTTAAATCGGATGCAAAGATATAAAAAAGAAGTGAAAAGTGAGAAGTGAGAAGTGAAAAGGTTAATAAATTAAGAATTATTTCGTAATTTTGCGCCCAACTTAAGGAAAAAAAGGAATGAGAAGTGAAAAGTACAAGACCAACGAGTCGTTCAAGAGCAGAGCCTACGGTTATCTGTTCCTACGGCTGTGGAGCATACTTCTTACTTCCATTTTCTCACATCTCACCGCCGTCTCACAGGAAAGCACCACCTCCTACAACTTCCTCCGATTGCCCGTCAGTGCACATGTAGCAGCTGTCGGTGGCGACAACATCACACTCACAGACGACGACCCAGCTCTCATCTTCCATAACCCATCCTTGATCAATGGTGTCAGCGACAAGAGCATCAACCTCAATTTCATGACCTACATGGAAGGAGCCAAGAATGCCAGTGCCGCCTTTATGAAAGGTGCTGGCGACAGAGGCACCTGGGGCGTCACGGCACAGTATATGGACTACGGTACCCTTAAACAGACCACGGCTGATGGTCAGCAGCTAGGTACGTTCTCTGCACGTGATATTGCTGTTGGAGGCACCTTTGCATACGCGCTCACAAACCAACTTAGCGGTGGTGTCACAGCTAAGTTTATCACCTCTTACATCGCAGGCTATAATGCTTTGGCGGTAGCTGTGGATTTAGGTCTCAACTACTTCGATGAAGACCACGACCTCAGTCTTTCGGCTGTAGCACGCAACTTGGGAGGACAGGTCAAAGCATACGACGATCATTTCGAGCGCATCCCCTTGGATCTGCAGGTGGGAGCCACGAAGCGCATTGGTCAATCTCCCTTCCGACTTTCTGTCACACTCAGTCGGCTCAATGACTGGAGCGAAGGTTTCGGGCATCATTTTGCCGTCGGAGCCGATATCTTGTTGGGACGTAACATCTATATTGCTGCGGGTTATAACTTCCGCCGAGCCGACCAGATGAAGATCAACGACAGCGAGGGAGCCTCTTCCCACGGGGCTGGTTTCTCTGCTGGTGCCGGTCTTCAGCTGGAGCGTTTCAAACTCCATGTGGCCTATGGCAAATATCATGTCAGTGCCTCATCCATATTGATTAATTTATCTTACGCATTATGAAAAAAATAACAATTGCAATCGATGGCCACAGCTCCTGCGGGAAGAGCACGATGGCCAAGGATCTAGCCCGTGAAGTAGGCTATGTGTATGTAGATACAGGCGCCATGTATCGTTCTGTTACGCTCTATGCCATCCAGCACAACCTCTTCAATGAGGATGGAAGTGTCAAGATCACCGAACTGGAACAGGAGATGCCTAACATCCAGATCAGTTTCAAATTCAATACAGACACAGGTCGTCCTGACACTTATCTTAATAATGTACGCGTGGAGGATCAGATCCGTTCTCTGGAAGTCAGCAATCACGTCAGTCCCATCGCCGCTGTCGGTTTTGTACGTACAGCCATGGTGGCCCAACAGCAACAGATGGGAAAGGACAAAGGGGTGGTGATGGATGGCCGCGACATCGGTACGACCGTCTTCCCTGATGCCGAACTGAAGATCTTCGTCACCGCCAGTGCAGAAGTCCGTGCCCAACGTCGTTTCGACGAACTGAAGGCCAAGGGAATGCCTGCCGACTACGACGACATCCTGAAGAACGTGCAGGAGCGCGACTATATCGACTCTCATCGTGAGGTAAGCCCTTTACGGAAGGCTGATGATGCCATCGAACTCGACAACTCGAATATGACCATCGCCGAACAAAAACAGTGGCTTCTCGATCGTTTTAACGAAAGGACAGCGTAAACGATTTTGTTCACTTTACGCAATTTTCTCATCATTTTTTCGGTTTCTATTAGTTTTTTTATTACCTTTGCGGCCTGAAAACTATTAGAATCGATACAAATGATGAGAAAACTATTGTTTACGGCCCTCTGCGCCTTGACTTTCATCACCGCCTCAGCAGGCGGTCTGATGACCAACACAAATTATCACATAGCCTTCGACCGTATGTTTGCACGTGGTGCTACGACGGAGATTGATGCCGCTTACAGTAACCCTGCAGGTCTCGCCTGGGGACATGAAGGTTTCCAACTGTCAATCAACTTCCAGAAGCCCTGGCAGAAACGCAACATCGAGTTAAGTATTCCCAAGTATCTTGGCACAGACTTCAACAAGAAATACGAAGGAGTAGCATCTGCTCCTATCGTGCCAGCCCTCTTCGCTTCTTACAAAAAAGAGAATTGGGCCTTCTCCGCCATGATTGGCATCGTAGGTAGTGGTGGCTTCGTAGAATACGATGAAGGCATCCCCATGTTCGAAGTACCTATCCGAGCCCTGTTGGCACAAGCTGGCATGATGCCTGATAAATACAACTACAGTGCCAATATGAAGGGTAAGCAGTATATCTACGGTGGTCAGTTTAACATCACCCGCAAGATCAACGACTATTTCTCTGCAGCCATTGGTATCAGAGCGAACTACTACGACGGTTACAATCGTGGCTTCGTGAATGCGAATATGACTGCCGTTCCCGCAAATGTTGACCTGCTCGACCTGCAGCTCGACTGCATCCAGCGCGGTTGGGGATTTGCTCCGATTGTCAGTTTCGACTACCACAATGACGACCTGACCATCAGTGCCCGCTATGAGTTCCGTACCAAGATTGCCACAGAGAACGACACACGTACGCTCTCAGCACGCATCAAGAACACGGATCCGGAAACGGCTGCTAAGATGCCCTACATCGAAGGGGCTGCCGCACTTCAGATGTTTGGCGACAAGGTTGCGGCTTATCAAGACGGTGCCGAGACGCGCTACGACATGCCCTCCCTGTTGGCTGTGGCAGTAGGCTACAACTTCACCCCGCAGCTTCGTGCCGCCCTCGAATACCACTTCTTCGATGATAGGCATGCCAAGATGGCTAACGACCGTCAGAAGACCTTGGAACATGGCACAAACGAGTTCCTTGCAGGTATAGAGTACGACATCAACAAGAAGTTCACCATCAGCTGTGGCGGTCAGCGTACTGACTACGGTTTGTCTGACGAGTATCAGCAGAACACCTCTTTCGCGTGCGACAGCTGGTCGTTAGGCTTAGGCGGTGCCTGGAACATCACTGAGAAGGCCCGTCTGAACGTGAGTTACTTCTGCTCCCTTTACAGCGACTACAACAAGACACAGACCAACTATATGGGCACGCCCTATACTGGCACAGAGACCTACAGCCGCACGAACCACGTGATCGGCATAGGTCTTGACTACAAGTTCTAAAAGTGATCAGTCTTTGATTTCGTTCAGAGGAATCATCACGAAATCCCGCTGTTGCATCAGCGGATGAGGGATCTTCAGATCAGGTTCATCAACTATCAGGTCGTCATAAAGTAAGATATCAATATCGATAGGACGGTCCTGATAGTTGATTTCTTTTTGGCGTCTCGTGGCATGGCACTTGCGCTTGCCCAAATCCCGTTCTATCTGTTGCGTGGTTTGCAGCACCTGGCGCGGCGTAAGCTCCGTCTCGCAACAGATCACTGCATTGAGGAAGTTGTTTTTGGACTCAAAGCCCCAAGGTTCGGTTTCGACAAATGATGATACGCGAAGAACCTTGCCTACCCTTTCGCCTATCAGGCGAATAGCGCACGCAAGGTTCTTTTTACGATCACCGAGATTAGAGCCCAATCCCAGATATAGTTTACTAATCATCAAGTATCAGCAATGCATCACCATAGCAGCCGAACATATAACCGTTCTTCAGTGCCAGCTTATATGCCTCATACACCAGGTCATAGCCACCAAACGAGCACTGTGTCATCATCATCGTTGACTCAGGATGATAGAAGTTGGCAATCAGAGCATTCGACATGCCGAACTCATAGGGAGGGAAGATGAACTTATTCGTCCAGCCCTCAAATTCCTTCAGCATACCGTCGGTACCTACTGCACTCTCCGTAGCACGGGCGGTGCTCACACCTACGGCACACACACGATGTCCGTTCAGTTTCGTCTTGTTCACCACCTCACAGGCCTCCTTCGTCACAAACATCTGCTCTGACGACATCTTATGCTTGGTCAGGTCCTCCACCTCAATGGGATCAAAGCAACCCAGTCCACAATGCAACGTGATATACGTGAAGTTGATGCCGCGAATCTCCATGCGCTTCAGCAGCTCACGGCTGAAATGGAGTCCTGAGGCAGGAGCCGTCACAGCACCTTCTTTCTGAGCATAGATAGTCTGGTAACGCTCCATGTCTTCTGGTTTGGCAGGGCGTCGGTCCACGATATAACGGGGCAGAGGTGCTTCACCCAAGGCAAAAAGCTCGCGCTTGAACTCATCATGCGGACAGTCATAGAGGAAACGCAACGTACGTCCACGACTGGTGGTGTTGTCGATGACCTCAGCCACCATCGGTCCGTCATCCTCGAAGAAGAGTTTGTTACCGATACGGATCTTTCGTGCCGGTTCTACCAGCACATCCCACAAACGCAGGTCCGGGTTCAGCTCACGCAGCAGGAACACTTCGATCTTGGCATCCGTCTTCTCCTTCGTACCGTAGAGACGTGCCGGGAACACCTTCGTATCGTTGAAGATAAACGTATCATCCTCATCGAAATAATCCAGAATGTTCCGGAAGTCCATATAGACGGGTTTGCCCTCCTTATCAGTCAGGTCGTTACCCTTGTCGTCCTTCTTGGTCATTTCAATTTTCCCACTCTTTCGGTGTGCCACCATCAGCCGGCACTCGTCACGATGATAAGTCGGCTCCAGTGCCACCTGCTCCTCCGGGAGCTTAAACTTAAACTGCGATAATTTCATTCTCTATGATCTATTTTCTTTTTTACTCTTTTTCCAATACCTCCTCAAGCCATGCGGGGAACTCATCAAACGTCAGGCAGTCCTCTAACCTGACATCACCCACACGTGTCCGGCAGAGCGCCGTCAGATGAGCACCACTGCCTAAGGCAGCACCGATGTCACGCGCCATCGAACGGATATAGGTACCCTTGCCGCAGACCACACGGATGCGAAGCTGCATCAGCTCCGGGTCGAAATCGAGCAACTCTATCTCATCGATATGTACGGGCTTGGCAGCCAACTGATGATCGCTACCCTGTCGAGCCAGCTCATAAGCTCTGTCGCCCCCCACCTTACAGGCAGAGAACAGTGGTGGCACCTGCATGATGTCACCCACAAACTGCTTCAGTGTCTGTTCGACCAACTCACGTGTGATATGCGCTGTCGGGTAAGTCTGATCCACCTCGTGCTCCAGATCATAGCTGGGGGTAGTAGCCCCCAACTGCAGTGTAGCCGTATATTCCTTCGTGTGCTGCTGCAGCCGCTCTATCTGTTTGGTAGCTTTACCCGTACAAAGGATCAGCACACCTGTCGCCAGAGGGTCCAGCGTACCGGCATGCCCCATCTTCACCCGCTTCACCTTCAGTCGCTTCGACACCACATAGCGGATATGCGCCAGTGCACCGAAACTCGACATCCGGTAGGGCTTGTTGATATAGATGTATGCGCCTTCGTTAAAGTTCATCAGTCGATATACGTGAGTATTACAAATGAACCTAAGATGGCGCAATAGACACCAAAGTAGATGAGTTTGCCGCGCTTCACGAGGTTGATCATCAGCTTACAGGCCAGACATCCTGAGATGAATGCCGCCAAGAAACCGACGGCCAGCGGCAGGGCCTCGATGCTACCCATGACAGCCTCGCCCTTCATAGCCTTCAGCACGTCGAGCAGCGCCTCACCAAGAATCGGGGGAATCACCATCAGAAACGAGAACTGTGCCAGTTTCTCCTTCTTGTTACCCAGCATCAGACCTGTGGCAATCGTAGAACCTGAGCGCGATACACCCGGCAACACGGCTACAGCCTGTGCGATACCGATGATCAGGGCGTCCTTCCACGAGATGTTCTCTTTCTGTCGCGGACTGGCATAATAGGAGAATGTCAGCAGAGAGGCGGTAATCAGCAGACAGAAGCCCACCACCAGCAGGCCCGAACCGAAGATCTCCTCTACCTGATCCTTAAAGAACACACCCACGATACCCACGGGAATCATCGACACGATGATGTTCAACACATATTTCGTCTCCGCATTCATCTCAAATTTGAAGAGTCCTTTCAAAATCCATGCTATCTCTTTCCACAACACCACCAGTGTCGATAGCACGGTAGCCACGTGTACTGCTACGGTAAACATCAGGTTATCCTCACCATTATCCATGCCGAAGATGGCCTGACCAATAGCCAGATGACCACTGCTACTCACCGGCAGATACTCTGTCAGACCTTGAATAATGCCCAAGATCAAAGCTTGTATCCAATCCATATCTATAAATAATTAATTCTTTGGTTTCCTCACAACTGCATAAATCATCGACACGAAGCCGAAAAGACAAACCACAGGAGCCAGCTTCGTACGGCGTGCACTGAAGATATCCGGTTCGAATGCCGTATCAGTCGATGCCGGACCAGTCATCAGCAGAAAGCCAATCACCACAATGATCATTCCCACTGCCAGCAGCAGGTAATTCACCTTATCAAATGCAAAATCTTTTTTATCCATGATTCTATATCTTATACAGTTCTCCAGGTGTCATCTTGAGGAACCTGTTCACCGAAATATACGCACTCACGCTTGTGATGATGATACCAAACAGCAGCACGGCCACCGCCGTAATCACCAGTTCACGCCACGTGATGACCACCATCATGTTCGGTTCGTAATAGTAGAGCCCATACACGCAAGCCCCTAACACGGCAATGGCGAGCAGCGCCGCAATGATGCCCACTACCAGTCCCTGTTTCATAAAGGGTCGCCGGATGAATCCCCATGAGGCCCCCACGAGCTTCATCGTGTGTATCAGGAAACGGCGTGAATA
>Ga0310695_10009798_pt1 | contig 14278 bp, 9 predicted proteins | sample RumenRJG_04DNA_FD_203882 | JGI IMG/M metagenome (GOLD analysis project Ga0310695, IMG submission 203882) | Bovine rumen microbial communities from Lethbridge, Alberta, Canada - RJG_04 (v2) (version 2) | ecosystem: Host-associated > Mammals > Digestive system > Stomach > Rumen | place: Canada... | reverse complement strand
CCGAGATGATTCCAAGGCAGTCAACTCCGCCGTCTTCTTCGCTGTGGTCGAAAAGTATCTGCATGCCGAGACAGATACCGAGGAACGGCTTTGTCGCCGCGGCATCCTTCACTGGCTCGACGAGTCCGAGCGCGCGCAAGTTCTCCATTGCACTTTTCGCCGCACCCACGCCCGGGAACACAACGCGATCCGCCGCCGCTATCACCTTCGGATCGCTCGTCACGACCGCCTCCGCACCGAGCGCAGCGAAAGCAAGCTTCACGCTCGTGAGGTTTCCGGCCTTGTAGTCGATTATCGCTGTCATTGCCTAAATCCGCTTTAGAGGGATATTTTACCATTTTCCCCGCCAGCGCGTCATCTGCGATTTGGCCTTACTTTCTCTCGCGATTCGCCCACCAGGAGAGATACTCGACATTTCCCATCTCGCGGCCCTTGATCGGAGATTCTGCAAGTCCGAGAAGCTCGAGGCCAAGCTCCTCCTTTGCAAAGCGGACGATTTCGTCGCGCGCGGCAAGCCGAAGACTCTCGTCGCGGACGAGTCCTCCGGGGGCGTTGCCCTTCCCGACCTCGAACTGCGGCTTTATGAGCGCGACAATCTCGCCGCCCGGCGCGAGCACGTCGCGTATCGGCGGCAGGATGAGCTTGAGCGAGATAAAGGAAACGTCCGTGACCGCGAGCGTCGGAACTTCGGGCAGGTCCTTGGGCTTCATGTAGCGGGCGTTGAAGTTCTCCCTGACCCACACGCGGGGATCCGTGCGCAGACTGTAGGCGAGCTGGTTCGTGCCGACGTCGACGGCCATCACGCGCCTTGCGCCATGCTGGAGAAGGCAGTCGGTAAAGCCGCCGGTGGAAGAGCCGACGTCGAGACATGTCTTGCCCTCGGCGCTCAAAGCCGTTCCCCACAACTCGAATGCGCCCTCGAGCTTCTCGCCGCCGCGCGAGACAAAACGCGGCGGCGACTCTATCTCGACTGGTGTTTCGTCGTCGATCTGCCGGGATGCCTTGTATTCGGTCTGCCCCGCGACGCGTACCTTGCCCTCCATAACGAGCGCCTGCGCGCGCGTGCGGCTCTCGGCAAGGCCGCGCTCCACGAGAAGGATGTCAAGACGGCGCTTCACCTACTTGATGAACTCGAGCTTCCTGATCTCGGCGTGCGGGAACACGCGGTTGATGCCGAGGGAAACCTCTACCTCGACACCGTTCGCCGTGTTGGAGATGAGAACGCCGCGGTGAACGCCGCTATCCGTCGTAATCTCTACGTTCGGCGTGAAGACGCGCTTAAGCCGTGCGTTTACAGTCTGGGTCTTGCGGTTCTCGACGACTGGGTGCTTCGTCGCGTCGGCGTAACCTTCGCACTTAAAGACGAGGGTATGCTCGCCCTCGTGCACGTTCTCTATCGCAAGCACCTCGCTCGCCTCGGCATCGTCGCCTTTCGACTTTGTCGTACCGACACGGCCGCCGTCAAGAAACACGTCCACGCCGGACGGGATCGTCCTCACCTCGATGCGCCCCATTACATTGTCGAGCCGGAACTCTTCGACAATCGAGCCGCCGTTCTCGAGCGTTACGGTCTTGGTCGCAGTGGCAAAGCCCTCCTTCTCGACGCGGATCGTGTAGCTGCCGGGATTAAGCCCAGTAAGAGATATCGGGCCCTTCCCCTCTGGCCTGTCGTTGACGTAGAACCGCGCTCCGTCCGGAACGGACGAGAGCGACATCGTACCGGGAAGCCCTTTGAGCTTGACGAACAGCGTCTGGCTCTCGCCTGCAACGATCGCGAGCTCGCGCGATTCCTCCGCAAAGCCGTTCTTCTTGAGCGCAACGGTCGCACGCCCCTTTGGAACGCCACCAACCTTCACCGGCGTCCTCCCGCGGGGATGTCCGTTAACCATAACCTCGGCACCGGCAGGATCGCTCGTCACCTCAACGACACCGGAATCTATGACAAGCGACTCGTTCTTTACGAGCGGCGTGCGCCCGTTGAACTTCACCTCGACGGTGCGCGGCTGGTAGCCGGGCTTCTGCACGAGAAGACGATACGTGTCCTTGGCGTCAAGCGACGTAACGAGGCGAGGCGTCTTGCCAAGAGACATGCCGTCGAGCGAAACGTCGCACCCCTCCGGCTCGGTGACGAGGAGCAGTATCCCCTTTACAGGATGGAGCACGGCGTTCTTGCTGACCGCGCCGCCTTCACGCAGGAACATGAACTCGTCGACGCCGTCGTAGTTGGCCAGTTCGAAACGGACATGGCGGCGGCCAGGCGCAAGATCGTAGAGCGTAAGCGGCGTGACACCGCGCGTAACGCCGTCGACAACCACGGTGGCGCCCTCCGGCTGGCTCGAGAAGTCGCAGCGTATCGCCTTCGACTCTTCTGCGAATGCGGCGAACGCGGCGAGCGCTATTGAAAGAAAGATTCCCCTCATTTTCCACCCCTCGCCTTCTTCATGCGGTTTTCGACGTCGACGAGACGCGCGTTGGCCTCGGCGTGGCGCGGGTCGTCCCTGTCCGGCACAAGCTCGCACAGTATCTTGAGCTCGTTCTGCGCCGCCTCCCAGTCGCCGAGGTTCATCGCCTTGTCAGCGAGGAAGCGCTGGTCTTCGTAGCGTTGCTTGAGCTCCGCCTCGGTGCGCGCAAGCTTATCCTTTATCTCCGCGTAGCCGTCGGGCTTCGGATTGATCGTCTCAAGGTAGAAGAGCGCGTCCTTGTAGGCCTTGACGGCGGCGCTTAGGTTGCCGTACTCGACCTCGCGGTCGCCCCACTTGGAGTCGCCGACCTTCGCGCTCTCGTCGCTGAGCTCGATCAGCTTTTCCTTCGAGTACTGTATAGCCCAGATACCGAGCTCGTTCCGGGAGAACGCCTCGAGCGAATCCCTCACTTCGCGGAAGGCGTCGGGCTCCTGAGTGTTCTCGACGAGAACGTCCTTGACGCTGTTCCAGCGGACGACGCGGATCCTGAAGCTCTTGAGAGCGTTTTCGTCCTCCACGCTCGAACCGACATACTCGTCCTCGAGCGCGGCGAACCCGGGCTTTTCGAGAATCTCGAGGATCCTCTTCTTCGCCTTGTCGGAAAGCTTCGCCTTCTTGTCGACGTGGCGGTTCTCGCCAGGCACGTCGTCGAACGCGACGCGCAGGACCCCCGACTCGTCGATTTCCATCCTGTAACTGAACACCCGCGAGGCGTCTGCCTCGACTTTCTCGTATCGGAGCGAGACAAGCTTCTGCTCGGGCTTCTCCTCTACGACGGGAGCGATCGGCTTCTCGGATTCGCGCGGAGCGCAGAGGACGACAGCTATCGCCGCAGCCACCGTAAGCGCGGCGACTATCCAGAGGACATTGGCGATCATCGTGCGCTGACGGCCGCCCTGCGCCTTGGACGGCTTGCGCGACGCGACTTCTCCCTGCGACGCGGCGGCAGAAGCCGAGCCAAGGCCAAGGTCGATTGTAGCGGCGACCTTGGCGCCAGCAGGACGCGATGCAAGAGACGCATCCTCGCCGATTACGCTGATCGCGGTCGAGCCGACTTCGATCGAGTCGCCCACCTTGAGCCCGTGGGAATCAGAGCCAAGTTGCTCGCCGTTGACGAACGTGCCGTTTGCGCTCGCGAGATCCGTCACGCGTATCCCCGCCTCGCCGGACTGCTCGAAGAGGCAGTGGTTGCGGGAGAGCTCCTCGTCGGGTATGCTCACGTCGTTCGAGGAGGAGCGGCCGAGACGCACGCCCCCTGGACCCACCTCGAATCGCGTGCCGGACATCGGGCCGGACGTGATAAGCAATTCTGGTCGTTTCGACATTTTTGTCTTTCCTCTGTTTACAGCATCCCCTTCATCGCCTGCGACAGGACTGGCCCGAGCAGGATTATGAACACTGCGGGGAAAATGCAAAGCATCAGCGGCCCGAGCATTTTCGTCGGCGCCTCGTGCGCCAACTTCTCGGCCCTGTCGAAGCGGCGGCTTCTCAACTGCTCTGACTGTATGCGGAGTATCGCGCCGATAGAGACGCCCAGCTCGTCGGCCTGGATGAGCGCGAACGCGACCGACCGCAGGTCGCTCTGGCGCACGCGGTCGGCCATGTTCCTGAGCGCCTCGCGGCGCGACGAGCCGACCTGGATCTCCTTCGTCATGCGAAGAAGTTCCTCGTTGAGAGGGTCGAGCTTCCGCGACTGGCAGTTGCGCTGGAGCGCGCTTATGAAATCCATGCCGGCCTCTACAGAAAGAGTAAGGATGTCGAGGACAAACGGCAGCGCCTTCATTATCGCAAGATGGCGCTTCTTGAGCGCGCCCCTTAGCCACATCATCGGCTGGAGATAGAAGAGAGCAAAGCCAAGTAAGCTTATCGGCACGAAACCGGCCGAAAACGGCGAGTCGGGAAGCGCAGCGCCGAGAAGCGCGATTAGAACGGTCCACGCGGCGCCAAGTACGATCGGGCAGAGAATCTTGAGCGCGACGAACTCGCGACCGGAGATAAGGCCCTCGAAGCCCGCCGCGACGAGCATCCAGTCGGCCGTCTCAATCTGCTTCGCGAACATCGGACGGGATACAAGCTTGTCGAGGTTGCCCACAAACGGGAGAAGAAGCTTGAACACCATCGGTATCGACCGCTCCTGACGGCGGCCGTCTGCGAGCGTGACGTAGGTAACGTCCTTCGCGACCTCGGAGGCATACCACGCTATCCCGGCCGCGCAAAGCGCCCAGAACACAATCGCCGCTATGCTGAAGAGCGATCCCATGTCGACTTGCCCCAACGCGACCCGCGACGACGCGGAAACGCGTTTTTCATATTATACCATAAAATGCCCTACTTGCGGCTGAAGGTCACGGACGCAGATCTCACCGACGGCGCGGACGCCGTGAGCTTTAGCGGAAGGCCCGAGCCACCGGTCCTGCGAACAACCACGAGCGCGCGCCCGCAATAGAGCGGATGCGAAGAGGTGTCCGTGAACGAATCGAGCCCGCTCTGGGAGCCGTTGCCGACGGCAACGATTTCACCAGGCCCCTCAAGCTTGAAACTCACGCGGTCCGTCGCAAGAGGCAGGACAGTCCCATCCTCGTCCTCGAGCTCGACCTTCACGAAGCCGAGCTCGCCGTCAGCGAGTTCGGTCTGCTCAGGCGTAAGCTTCACCGCCGCCGCCTTGTACGCCGTCTTGCGGAAGTCCTCGCCTATCGGCCGTCCGTTCCTGAACGCTATGACCTTGATCTCACCCGGCTCGTACGGAACTTCCCAGACGAGGCGATAGCGCTCCGTTACCTTGTAGTAGTTCGGGTCGTCCTTGCCGACAACGGTTCCTGCGTCCTTTGCCTTCTTCCTGCGACCCGCGCTCTCGCCGTTGACAAAGAGCTCCGCCTCGTCGCCGCTCGTGCAGGATACGACCGTGACCTTCTCGCCCTCGCGCCCGTCCCAGTTCCAGTGCGACAGTAGGTGGATCGTGTCCTTTCTGTCGTTCCACTGCGAGCGGTAAAGCCAATAGCGTTCTTTTGGCATGGCGCATGCGTCCAACAGCTCATCAACCGCCTCGAGATCAGCCACCTGCGGCAGTGCAACGACACAGGGATTGCTCTTCTCGGGCAAGGATGCAAGAACCATTATCCCCATCTCGTCGCAGAGATCGAGCACTTCATCCGCCGGTGGATTGTTCGGTATCCTTATCGCATTAGCGCCCATGTCCTTCAAGGTCGCAAGCAAGCGGCGTAGCGCGCCTTTGTCGAACGACATGCCGAGTTGCCCAAAGTCGGGATTCAAGTTCACTCCCTTCAGCTGGACGTGACGCCCGTTTAGGCGCAAGCCGTCGTTCTCGGTGAACTCGGCGGTGCGAAAGCCGTAGCGGTACTTCTTTCCGCAGATAGTCGTCTCGTAGAGCTTCGGGTTCACGACATCCCAGAGAACAGGACGCTCTACCTCGAACTCGTTGACAATCGGGTTTTCGCTCACAGGCGTAAGGTATTCGACGCGCACCTTCGCGCGCTCGGGCGTAATCTCGGGCGTCGTAATCTTGACCGAGCCCCAGATCGCGCGGTCTTCCGCGTCCTCGATGACAAGCGTGACACTACGGCAGACGTCGGCACAAGAGTTCAAAAGAACATTGCGCTTCGCCGCGCTTGACTTCACGAGAAGCTCGTTCTTCTCACCGAACTTGATCTTCGCGGAAATGTCAACTTCGAACGACGCGCAGCCGTCGTCACAGCCGCCGACCTTTTCGCCGTTGAGGAACACCTCCGTGCTCGCCATCACGCCGCAGAATCTGAGCGCAACGAACTTGCCGGCAGAGCCAAGAGGCAGTTCTACGGTGCGAAGGCATCGCCCGTCGCCATTCGTCGTGTCGCGCGAGAACTCCCATCCGTCACGCAGGACAAACTCGCCTTCGGCAGACCCCTGCTCCGCCGCGAGCACGGCCTTGACCTCTTCCTCGATCGCGGACTTAGTGCGCTTGTCAGGCGCAAGCACGTAGCCGCGCAGGTAGTACGGCATCCACCCCTTCGTCCATGACGTGTCCTTGAAAGGAGCGTCGTAAAGCGCGCGGTCCGGAAGGACGTCGTCGGTAGTTCCCGCCTTGCCATCGGGACCCTTCGAGTAAAGCGTCGGGTATTCGTTCTCTCCGTTGTTGACGTATACGTAGTCGTGCCCCCAGGGGTCTTTCACGACATGGTTCACGTACGGGCCGTTCCAGCCCTTCTTCCGCGGCGTAATCGCCGCGAGTGCCTCAAGCCCCTCCTCGTTCGACGGATAACTGCCTACGTGGTAGCGGTAGCGACCGAGCGCGACGGCGACAGAGTCTATCGACTTCCTGACGAGGAGCTGCGCACGGGAGACTTCCCTGGGGCCGCCCTTGCCGGTTACGGAGAGGACGAGCGAACCGAGGATCGCGAGCCCGAGGATCACGACTGCATAGAAGACGACGCCTTTCTTGAGATTCGGAGCGCCGCCGCCGAGAGCAGCGCGCTTAGCGGCATACTCGCGCTTTATCGCCTTGATTGCGGCGAGTTTCTTTTTCTTCTGGGGATCCTTCGTCGGAAACTTCTTCTTCAGCGCATTGTAGTCGACCATACAATCCTCCTTGTGATATAGGTATTATACCATACTCTCGGGAGGGTTACCCGTCAGAACCTTGCGCGGAGACCGATCTCGAACGTGCGCGGTTCGCCGACGAGACACTCGTAGAAGTGACGCGCGGACTCGAAGTACTTCTCGCCGAAGAGGTTGCGGACGCCAAGCGTCAGCGTCCAGTCCTCCGGGCCACCGAACTTCGTCAGCGGGACGGACACATTGACATCGAAGACATGGCTGTGCGCAAAGTAGAGGTTATTGTCTACGAACGTGCCGCGGAAAGTCGCAAAGCTCTTCGAGCGGAAACGATAGCCGCATCCGACCACGATGTCACGCAAGAGATCGCAGCAGTCGAACCGATAGGAGGTGTTGAGCGAAAACGTGTGGTTGGGATTACGACGGAAGACCGACGGCGCAGCTCCAGTGGCGTTGCGGTTCTCGTAGCGGTTGTACGAGTACATCGCGAGCACCGTCCAGTTCTCGGTGATGTCGCCCGCGAGCGAGAGCTCAACGCCGCGCGAGTTGCTCTTGCCCTCGAAATAGTAATATGTGTCGTTGTTGATCGTCTCGGCGACAGGCGTATTGCGCTGGTCGATGCGGTAGACAGAGGCCGAGAGCCAGAGCTTCTCGACGGGGCGGACGCGGAAACCGCCTTCCATCTGCGTCGCCGTCCACGGGTCGGTTGGCCTGTTGCCGTCGGCGTCGCGATAGCCGAGCGTCGGGGTGCGCGTCTGGGAGAGGTTGCCGAAGAAGACGAGCCAGTCGAGCGGCTGGACCGTGAGACCGCCGCGCGGCGAGAACGCAAACTCGTTTGCGCGATGGTAGTGCGTGGTCGTGCCATTGGACGCAGTAGTCGTCTGCGGATTCTCCGTGAACCAGTCGTAGCGGACGCCGCCAAGGAGCGTCACCCAGCCCCAGCCTAGCGAGTCCTGAAGCGTCGTGCCGTAGCGCGTGACGGGGGCACCAAAGCCGCTCGTCGACTCGCGGTACCAGAAGTCGGGCTGCACGACGAGAGTGTTCCTGAAGCCCCACGGCAGTTCCTCCTTCGTATAGACGGAGCGCGCGTAGAGGTTATAGCTGCGGCTAATGCGGTCAGACTCGGAAAAGCCCGACGTCATGTACTTCTCTCCGCTCGTCCACTCGCCTGTCTCGTAGAAATTGGCGAGGTCCCTGTTGTTCATGTACGGCTCACGAGTCCTCTGCTCCCAGTCGGAGAACATGAACGCGCCGCCGAACTTGAGAAGCCAGTCGTCTGTGACCTGCCAGTCGACGTAGGGATTCAGGTACATCGAGTCGTATTTCGAGCGGTCGCCCTTGCGGCACGAGGACTCGTACCAGCTGTAGCCGCCGCCTGGCCGTCCGTGCCAGACGGGGACGCCGATGTAGCTCGGCTGGTCGGTCTTCTGGAACATCGACTTGAGCCCGATCGTCACGTTCTCGACCGGACGCCACGCGAACGACGGTGCAATCGTGTAGGACTGCCTCGGGTCGGCACCCTTCTGTGAGCCCTCGCCAAGATAGGCCGGCGAGAAGACGTCGAACGCGCCGATTGCGCGGACGGCGAACTTGTCGTCGCCATAGACCTCGTTCGCGTCGATCATGCCGCGCTGGCGCCAGGTATGACGCCCGACGGAGGTGTTCTCCTGGAAGTCGATCCTGTCGCCGCAGAAGTTAGCGCCCTTCAAGTACATGTTGACCGAACCGCCCGCGCCAGAGTTGTTCTGCTGCGATCCCGCGCCGCCGGAAAGCGAGCCAATCGGGCCCTTCACGATTTCGACGCGCTCCATAAGGAACGGGTCCATGAAAAGCCCAGCGCCAAGCCCGATCGGCACAACGCCGTCGAAAGCGGGTTCCGTGCCGCCCATGCCGCGTATCTGGAATGTTCCCGGCTGGCGGACGAGAAGCGATTTGCCGCCAGTCTCGACGCCAGGCACGTAGCGTAGAAGATCGTGGAGGTCGGTCGGATTGTGCTCACGGATAAAGTCCTCGGTCAGCGTGTCGACGACCGTCGGAGACTTTTCGGGTGCAAGGCCGGTGAATGTCGCGCCATCTACGGTCTCGGGCCGATATTTAGACAACGCCGACCCCTCGACGACGACCGTCCCCAAGTCGGCCACCGCGTTCGTCGAGACGCCCGCCTCATCACCCATTCCAATCAATGCGCCAGCAACAGCGACGCAAACAACGACAATCTTGCTTTTCATACCCCGTTAAACGCCATCCACCCCAAGAAGGTTCACCCATATGTCTGCGGCATAGCGAAGGATTTGATACGGAGGGTGCAACGAGCTATTTATGCAAAGTCAATGGGATGGGGGCGCTTCGCGCGACCACGAACCCTGCGCAAGTCGCGCGGCTTCGCCGCCTGTGCGCAGAGTCGATGCATCGGCGTGAAGGTCTCGTTTGAGCACCCTTTTGCCCTTCAAGGAGACTATTGACTATCGAGACCTTCGCCGTGCATCGCCACTGCGCTACGACCTTCGGTCTGCGACATTGCGCAGGACACGAATGCCGCCTACGCGGCACACGAATACGCCCCTTCGGGGCTACACGAATTTGGGCAACTTTTGCTATAACTATCGCCTTATGAACAAAGGATTGATTTACCCAGATGAATGCTACGCAATTCGTAGAGCGATCTATGAAGTCCACAACGAGATAGGCAGCGGATTCAGGGAAGCAATGGGCTTTGTGATTCCATTCGTGAAAATTCGTGTGCCGCGTAGGCGGCATTCGTGTCGTGGGCATCAGACGCAGACCGAAGGTCGAGGCGGCACGGAGACGACGTGCGAAGGACGCTTGAGTGAGTGGGTGAGTTGTGTGTGGGGGGAGTGGAGGAGCTGGCAAGCGGCCTTCAAGCAACGGCGGCTACGCGCCGTCTCACGCGGCCAAGCCGCGCGTCTGATGCGCCGCGTTTCGTGGTCGCGCGTTAGCGCTAATTTGCCGGCACATATGGAACCGTATATGTGGAATCGATACGATGCCGACATGCCGAGCTTTCGTTCATAAAAGTCTCGGTACACCCGGAGCCTTCGGACGCCGCAGACTTACATTTGGTATAATATTCGCAAATGGCAGATGAAGCGAGCGAGACAGTCGAGGGAACGATCAAGTCGGTCGTGTTCCACAACGACGAGAACGGCTACACCGTCCTCCACGTCGAACTCCCCTCCGGCTTCGCTCTCAGGCAACTAAACGAGATAACCGTCGTCGGCAAGGCGCAGGCGGTATGGGAAGGCGAGGAGATTTCCGCGACCGGCTCGTGGGTGACCGACAAGGTCCACGGGCGCCAGTTTAAGGCCGAGTCAATCGTCTGCGTCGCGCCGAGATCACTCGTCGGCATCGAGCGCTATCTCGCCTCGGGGCTCATAAAAGGAGTCGGCAAGGTTCTCGCAAAGCGCATCGTCGAAACCTTCGGCGAAGACACCCTAAACGTCCTCTCCCACCAGTCGGCGCGACTCGTCGAAGTGCCAAAGCTCGGCAAAGCGAAGATCGAGCAAATACGCGCAAGCTGGCACGCGAACGAGACGCTTAGGGAGAATATGATCTTCGGCCAGACCTACGGCATCTCGATAGCGAAGATGACGAAGATCGTCCGCAAATACGGTCCAGACGCAATAGCAATCGTAAAGGCCGACCCCTACAAGCTCTGCCGCGACATCTGGGGCATCGGCTTTGCAACCGCCGACCGCATTGCGCTCTCCGTCGGAATCCCGAAGGACTCCCCTCTTCGCGCACGCGCGTCGATTTCCTACACGCTCGAGACTGAGGCAGAGGACTCTGGGCACTGCTGGACTTTCGAGAACGACCTCCTTCTCCACGCAAACGAACTCACCGAAATACCGACCGAGATCCTCGGAGAAGCACTTGAGAAGGAAATTGCCGAAGGTCGCGTAATCGCAGAAAGCGAAGCCGCGCCCGCCAGCCAGCCAATCCCACTACCAGCCAGCCAACCCAAACACTCAAACACTCAAACACTCAAACACTCAAACACCTCTCCCCGCCGTATCTACCTGCGCTCGCTTTGGTGGGCCGAGCGCGAGACGGCCTCGCATGTCCGGCGCATAAGAGACTCCCTGCCGGGCTTCACTCCTGTAGACGCGGGCAAGGCCGTCGAGTGGTGGGAGAAAAAGGCGGGCTTCTCGCTCGCCGCGCAGCAGACGAACGCGCTCGAGAAATGCCTCTGCAACAAGTTCTCCATCATCACCGGCGGTCCGGGCGTAGGCAAGACGACGATAATCCGCGCGCTCGTCGACATATACGGCGCGAAGAAACTTAAAGTAGTCCTCGCCGCGCCAACGGGCCGCGCAGCGAAGCGGATGTCAGAGTCAGTCGGCGCAGCGGCACAGACGATCCATCGGCTTCTCAAGTGGAATCCCGTAACGAACAAGTTCACGTTCAACAAGGAAAGCCCGCTTGAAGGCGACGTCTTTATCTTCGACGAGACGTCGATGATCGACATCAAGCTTGCAAACGACTTGTTCTCGGCGATTCCCTCGACGGCGGCGGTAGTGCTCGTCGGCGACACTGACCAGTTGCCGAGCGTCGGCGCCGGAAATGTCCTCGGCGACCTCATAAAGTCCGGCAACATCGCCTTTACGCGCCTCGACCAGATCTTCCGTCAGGACGCTGGCGGTCTCATCGTAACGAACGCCCACCACGTCAACGCGGGCGAACCGCTCGAGATAAGGAGCGGCGACACTGACTTCTACTTCGTCCGGTGCGAGGACCCGGAGCAGTGCCTTAGGCGCGCAATCGAGTTTATGACGACGCGCATACCGCGTAAGTTCGGGCTCGATCCGCTGGAGGACGTCCAGGTGCTTACGCCGATGCGCCGCAACCTTCTCGGCACGGAGAGTCTCAACTTCGAGCTGCAGAAGGCGCTCAACCCATCGGGCGCGGCCTTGATCCGCGGCGGAACGACATTCCGCGTAGGCGACCGCGTAATGCAGCTACGGAACAACTATGACAAGGATGTCTACAACGGCGACGTCGGGTTCATAAAGGCAGTCGACGCGGAGGACCGCTCGCTTGTCGTCACGTTCGACGGACGGCCAGTAAAGTACGACGCGGGAGATCTCGACGAACTCGTGCTCGCCTACGCTACGACGATCCACAAGTCGCAGGGCTCGGAGTATCCGGCCGTGATCGTCCTAATCCACACGCAGCACTACGTGATGCTCCAGAGGAATCTCCTCTACACCGCAATCACGCGCGGCAAGAAACTCGTCCTTCTCATCGGCGTTCCCTACGCTGTAAACCGCGCAATCGACACGAATGTCGTGCGCGAGCGCCGCACCACCCTCGCAGAACGCCTTGCCGTCACGCCGCAACCCTGCGGCTGATGGCTTTGAGTCGCGTCCACTTCGGGCTGTGTTTCGGCTTAGGGCTCGCTAGCCTTGCCGCGAATACGCGGCAAGGCTCCGGCAAAAAAGCCGGTGGCGACATCGATTTTGCGGCCTTTTACATTTTGCCCGTGCCGTCAAGCCTCTCGGCAAAATGGCGGCGCGTCAAAATCGGGTCGCTTCCGTCTTTTTCACCGTCGCTTCGCATGCCGCCGAAACACACCCTCCGCATCCGCGACCATCTGCTCTCCGGCCTCTGCACTACATGTATGCATAGCTTCTACAGAAGCTATAATTTCACCTGTCGCTCTTAAGCGCATTGTCGCGGCGGCAGAGCATCTGGAGATTTTCGGGAACGGTCTTGCCGCCCTTCGACCACGGCACGATGTGGTCGCCTTCCATCTCCTCGTACTCGAAGTGTCCGCCGCAGACGGGGCATATTCCATTCTGCGCCTCGTATGCCGCGCGCTTCTCGTCGTCGTCGAACTGCCGCAGGTTCAGCTTCTCGCGCCGCGTCTCGCCTGAAAGCAGGAATTCGTATATCCCCTTGTTGCTCTGCACTTCCTTGTCCGTCATCAGCTCGACGACGCGGCGCTCCAATTCCTTCGGGTTGTAGCTCTTCGCTGAGAACTCCCTGTAGAGCCGCCCCCACTCAAGCCCCTTCATCTCGCGCCTGTATTTCGGGAAAAGGGTCTCAATCCAGTTCACGACCTTCTGGAAGTGGAGCCAAAGCTCCGTCGCCTCGCCGTCGCCCTGGTGGATTGCCATGTACTCCTCGATGGCCTTGTCCTTTGGCGAGTTGATAATCCACTCTATCGCTGTCTCAAGGTACTCCTGCCTGTCCGCGTTTCCGCTTAGGTAGGGCGAGCCGATCTTCTGCGCGACGCACCCGGGCTTCGAGAAGTAGCGCTTCGCGTCCGCGACCCACGGGCCCGAGTAGACGGCGTTGCGCATCTCCTGCGCTGTGAGCTTAAGACCCGCGATGTTGATGACCTTGAACCAGTCTATCTTCTCGGACGGCTCGCCTTCGCAGAAGTAGACCATCAGCTCGTAGTCTAGGAACTTCCGCTGGATGTCCTCCGGCTGGCGGTGGAAGTACTTTGCCGCGAGGTCGAGCTCGCCCCACGCGAAGTCGCCGTTGAAGTACTGGCAAAGCGAAATCGTCCGCTGCTGGCCGTCCATCACCTCGAACGTTCCGTCCGGGTTCTTGACCCAATACATCACATTGAGCGGGAAACCCTTCATCACGGTGGAGATGACGGCGTTGCGCTCCTTCTCCTTGTAGACGAACTCGCGCTGATAGGCGGGCCTGATGTCGAGCAGTCCGCCGCAGCCCCTCACGCCGCTCTCCGCGTCATCGACATATCCGTCGACAAGGTCGCGTATCTTTATTCTATGCAGCTCGATTTTCATGACATTTTATCCTTTCTCCGGATTAATATTCTTGAATACGGCACGACAACTTCTCCATTATTCATCATGTACAAATCACCATCGACCGCACCACGTTTCTGGACTTCCTTTCGATAACGTTTATGCTCAGGTCTATACGGCTGCACTCCGCACTCAAGACCAAGATTAGCAATGCCAACGCCAATGATCTCAAACTGCTCTGGGCAATACTTATCCATAAATGTTATAGGAACCCCCATCGCACCATAATAGTCATACGGAATATCCGCAGTAACATTTACATTAATCGCATCGAAGTTTTCATATTTTGGATATTCTTCTGGGGTGTATTTCTTGTACAATGTCAACTTCTCGTACCTTTTTGAGATTTCCAAGTTCGTAAACCACATTACACCAGAGACTCGAATCATCCCATCACGATGATCTGAAGCGGTCGCAACATCTTTATAACGAGACTTGAAATACGCCGCATTTCCGCGAAAGCCA
>Ga0310695_10009796_pt1 | contig 14280 bp, 12 predicted proteins | sample RumenRJG_04DNA_FD_203882 | JGI IMG/M metagenome (GOLD analysis project Ga0310695, IMG submission 203882) | Bovine rumen microbial communities from Lethbridge, Alberta, Canada - RJG_04 (v2) (version 2) | ecosystem: Host-associated > Mammals > Digestive system > Stomach > Rumen | place: Canada... | reverse complement strand
ATTGATCCAGGAGGGAGCCGCCCCGGCCTCCAGCAGAATTTCCTCCAGAATTTCTCTGGATACGGGTCTTTCGGAAAAGCTTCTGGTGGAGTGTCTCGCATGAATTACCTTTGAAAATTCCATACTGTTCACTGTCCTCTAAATATTGAATAAACAAAGGTTATTCTACTATATGAGCTATTACACCATACAAGCAAAATCAAGGGATTTCTGTCCGAGGTGCCGCCGCATTCTCAAAACGGTTTTCCGTCCGTATTCTTTTCGGCACTCTTTTCCGGGACTCCTCAGTTTTCAGAAGCACTTACGGCCCCGGATTCTCCCGGCCCGGAAATCATCACCCATGACGTATCCGCGATATTTCAGAAGCGTAGGCCAAACAGATGATCCCAATCAAAATTAAAAACAACCGCAAAACCTGTTAAGACTTTGCAGACCTGCCGGACAAGCCGGCCTTCATCTCCGTGAACAGAGCGAATGCCAAAACCAATTCGGAAACGGGCTTTGGCATTCATTCTTCCGGGGATGACATTATGAAAATCGGACAGGAGATCCGAGGATGAAATACAGGACTGGATGCAGGGCATCTGCTGGTTGCTCGCCGGGAGCATGGGGTAAGGAGCCGGGGCTCTGGATGATATGGGGAGGCGGATTTTTTTAACGAAGTTACCTACACTTCCCCCCCTATTCTATCATGTTTTACGGCAGGGAAAAGAAAGTTTTCAGGAAATAAAAACCCGCCTGCGGAGACGGGTTAAGGGAAAAGGCTAATCCTGCCTGTTTTCAATTCGCCTGGGCGCTTATCGCTGAACTCTGTATAAATTGCCGTCTATAAGGTAACTGTCATCACTGAGCTGCCGCGAATTATGATATTCGCCATTATCCAGGTAGCCGCTGCCAGTCCGCTGCACGTTATGGTACTCGCCGTCAATGATGTACCTGTCATCGCTAAGTCTCTGAACGTTATGGTACTTGCCGTTGATGATAACGCCGTCTGCAAATGCCGATGTTCCGGCAATCAGTACGCAAAATGAAAGAATATACTTAAACATATTATTTCCCGCCTTACTTCAGCTTCATGAACATTGCTTTTTGAAAAATAATGTTCCCCTTTCAGCTTATTATTGTACGTTCTTTGCTGTCTTCGGACTTGCTGCGATCTTGTATTTGTGATCAGCTCGACATTCCTGCCGGAGAAGATGTCAAAAAACGCGCTGGCGTGGTGCTTGAACTCTCCAATGGCACTATGATCAAGGATGTTGCCGGCAAGTTCGGCATGCGGGAGAATACCGTTACTGAAATCCGCAGAAGATTCCTGAAAAACGGCATGGCTAGTCTTGAAATTGCGGCCAAATCAGGCCGGCCGGCAACATGTCTTTCAGCCGAAGAGCTCGAGAAACAGCTGGACGCTTTTCTTGAATCATTCAAGCATGACAACAACAGGTACCCGACATCCATGGAAGTTTCAAATGGGCTGAACGCCGCTCTCCCTGCCGTCAGAGAAGCAATGAAGGCCAGAAATCTGATACAGGAACGCCAGCGTTCATGGGAGATTGCGCTGCCAGGAAATACCGAACCCCGTGTCATTGACCTGGTGGGCATGTATGTCTCGGGAAAACAGCAGATTCTCGCAGTGAAAGTAACAGATGGCCAGGATAATTGCAGTTCTGAAACCAGAAACGTCATGATAACCGGAAGTAGGAGCTTTGCGGATTCCTGCAAACCGGTAAATACGTCTGCTCATCATTATGAACAGCTTGCTGATTTGCTGGAAGCCTTTGCTGTTTCAAATCCCCGGAACAGAAAACGCGGAATGACCTGCGCCGAATTTATCAGAGCTATTACAGAAGCAAACGGCACCGGCGAGAAGCCCGCATACCATCTGCTTGCCCATGGTTCCCCGATTCTAGAAAAGAACGGAACCATGCTTCCCTGCACAGTCCTCGCAACCAGCGATGATTTGCCAGAATGGCTTCTGAAGACAAGCCACCTTCTTGATCTTCTGTGCACAGAATCTGGCAGCGTAAGATACTCTGTCAGAATTATTAGCGCTTTGGAGGGATACCTGCGCAGCGCCGATGCAGATTCGGAACCCTTTATCTGGATGAAAAAACCTGCCGGGAAAACGGAACTGAAAGCGGAACAGGCGTCTGATTCGGAATCACAGAACTTCGCTCCCGGAACCGTGATGGCGGAAATAAAAATCATGGGAGATGACGGGAAGTGGATTACTTGCAAAGCCATGCAGGAAACAGGTTTGCGACAAAAGGATATGAATCCGCACTCTTTGGATTCATACCTCAAAACTGTTGATATTATTGAGCAGTCTATTGCAAACACTAGCCGCGCAGCAGCAAGGGGCATCAATGAGAAGTACCTGAATGAAACCGTTAAAAAAAAATCGAACTGAATTCCGGAGCTGATGACTGTCTCAGACACGCCAGACTGCAATGCGAGAACGGACTTGCGCATGTGCTGTTGCCAGAGGATGCCATATTCAAAATGGGATGTGGTGAGTTCCTGTGGAGTCATGCGCTGAGTAGTTACACAGAACAGGCCTTTGCCTGTGTAAGCGGCCGCATCGCAAACAGTATGCTGAACAGGATGCTTCACAGGAACAGCGATATTGACAGCATAAAGCTGCGCACCATGACCGACATGGTGGAACGCGAAGGATCGAAAATCATCGGCGATATGCGCGAGTACGGGTTCCGGATACTTAAGGAACATGACTGGAATCCGGAAACGAGCCTGCCCGAAGAGAATGCCTTCATTGAACCGGGCATTCCGGCAAAGGATGGTAATTCATTTGCAAACAGTCGTTCGGAAGAAGATGAAAGAAAATACCGGAAGGAGATAGATGCCCTGGCGGAATCGATTAATCAGAGGCTGCGGCAAAAGGGGCTGAAAATACCGGATAATCAGGCGCTTAAGTATGATATTGAAACTGATTCATCCGGCGGCTCTGTAATAGTCTCTCTGGACGGAGTAGGAGCGAAACGTCAAAAGGACTCAAGACCGCCAAAAGATGACAGGGAACCTTTCTTTCAGCAGGATGAACTTGACGGGCCGGAGGATCTCAAACGTGCTCCTGATCCTAAGAAAAGACCGAAAGTGGAAACTGCCGTGGCGCACATTGAGGCTGACGGCCAGAAATACATGCTTGCCGCCACGAACATGTTTGTTTTATGTGAAATTGTACTGGCTTTCTTGCTGGACCACGGCCTGCTTAACGGAAGAAAGCTTCTGTTTTTGACAGATGGCGGAAGGGACATCAGGGGAGCCGTTGAAACCATTTTTGCCTTCTGTCCGTATACTCTGATGCTCGACTGGTTTCATTTGAAGAAACACTGCCTTGAGCTCCTCAGCATGTGTATTATCGGCGGCAAGAAGAATTTCAGCATTCAGTACGAGATTAAGAGAAACCTCTTCCGCAGGCTGTTTGCGGGTGATGTCGACGGCGCAAAACAGTACCTTGCCTCATTGCCGGACAGTCATATCAAAAACAAGAGTATTCTGCAGTCTTTGTCAGACTATCTTGAACGGAGACGCGATTCCATTGCCTGTTATATTCTGAGGCACGAAATGGGGCTGCGCATTTCAAGCAATCCTGTAGAAAAAGCCAATGACATGCTGGTATCAAGACGTCAAAAAGGCAAAGGAATGAGCTGGTCCCGAAATGGGAGCTGGGGGCTTGCGGGCATTACTGCAAAGTATCTGAATAATGAGAGCCGGAACTGGAATGAAAACCACTGCATGTCGTTTGAAATGTACCCAAGATACGGCTCGCTTTTTTGTGCCAACGATGATGTAGCAGAATTGCCAAAGGCGGCATAAAATGAGATTCCGAAACCGAGCAATAGCATCGGTGACTTTTATGGTCGCACAGGTCGAAAATTTTTTGTTACAAAACAGCGTAGAATGCAGACGGTTACTGAAAACATTTCTCCGGTTCCGCATTCTCCGGAGCTTTCCGGAATTTCTGAGATCGGTTCCCGTTCCGCCGGTGAGATATCGCCCGAAACAAATTTCCGTTCCGGACTGACTGCCCGAAATCCGGAAAACTCCGCCCCGGAATATCGGACGTAAAACAGGAGAAAACAAACGCGCATGACAACGGACAGGAGATAAAACAGGAGAAAGAAGATATGATCTGCTCGTTCTGCGGCGGTCAGATTCCTGACGGCGCCAGGTACTGTCCCAAATGCGGGGTTGCCGTTTCCCGCTTCCAAAACGGCTTTTTCTGCAAAAAATGCGGAACCAGACTGCGTTCCGGAAATGCTATCTGCCCCCTGTGCGGCACTCAGGCAAAAGAGGAGATGCCGGAGGATCCCTCCCCAATAAACACCGCTTCTGAAGCTTCCGGAGAATCGCCATTCTCAGCAAAAAGCGGCAGGACTTCGGAAACCGCATCCCCGGAACGTGATAACCCGGAAATTTCCGGAAACCGGGACTTTCCGGGAAAACGGCAGAATGAAAACCCCCGGAACTTCGGGGAAAACCTTAATTCCCCGGATGACGGCATTGTTACCGGGAATCCCTTTTCTCCCGAGGGGATGACCATCCGGCTGAACGGAAACGGAAACATCCGTACCCAAACCCGCAGGTTCGTCTCCGAAAACGGCACCACAACGGTGTTTTCGAGAACGGAGACCACAAATTCATCATCTTCTTCCGGAAATGTGTTTTCCGGCGACTTCGCAAAACAGTTCTTCGGGGACAGCTGGCCGTTTTCTGATAATCCCTTTTCCGAAAACCCCGGGGAAACCGAAGGATCTTTTGAAGGAGCGACAGTCTCCGGGGATCCCTTTTCGCCCGGGGGAATGAATGTCCGGATAAACGGCAATATCCGCACCGGCAGTGCGTCTCCCGGGAACGGGACCTTCCGGAAGACCTTTCATTTTTCCTTCGGAAACGGCAGAAGTTCTTCGGACACCCCGGATCCCGATGATTCGGGAACCTCATAACCGCAGGCTCCGGATATCCGGAAGACTGAAAAGCGGTCTGTCCCCCAGCGGCAGGGCCCACCAGCCCCGGACTTCCGCGTGAAGGTCAGGAAATGAATACCTTCACGGCGCAGGAAGGGAGCTTCTGCCGGCACACGGGGAATATACGGCACAGATGCTGAAAATACAGCCGGTTCCCTGCCCGCATAATCGCCCGGCATATCTGAAGACCGGAATTCTGACAAACTTTATATGGTTCTGTAACGTTTTGACAAAATTGAAGGGTGTCGGCGATGGTATTATGTTATACAATAAAACCGGCAGTGATGCGCGAAATACCACAGGGTACGGCAGCAGGGCTGCAGTTTTTCAGAATCCGAGGGATTAAAATGATCAAATTTATTAAAACATCTGTCATAGCCATGGCATCGGCAGCTCTCATGAGCGGCTGCATCTTGGTTGATGACGGATATTATGATGACGGTTATTACGACGATGGTCCGCACCACCATGACCACAGGCCGCCGCCTCCCCCCGGTCCGCATCATGATCCGCACCGCGGGCCTGATCACGGCCCCGGGCATCGTGGCCCGGATCACCGCGGCCCTGATCATCGTGCCCCGGCTCACCATGGCCCGCGCCATGAGAAGCCTCATCACTGAAATGATGGTACAGCCGGCGAACAGCCTGCCGTAACGCTATCCTGCGGATAACACAAAGGCAGGTTTTTCCAGGGCTTGTTTAGCAATACTGAGTCCGGTTACTGACTGAAAAGCCGGCACTTTTAACAACACAGGAGGATTTATGCTTAAACCAGTAGTTACCGTTACCGGAATAGCAATAGCTCTTTCTATGCTCACAGGCTGCATTCTCGTTGATGACGGCTATGATTACGGCTACACTGAAACCGTGGTCGGCCCCCCGGCGAATGTGACCGTGATTGACGTGGTACCGCCGCCCCCGCCGCCGCCAAGATACCACCGGCCGCTGCCGCCTCCGCCCCCGCCCAGGCATCACCATGCGCCGCTCCCTCCGCCCCCGCATCACCATGGCGGACCGGGCCCCAGACCTGTGAGACCGCTCCCTCCGCCCCCGCATCACCATGGCGGACCGGGCCCCAGACCTGCGGGACCCGGACACCATTATGGCCCCTCAGGCCCTTCTCATCACGGGCCTTCCCATGCTCCGGCCTACAAGCCGGGACCGGGCGGCGGACACGGACCGCATCGCTGATGCCGGGCTGATATCGCAGAGGCGGTACCAGAATCCCGAACAGCAGGGTTAGCATTCATTAAGGAACATACTCCCTTTCGGGAGTATGTTTTTTTATCTGACACGGACAGAGCTCCGCTCCCGGGAACTGATATCTCCCCAGAAAAATCCCTTGCCTGCCGATTCGGAGAAGATATTGCGGAACTGCCAAAAACCCCGGAGTTCCGGAAATGGTCCGTCTCCGACTGCCTCGCCCTCACAGATCGTGACAGTATTCATGTTTTAAAAAATCTGTCAGTAATGCCGCACAGTTTCGGTATCAGGTTCATTTTTTCCGAAAAGCCCCGGAAGGATAATATTCCGAGAACATGTTCCGAAACCGATAACTATAATAACGAGGCATTCATGACCGACAACTCAGCCATTCCGGGGGCTCTCCCCGGCACCGTCAGCAATTTTGAGGAGCTCCGGAGCTCCGGCCGCATTTATGTGGACAAAACCGACTACATCTTTGAAATTGCAGTATTTAACGGCCCCTTCATCCTGACCAGACCGGCGAATTTCGGAAAAACCCTGCTCCTGTCAACACTGGCCTCACTGTTTTCCCATGGCACCAGATATTTCGAAGGCCTCAAAATCGCCGGACACTGGAAGGACTCCGGGGAATACAATGTGGTTACCATTGATTTCGGCGGCAGCTTTGAAACCGTAAAAAGCCTGGATTCCCATGTCTGCACGGCGGTTGAAAAGGCGGCGCATCAGAGCGACACCGACCTTTATGCCCGAAAAGGAGACAGTCTCCATATACCCATGACGCACCGCGGCCCCGAGCTTATCGGCACCTTCCTGGAAAACAGCAAGAATAAAACCGTGCTCCTTATCGACAACTACGACACCCCGTTAAGTCTGCCCGGGCTCTCCGAGGAGCAGATAAAGGCCTTCAGTCACTATCTCACGGAGTTCTTCACGGTGGTGAACAGCTGCATCGGCAATCTCAGATTCCTGCTGGTAACCGGAGTGATGCCGGTGCCGCTTTCCGAAATGTTTGCCGTTTTCAACGGCTATATCAGCCTGACCCTGGATTCCGAAAACGCCGCACTCCTGGGCTTCACTCCGGAAGATGTTTCCGGGTTCATGGGGAAGGAGCTCGCAAGGGCCGCACAGGTTACCGGCTGCGAAGAAAAGCAGCTGCTCCGGAGCCTGTGCCGGTACTATGGCGGCTACCGCATGACCATAGACTCCCCCGTGGAAGTGATTAACCCCAGGTCGCTGATACGTTTTCTGACGCATCCCGAGGCAGGCTTCCGGAACTACTGGCCCGAAAGCGGCGGTCGCTATGCTTCCCTGGCCGTAAACTGGCTCCGCAGCATTCCGGAGGATGTTCTCGGCAACATCATGGAAGTGCTGAGCGGTCCCTATTCCCTCAAAGAAAACTACGGCTACATCGGAACCCCGCCGGGAAGTGCCCTCTATCACACCGGCTACCTGTCCGTGCGCACCATCAAGAACGAGCTGGGCCGGAGGAGAGTAATTCTGACCCCGCCGAATCTGAACACCATCGTAACCCTGCTGGCAATCTACTTCACACTGGTAAGCGAAACTCCGGTATCCGAATCGGACATCGGTGACATTGCCTCCGGTGTGCGGGAAGGACTCACCGGGGGCTATCCCGAAGCTCTGGTGGCCGCCCTGAACCGGGGTCTTGCCCTCCTGTCCTTCGACAGACGGGATTCCTTTGAAAACGGTAAGAACCTTCGGGACATCATCTTTGCCATTCTTCTCCTGTCCGGACTGGCCGCGGAAAGGCCTGTTACCGGAAGCTCCGGAGATGCTGACATCACCGCGGAATACCTTAAGAACTGGAAAATCTGCCGTACCGTTATCAGAACCCGGCTTGCAGGGGCCGGAGAGGATGCCGGAGCACTTCTTGCCGAAACAGAAGCCGGCCTCCGTAATGCCGCTCCGGAAGACGGAACCACCGCCGAAAACACCGTGAAAATGGCCATGGTGGTCTCTGCCGCGGAACGGAAGATCACGCTTTGGAAAAAGCTCTGACTTCGGACCTCTGACCGGAAGGATAAATGATGGTTAAGGGGATGAGTAGTCCGGCTTTCGGAAAACGGAAGAACCGGACCTCCGCCGGAATTTCCGAAGAAAGGCGGTTTCCTGATCAGGAATCAGGGATCTCCGGTGCCCTGGGGATCCGAATTTCCCCGCGGAACTACATCCCCGAAGCCAGCATTTCATTCAGAATAACGGCTCCGGAATCCGGAATGCCATCAAGAGAGGCACTCAGCACGCTTTCGATAACCGTGGGGGTATTGTACATCCCGATGCCGCCGCCGATTCCCACCGCAAAGGCGCTGATGCTCTGTCTGGCCACGCCGGCCACAATTCCCACCAGAATCATGCTGCCGGCGATAACCCTGCCGAGAGTTCCCTGAATCCACTCCTTGAGAGTATCCCAGACATCAGTGAACTCATCGCCCCCGGTGCCGGCCAGAGCACTTCCGGCGAGACAGAGTCCCGCCGCCGCAATAACCGCATTCCAGTTAACCCGGTTCAGATATTTCATCATTGATATTCTCCATAAAAATCAAACAATAAAGTCACTCCCGTGCCGGTTTTGCCGGAACGGCATTCCGGAAGGGGACCGGCACGGCCCCATCCGGAGCAGCCCCCGGGAGTTCTCCGGCAAAAACAGACTCCGGTTCATTCCGGGTATCCCCGGTGCGGTACCAGTAGCCATTGTCCAGACTGTGAAGCAGGGTGGACACGGAATGGGCCGTGCCGTCTCTGTCGGTATAGCCGTTTATCACGGTGATCACCACATCCTCCGGATAGCGGTACAGCCTTTTCCCGAAAAACTCCGCCTGACGGGAATCCCCTGAACCTGAAGTTTTCGGGGAAGCTTCCGGGACAATTCCGGAATCACCGATCTCCGCAGACTCCCCGCTGCCCGCAAAGCGTCCCTGCCGCTGATAAACCTCCCTGGCGCTGTGACACTGAGTGCCCTCCGGAAGTCCGGCACAGCCGTACTCCTCGGAACCGATCCCCAGCCCCGAACACCCGGAAGCCAATAGGGCCAGAACTGAAAAACATGCCTCTTTCATAACAATCTCCGTAAAAACGGGAGCATCATAAGTCCGTCCTGAAAACCCGGCGCAAATAAAGCCTTTCAGAAAACGGGAATCCCTGACAAAAGACACCGGATGCCCCTCTCGGATAATCGGTAAAGCCGGGAACGGAAGACCTTGCAGAAGAACCGGCGGCAGGGGGGCAAAGATGTATGAAAACGTGATGTGAGGCGGAAGATGCGAAAGAGGGACAGAGGGACAGAGGAAAAGATGAGGAATACGAAGAAAGATGACGGGAAAAACAGTACAGGACAAAGACGGTAGCACGGATCGGGAACGGTGTCTTCCGGCAATATTTGCCGGGAATAGCGGTTTATCCGGGGTTTTCTTGATAAACGGGGGCCCTTGGTTTATCATAAAAATGCTGGGTTTTCCGGCTTCGTCCCGGCCGGCATTGTAACGAAAGCATCCCCTTTTTGCAAAAAGTCCAGAATATGCCAGATCTCCGAAAAAAAAGCGAATTCCTTGACGCCTATTCCAAATTCTATCCCTTCCTCAGGCCCTATCTTGCAATGGCGGCACTGGGACTGCTCCTGACAGCCCCGGTAGGTGCTCTTGATGCCGTGATTGCCTGGTTCCTGAAGCCCTTCATGGACAACATGATGGTGGAAAAGCAGGAGGACTTCTCCCGCTGGGTGCCCTTCATCATTGTGGGATTCACCGTTGTCCAGGGCGCGTTCATCTACCTCTCTGCCTGGGTTAACGGCTACGTGGGAAACCGCATCACCCTGGATCTCCGGAGGAAGCTCTTTGCAAAACTGCTCCGCATGGACACCGGATACTTTGACGCCAACGATTCGGGTACCATTCTGTTCCGGTATTTCAATGATGCCGAACAGGCCGCCACCGGACTCATTTCCAACATCAAGCTGTTTTTGACCAAGTTTTTCTCGTCAGTGGCCCTGGTGGGCGTGCTTCTCTGGAACTCCTGGCATCTCACCATCATCGCCCTGGCCGTGATGCTGTTCATCATTCTCCCCATGAGCATTGTCAGGAAGAAGATCAAGAAAATCATGAAGAAGACCATGGTACTCAGCTCCGCCATTCTCAATCTCTACGGCGAGGTGGCCAGCGGAAACCGGGTTATCAAAAGCTACAACCTGAACCGGCACATGATGAACAGCTTCGAGGAAGCGGCCCAGGGCAGTTTCAGAATGAGCATGAAGATGATCCGCGATACCAACTGGCTGTCTCCCTTCATGCACATTGTGGCCTCGGTGGGAGTGGCCCTGGTAATTGCCTGCGGCGGATACATGATCGTTAACGGCATTATCACCAGCGGTACCTTCGTGTCCTTCCTGGCCGCCCTGATCATGCTCTATACCCCGCTGAAGTCCATCGGCAACAACTACATTCAGGTGCAGCAGTCCATTGTGGCCCTGGGACGCATCTACGAAATCTTCGACGTAAAAACCGTGGCCGATGCCGAGGAGCTTCAGGAAAATTCCGGAGAAAAGCCGGCTCTCCGGGAAATCAGGGATGCCATCGAATTCCGGGACGTGCATTTCGGCTACACCCCGGACAAGGAAGTGCTCCGGGGGGTGTCCTTCCGGGCTCCCAAATCCTCCTCCGTGGCACTGGTGGGTAACAGCGGCGGCGGAAAATCCACCATTGTCAGCCTGCTGCCCCGACTCTACGAGGTTACCGGAGGGCAGATCCTCATTGACGGCCGGGATATCCGGGAATATTCCCTGACCTCGCTCCGGGACAATATCGCCTATGTGTTCCAGGACAACTTCCTGTTCAACACCACCATCGGAGAAAACATCAGAATCGCGCGTCCGGAAGCCACCGATGCGGAAATCAGAGCCGCCCTGGACGGAGCCTGTCTTACGGAATTCATCGACTCGCTTCCCGACGGCATCAATACCGAAATCGGCGAACACGGCACCCGGCTTTCCGGCGGGCAGAAACAACGCATCGCCATTGCCCGGGCCTTTATCAAGGACGCCCCCATTGTAATCCTGGACGAAGCCACCAGCGCTCTGGACAACAAGGCCGAAAAAATTGTTCAGGAGGCTCTGGCCAACCTGATGAAGAACCGCACGGTATTCGTCATCGCCCACCGGCTCTCCACCATTGAAAACGCCTCCCGGATTCTGGTGATTAACGACGGACACATTGCCGAGGAAGGCACTCATGAAGAACTTATGGCGAAGAAGGGAGCCTATTTCAGCCTCCACAACGTAAAGGCTGCCAGAGCCTCCGCCGCAACGGAGGGCTCCCCGGATCCGGAAACTCCGGTGCCGGCCACCGAAGCCGTCCCGGCGGAGGTCTAGCCCATGCGCCTTATTGAGCTTCTGGCCCCGGCCCGGGATCTGGCATGCGGGATTGCGGCCGTGGACAGCGGAGCAGATGCGGTCTACATCGGCGGGCCCGGCTTCGGAGCCCGGGCCAATGCCGGAAACTCCGTCGAGGATATTAAAAAGCTGTGTGACTACGCCCATATTTTCCGGGTAAAGATCCATGTCACGCTCAACACCATTCTGACGGACAGCGAACTTTCCGAGGCCCGGGATTTGGCCTTCAGACTCTGTGATGCCGGTGCGGACGCCCTCATTATTCAGGACTACGGACTTCTGGAGGGCCCGCTCCCGCCCCTGGAGCTTCACGCCAGCACCCAGCAGGACAGCGAAACCCCCGCAAAGTTCTTGTTTCTGGAAAAACAGGGGTTCAGTCAGGCCGTGCTGCCCCGGGAAATGTCTCTCCCGGAAATCCGGAATATCTCCTCCCGCACCGGCCTGAAACTGGAGGCCTTTGTGCACGGCGCCCTCTGTGCCGGTATCAGCGGTCGCTGCTACCTGAGTGCCGCCCTTACCGGAAGAAGCGCCAATCGGGGGGAATGCGCCCAGCTCTGCCGGGTAAAGCAGAATCTCTTTCGGGCTGACGGAACTCCCCTGGCCCGGGATCGCTATCTCCTGTCCCTGAAAGATCTCAGCCAGGCCCGGAACCTCGAGGAACTTATTGATGCCGGAATAAGCTCCTTCAAAATCGAGGGCCGGCTCAAGGATGCGGGATATGTCAGAAATGTCACCGCCTTCTACCGCCGGCTTCTGGATGAGATTTTTGAGAGACGCGGAGACCTCGGGAAAAGCTCCTTCGGGAAAACCCGAACCGCCTTCGAACCTGATATCGAAAAAAGCTTTAACCGGGGCTTTACCGAATACAACCTTCATGAAAACAAGGAAAACTACGCCAACTTCGACGCTCCGGGATTTGTGGGCGTCCGTATCGGAAGACTGTTGAGGCAGAACCGGAACCGGCTTTCCTTCAGAACCGATCCCGGAGTCACTCTGAATAACGGGGATTCCCTGAACTACTACGACGGCCATAGGGAGCTCCACGGTTTCCGGATAAGCAGGATGCTGGACACTGACACCGCGGAGATTTTTCAGGAAATACCGCCGATAGCTCCGGGAACCGTGTTCTACCGGAACCGGGATGCGGCCTTTGACCGGCTTCTGTCCGGGGATGGTGCGGCCGAAAGAAAGCTGGATCTCACCCTGGAATATGCGGAAACGGCCCGGGGTGCAATTCTTAGGGCCACAGACGAGACCGGATTTTCGGGAAAGGCCGAGGTCGTCCTGCCGGATCCGGCACCGGCAAAGGATCGGGATCTTCTGGTCAGGAACCTGCGGGACAAGCTGAGCCGGCTGGGGGATTCCGTGTACGGGCTTAAGGAGCTCCGTACCGAACTCGAAAACTTCTGGTTCATGCCACAGAGCTTCATTAACAGACTCCGGAGGGAAGCCCTTCAGGATCTGGATAACCAAAAGAAAGCCGCCCGTCCGAAAGTCTCCCGCGTGCTTCCGGAGGATAATCCCCTGCCCCCGGAGGAACGGGAGCTGGATTTCCGGGCCAACCTCCACAACAGTGCCGCCAGAAGTTTTTTTGTGGCGCACGGAGGCATTTGTCCCGAGCCCTCCTACGAAAGCAGGAAGCCGGAGGGACCGGTGCCGGTGCTGGTGTCAAAGCACTGTCTTCATTACTGCTTTCATCTCTGTACCAAAAGAGACCATGCCCGGGCTCAGAAGCTTTATCTGGAAATCGGCGGAAGCATGTTTGAGGTCAGCACCGACTGTAAAAGGTGCCGGATGATTCTTTACGGCCCCCTGAAAAGTGAGAGAATTCCGTTCAGGACGGTATAGCGGGAAAACGGCGGGGCTTCGATTCTTTGCCCGGAAGTTTCTGTGGAGAGTCCCCCTTTCCAAAAATACGTACGAGGTCTAAAGTCCGCACATTAGGCCTTCTTATAATTCCAGGGCATTGCCTGCTCAAGAATAGCATTTCTTCTTTCATCAGACATTGATTCATTGTTCAGTTTGTCGGCGCTCAGTAAGTTCTACGTCGTACCATCCGTCAGTTTACGTGATGCTGTTTTTGCTTTTCTTCGGCAGCTTGATCTGCGGCGTCTTTCTTGTCCTTCTTTTGTTCCCGGCCGCCTTGTAAAACACGAGTCTTCTTAATGCGTCAAGATCAACATCTTTGGAAGACAGGAGCTTCTTCAGTGTCTTAACGAGCTCTTTATTCTCTGAAAGATCGTATTCTGCTTTCTGGAGTGAATCTAAGAGCTTGCTGATCTTATCCTTCTGTTCTTCGATTGTTTTGGTTTGATTTTGAAAGGCTTCAGTCATCTTCTGAATAGTTGAAGTCAGTTTTTCGACTAATTGCTGTAACGAAACGATCTGCCTGGAAAGACTGTCCGTGTTAGCAGTGCCGGTATCATGCTGATCGACACAAAGGCAGTCATTTGTAATCTCCGCTTCCATTGCAAATTCCATCAGCACGCCCCAACTTTTCCCTAATTTTTGTGCACGTTTTAGTACGGATTCGTACTCTTGTCAAGAATTCCTAAAGCCTTGGGTGTAGATAAAAAACTTTGGTTTTTATAGATATGGTGATACAATGCTACTGGGGCAATCAGGGGGTTGTATATGCCAAAATCTAAAGATGAGATCGTTTCTGAAATTCAGCGTAACCTTGATGAA
>Ga0310695_10009790_pt1 | contig 14283 bp, 8 predicted proteins | sample RumenRJG_04DNA_FD_203882 | JGI IMG/M metagenome (GOLD analysis project Ga0310695, IMG submission 203882) | Bovine rumen microbial communities from Lethbridge, Alberta, Canada - RJG_04 (v2) (version 2) | ecosystem: Host-associated > Mammals > Digestive system > Stomach > Rumen | place: Canada... | reverse complement strand
GCGCAATTGCCATTTGAAAAAGTCTAAACAGACAAGTGTAAAAAATAATTCCTACAAATCTCCTACAAAATTCCTACAAAACTGTAGGAGATTAGACATGGCGAACAATCTCCGCCCCGCAACAGCCGCTTCGCGGGGTTTCTACCCGCTTCCGAGGTCATTCAAAGGGTTGAAATCGCGGAAAGCCCTGTAAAACGCGCATTTTGCGGGGTCTGTCCCCCACCCGATACACGGGGTCTTGTCTAATCGGAATTTGGTAGACTACGCAACTGTTCAGCCGGCCGAGTGTCCGGACAGAACGGCCCGCCCAGAAAGGCCTTTCCGGGCGGGCCTGCGGCGGTGAGGCTCTTCGGGGTCCAGGGTCTAACCCTCCGGGACAGCTCAGCCCACCGCCGCGTTTCGTCTAAAGGCTCAACAGTTGTTTAGGCGTTTCGGGACGGGGTCAAGCCTCCCCGGTTCAGCCTCCAGACAAGGATAGTATAGCATGAAATCAGACACTGTGCATATCGGAGTTGATGTTTCCAAGGAGAAGCTCGACGTCTACAATCCGGCCACGGACGTGGTCTCGGAGCTCCCGAACGACGCCACGGGCTTCAGGATGGTCAGGGACATGGCGCGCAGAGGCAAGGCCGTGGTCTGCTGCGAGCCCACTGGCGGGTGCGAGCTCGACATGGTCCTGTTCCTCCAGCGCTTCGGCGTCCCCGTGGCCCATTGCGACGGATACCGCGTCCGGCACTACGCGCTTTCCACCGGGGAGTTCTCGAAGAACGACAGGGTGGACGCCCGCATGATAGCGCGGTTCGCCGACTGCACGCCCGTCCGGACGCTCGAGAAGAAGGACTTGGCGCACCTGGAGCTCGGGCGGCGCTGGAAGCTCTACCAGACGCTGGTCGACATGCACGTCGTCCTTGCGCAGAAGGCCTCTTCGGAGCCGGTGGCGGAGATGCGCTCGATGCTCAGGGCGGAGTCCGCCAGGATGGAGAGGAAGGCCGCGAAGGCCCTCCGCTCGTGCGTCGAGCTTGCAGAGGGGGACGAGCGGATGTCGTATCTGCTCGGGCGCTTCGTCGAGATAGACGGCGTGGCGGAGAAGACGGCCATCGCCATCATCGCGGGAGTTCCGGAGATCGGCAGCATCGGCGACGCCGCGCTGTCCAAGCTCGTGGGCCTCGTGCCCATGGACAACCAGAGCGGCACGAAGGATCATGCAAAGAAGATACGGGGAGGCCGCAAGGACGTGCGCCGGGCGCTGTACCTTGCGGCGCTGCCTGCGGTTCAGCACAACCACATCCTGTCGGCGTACTACAACGAGGTCAAGAAGCGCATCCCCTCGAAAAAGGGGGCGAAGTGGGCGTTCGTTCCGGTGATGCGAAAGCTCATACACCTGATGAACAGGCTGGCTCGCGATCCCAAGTTCCAGCTCCAGAAGAAACAAGTGGCATAGACATCACGGACAGCAGTGGCTTCTCCGCGTCGCAAGCCGTCCCGGCGGACGGTTTCCCCTCCTTTCACCCTCCTTCTCCCCCGCACCCCCTCATCTTCCTGCTTTCCAACCCTTTCCGCTGGCGCAGAAAAATTACAGTTGCTGTCCCCCACCCGATACCCGCATTCGGGTCGCGCACCCGCTTGCGCGCCCTTCGGGTCGCCTTCGGCGAGGTCCCCTCCAAAAGGCGTTCGCCTTTCTGCGGTGCATCCTCTCACGGCCTGCTCGGCCCTTCGGGCTATCCCCTCGCTTCGCTCGGCCCTCACTGCGTTCGGCGGGTATGTCCTAATCACATCTCGGTTTGTTTGTGATCCATGTTCCTTTCATCATGATAGTCCAGCCAAGCTTATCGTGGCGTACCAGACCCTTTTTACCCATACAAACACATTAAATTTCACGGGCAAGCCTTCACTTCTCGCGGAGAATCTCATACTGCACAACGCCCTTGCCGTCTGCACCACGCGTTGATGCCATGAAGCACAACGTTCCGTTCTCCACGCGGCGTGACAGTGCGAAGCGACGTTCTCCGTCTGAAGCAAGCGCCCACACCTGATAACATTCCGGCTTGTCAAGGCGGAGCGACACTTCCGCCATGCCATCCTCTGCAAGGCACCCCCTACCCCATTTCAACAGAACAGTGCGGGCTTCGTCCGCGAATTTCGTGCCGTTGCCCTGCATGTCCGTCAGATGCGTCAGAAGCATTCGTGAAGACTCACGTACGGGCTTGCCGTCGAGTGTCGACACCCAAAGAGTAGTCGGCACGGCACGATGCGCGACGCCATTCGTGCAGACCGAGAATGACAACGGACCGGCATCAATCGTCCCGCTCTCGGTGAATCCGCCGCACGTGCGCGGCGTAGAAATGGTCATCGCCCCCTTTTCTCCGTCAAGGAACACCCTCCCACCATTCATTTTACACTTTACACTTTCCATTCTACACTTCTCTATGGCATCGCCGCGCAGGTAGAGGCATACGCTCGCCCTGTCCGATGCGGAAATGACCGGATCCGTGGCGCAGTCGAAGTATCCCGGAGCGCCGTTTGTCTTGTCCCCGAGATTTTTGTTGGAGTGCGAATACGCAAACCGCCACAGACCGTCCCATTCCTGTTCCGCCGCCAGCGTCCCTGTCAAAATGCCGCCCATCCCGCGATAGCGTCCCGGACCCGAGAAGTTCCATTCGGTAATGGCATAAGGCTTGGAGGCCCCCATCGCGTAACCCCGGTGAAGCAAAAAAGGCTGCTCCATCGAAATAGGGTTCCGGTTCCCGCACCGGGACGGCAGTCGCCATTTCACCTCAAGAAATTCAGGATGATCCACATAGAAATGGTTGTCGACATAGTCGTATCTCGGCGTCAATCCTTCGCCATCGCCATGTCTGCGGCCGTTGTTGTCGTTGGTAAGCAGCGCCTTTGCGCCGAGCGAGCGCACGTAGCCGCTGCACTTTGCCCATATTTTCGCGTTTATCCATTCGTCAAACGCCAAATGCGCATCTTGCGTGATTTTGCTCCAAGGCTTCGGCATATCCCCGGCGCCACCGTACTCATGCCACGCCGCAAGAATCTTCTCGTCATCTTTCTTTTCCGACCAGCCCATTCCAAGGCGACCCTCGTTTATGAGCGAGACAAGCGGCATCCCAGGCTCATCCCTGTACGCCCTGCCCGTGTACGGATTGACATGTTCCAGAAACGCCTTGGCGAACGCGCACCAGTTGGTGAACGCCGGCTCGTAGATGCCCACATACGTCTTGTAGAGCTGCTTGTTCATGTCGCCGTCCCGGTCGATGCCGATGTCGCGCCACTTGACGGGACGCGACACGTAGAGATCGGTCGTGATGTAGATGCCGCGCTCAATGCACTTGGCGATGAGGTAATCGAGGCGGTTGATATCATCGGCGGGCTGGGGGCAGCCCGCCCTACCATGCGGCCGCGATAAAGCGCGGCCCTCCCATGCTTTCGCCCAAATCCCGTCATGGTGGTGGATGCGGACGGTGTTGTAGCCGCAGCGCACGAAACGATCAACGATGCGGTCTGCGAGATCGTGGTCGAGGTAGTTTGCCGAGAAGCAGAGATTGACGCCGTAGAAACGCTGTTCTTTCCCCGGCAAACCCTCGAACTCGAAATGCCCGTCCTTCGCCTTGAGCCAGCCATGCTTTCCTGCGGGTGCGTCCTGTAGTCCCTGCGCGGAGAAGTCGAGCGCACTGCCGGGCACAATGTCTTTCCTGTGTTCGAACTTGACCCATTCTTCGCCCTCCTTGATGACGTGCGGCGCAAACTGCTTCAGCGAAAGCCCCTCCGGCGAAGAAAGCGTCACGTTCCATTCAATCCTGTCGCCGACAGCGTATGCACGGCGCGACAGCGTGTCGCCAAACCGCACCGACCATTTCTTCCCCCATTTCCGCGAATCCTGGGCATGGTAGCGGACGGGCGCATCAAAACGAAGGCGCAACGTTCCACCCGCCCCTACGGGCAACTCGTACTCCTGCGCCGTGCCGTCACCGAGGCCGGACGCCGGAACGGCCGGGATGCCGGCGGTAAGGGCGATGCACTGCGCTTCGACGGGCGTGACACATGTAAGCGAAACGAAGCCTTTTGCAGTGCCGTCGGCCTGCATCGTCCAGGATGCCCGCCCATCAAACAACTTGGCCTCGCCATTTGCAATACTGAATCTGCGAATAGTCGATTCGAGACTTTTGTAGTCGACCTTGTACGCCAACCCACTCCATCCCGGACGGTAGGCGGCGATGGAAAGACCGCCGCCGTCAAAGATGACCCCGCCTTCATGCGCGACGCGGATGCCCACCGCGCCGGACGCGCCGGAAGCCGCCAACGCTAGCGCCAGCGCCGGGAGAAAACGATTTTTGCCGTGTGCCATCGAAGCCGTCAGCGAATTAAGATGACAAGTCCGTTTGAATGGCTGAAGCCGTACAGTTCTGCGCCGCCGGAATCGCCGTCTCCTGGCGCGTAGGCGAACTGGAGCGCATTGGACGCGAGGGCCGACGTAAAGCGAAGCTCCTGCGCACCGTTCGCCGCCGTGTAGGAACCGGCCGTCTCGCCGTTCACCGTGACCATGAGCGTGCCGTTGCCGGTCACGCGAACATTGTAGATGTACGGTGCGTTGGTGGCGCCCTTCTCCCACGTCATCAGGACGGTGCCTTCCGCAAACGCGAGCCGGTTGCCGACAAGCGCGGCGCCGGACGGCATGTCGTCGATAGTTAGACGCCGGCTACCAAGCGCCTTCGCCCACGGCACGCCCCAGTCGTACTCGAATGCGCCGATGTCGATGGTTGAGTTCAGCACGCGCCGTGCGCCCGCCACGTCGCGGCCCGCGAGCAGCGCCGCCGAGCAGAACGAATCGTCACCCGCGTCGATCACTGCCGAACCGGAGACGGGGACTCCGTTTCCATCCACAACCGAAGCGCCTCCGGTCACGTTGCCGCTCTCGTACTTGGAGGTCACGCCGGAGGTGTTCAACGCCCCGGAGAGGAAGAAGTTGTTCGTCGAGGCGCCGGTGGCGTAGTTGCCGAGAACGATGGAGTTCAAAACCGGGAGATATCTGGCGTTGCCCTCGTTGAAGACGAGGCCGCGATTGGAGGTTGTCGCGCCGGCCTGGCCTCCGAAGAGCGTGCAGTTCACAATCTTGCAGTCGTAGCAGACCGAGTGTCCGGTGCCGCTGCTTGGGCCATTGCCCTTGAATATGCACCCTTCCGCAGAGCCGCGGCAGAGCGCGTAACCCAGATTGTTATAGACGGAGTTCCCGGAGAATCGGCAGTTTCGGTAGGTGCCGTATTGTGCGCCGCCACCGGTGCGGGCGATGTTGTTGGAGACGATGCAGTTTTCCACAAGGCCGCGCCATTGAGCGGCATTGCCGTCGGAGTCCGAATAGGGCCCGCAGATGCCGCCGCCCATGACATCGATCGACGCGGACGTAAGGTACAGCGTCCGACCTCCCGTGACGGTGAACCCGCGCAGCGTCGCACCTTCGCACAGGAACACGCCGCGCACCGCGCCATCGCCGCAGCCGTCGCTGCGGCCGCTGCTCGTGGAGGCCGCGCCCTTGATGACCGTCGTCGCCGCGCCATCACGGGATTCAAGCGTGACACCCTTTTTCACGACGACACGCGCGGGAAGCGTCGGTGCGGTCGTGTAGCCGGACTGCGAGAGCGTCGGCACCATCGTGCCCTCGTCGTAGGTGCCGGGCAGCGCCACGACCGTGTCGCCGTAGTCGGCGGCGGCCATCGCGGCGGCGAGCGTCTTGAACGCGGCGCTTTCCGACGCGCCGTCGTTCGCGTCGCTGCCGTTCGTCGCATCGACGTAGAGAGTGCCGCCAATGCGCAGAGCATAGCATCCGGCCTGATAGCGGCCCGCCGCCGTGTCGAACAGGAACGGATTGCCGTCAATGTCCATGCAGGATTGCATGTAGTCAGTCGAGGCAAGATAGCGACCGGCAGAACCATCGGCAAGGCGGTAGTCGCCGCCTGCCGCATCGACAAGCAGGAGCGGTTCTTCCTTCACGGCTGTGGTGAGCGTGTTGGGGTTCGTGCCCATCCGGCAGTAGAGCGTGTACAAGAGCTGGTCGTCCGTGACATTCGTGTCGATGTCGGTGCCCGACGGCCTTCCGGAGACGCAGTTGTAGAGGTAGCCTTTTACTCCGCTTCCGTTGTTGTAAACGCTCTGCGGAGCGTCGCCAACGCTTCCGTAGATCGTGCAGTTGTAGCCCTTGGCCGTGTTGCCGAAGGGCTGCGACCTGCCGCCGCACCCGACGAGGAGCGACGAAACGACGTTGCAGTAGCGCAGGTTGCACTGTCCGCCGCTGTTGAAGGATTTGCAGTCGTAGAACTTGCAGCGGTAGGCGTTGCCGCCGGCGATGCACCCGGCGCGGTTGCCGGAACAGTTGGTGATGACGCAGTCGAGAAGATACGCCGTGTTGAAGCTGGCGTAGTTCGCATTGTTCATGTCGCTGTTGTGGAGCGCGGCGCCCATGGACCGTACGGTTTCATTCGGCCCCACGCGGCCGTCGCGGAGCGTGAAGCCCTGGAAGGCGGCGCGATAGGCGTTGGTGGAGACGACGGCGATGCAACGCACGGCATTGGCACCCGTTCCGTTGTCCGTGGCGGAATCGGACGCACCGCTGATGAAAGTGTTTTCAGGTCCGTCCACGGCAACGACGCGGAGGCTGCCCGCAAGCGTCTTGGGCACCACGACGCGCGTGGTGATGTCGTCGCCCACGTTCTCGCCGCCTTCGTTGTAGTCGCCGGGCAGGGCGCGCACGACGAAGGTCGCCGTCGTCTTCTTCACCGCCTTGTTGAGCGTCTTGTAGGGGGTCGCCGCGGAGCCGTCGCCCGTCTCGTCGCTGCCGCTCACGGGGTCGGCGTAGAAGATGTTGCCCGTCGTGACGGGGCTGACGCCCTGCACTTGGTTTTGTTTCGCCGTGATCCAGATGGTGTCATCGGGAAGCGGCCAATAAGGAGCACCGCCCATGGAGTAGTTCACCAGCGCGCGGCCCTCGACGGGGACGAACTTCATCTGGAACGCGACGGGCCAGCCTTCGGCCCCTTTCCACGTGCCGTTCACAAGCGCGACTTCCGCGCCGCCAAGCAGCCACGTGCCCGCGCCATCCCCCGTCCACTTCTCGATGTAGACCCCGCTCGCCGCCCCGGACAGCGCCTCCTGAACGGCGCCGGCATGGATGGAACCGCTCGTCGGGAGGGGGTTGCCGTAGTAGTCTTTGTCACGATAGTCCTCCGGAATGCTGGAGACTTTCGCCACGTCGCCTGCGTTCAGTGCGTCGGCGTTGTAGGCGAGCCGGTAGTCGCCGTCGCAAGGGGAAATCACCTCGAACTTGTTGTAGAGATTGACATTGCCGGTGACGTTGTTCGCCTTGGTGCCGGTGACCTTCTCGGTATTGATCGCGTAGTTGGAGTTTCCGCCGTTTTTCTGGAAAAGGCAGTTGTACACGCCGCCGGAAAAAGTGCTGTCACCGCCGACGCCGTAGCTCTTGTTGTTCACGAACGTGCAGTTGATCGCCGCATAGCCGTAGCTGAACGCGCCTGCGCGGAAGCAGTTGGAGGCGGTTTTCGTCGTGCCGTCCTTGGCGCATGTGTAGCCGTTGTCGTCGAAGACGCAGTTGTAGGCTCCGCCGCCGCGCAGAGCCTGGCCGAAGTTCGCCCCGCGGCAGCGCTTGAAGAGGGTGCGTACGACCTTCAGCCGGGCTGCATTCGCGTAGGTCGAGCAAATGCCGCCGCCGGAATAGCCCTGGCAGTTGACGACCGCGCAATCGACGATCGTGGCGGACGTTGCGCCATCATAGACGACCACGCCGCCGCCGCCGCCGATGTCGTTGCCCTGGGTGCCGTATATCGGCACGGAGCCGTCCTGGAAGGTGATGCCTTCAAGGCGCGTCCCCGAGCCGGCTGCGGCGATCCAGACGCAGCGCACGGCGCCGGGGCCGAATCCGTAGGGAAGGTCGGCGTATTCCGCCGTGTCCCACGCGCCGACGATGCGCGTCTTGTCGCGTCCGGCGCGGCCGATGACCGTAAGCGGCTTGTCGATGACGACGCGGTTGGCGGAGGAGTTGCCGTTCACCGTCGTGTTCGTAGTGCCCTGATCGGCGCCGTAGTCGCCGGGCAGAAGGACGATCGTGTCGCCAGCATTCGCCTTGCCAACGGCATAATTGATCGTGCGGAACGGCTCGGCCTCAGCGCCCCTGCCATCGGCATCTGTGCCATCAGGCGACACAAACCACTCGGCCGCACTTGCGGTAACGCAAAACAGGCTCGCAACTGAGGTCAAAATCAACAACCGATCTCTCATGGACGACTTCCTTTCTTTTGACATAGCGCTATTGTACCATAGATTCACGGGAATGTCGCGCAAATCACGCAAAAATATTCGTGCATTTTGCGCAGATGCTTTACTTGCAGATGCTTTACTATGAAATCGATTTCCTGTATTCGCTCAAGGATATTCCCGTAGCGGACTTGAATGCCTTGCGGAGAAGCGAATCGTCGGAATATCCGCAATTCACCGCTACGGCACCAATCAGAATGGATGAATCGGCCAGCAACTTCTTCGCCGTCTCAATCCGTACGGCAAGGATCTCTTCGCCGATCGACTTGCCGACAAACTCCCTGAACCTGTATTCCGCCTGACGACGGCTGCCGCCGATATGCATTACGACATCGCGCGGCGAGATGCCGTCCGAAATCCTCTCGCGTATGAACTCCAAAGCCTTCTTTATCACATCGTCCTTCCGTTTCAAGATCCTCGTCGATCCGCGATGGATGACGTGCATGGCCGAGAAGGTTCGGAGCTCTTCCTTGGACTTTTCGCCTTTCATGCGCATGTCAAGCATCTCCGCCGCAATGTAGCCGGATCGTTCAAAGTCCGGCGCAACGCTTGTCAACGTGGGCGTCGTATTTTCACAAATGAGCGGATCGTTGTCTATCCCGATCACCGCAATCTCCTCCGGCACCTTGATGCGCATGTTCTTCAGCACGCGCAGCACGATATCGGCCGTCGTGTCGTTGGCGGCAAGCAGTCCGCACGGACGTGGAAGCTGCGCCAGCCATGGGCGCAGCCTCTCGCGAAAGGCGTCGAAGTCCTCCGCCGCGCCGGAGCGAAACACGTCCAGACGCCTACCCGCCGCCTTGACTGCCTTGGCGAACACCTCGCGGCGGTGTTCACTCCATTCGCGCGGCTGAAGATTGCCCACAAACGCATAGTCGGAGAACCCGAGCGACAGAAGCTCCTTCGCCGCAAGCATTGCGGTTTCAGAAGAATCATGCACCACGCCGGAATAGGGACGCCTCATCCGCGACGCGCGGGCGTCGCAGAACACGACCGGATATCCCTTGAAATCAACCTGCCGGAAATCTGCAAGTTCCGTGTATCCGCCCTCCACGATAAGCCCGTCGGGATGCCAGAAGTTCAGCGCAGCGGCGATGGACTCGAAGTTGCGTCCGTATTCCGCGACGCCGACCTGCCACCCGGCCTTTTTCGCATAGCGGTACACGCCCGCGAGCCTATCTCTCCAAAGCCTCCAAGGATACTGGAAGAAAAGAATGTTCCTTGTCTTCATCTGTTCCTTCCTATTGCAAGCAGCATCAGCGAAAACAACGCCGCCGCCAGCCCCGAAAGCTGGATCTGGAGCGGTGTCGGAAACGCATGGATCGCGAACGTGACCGGAATCCACAAGACCCAGTTGACGAGCAGATTCGGTAGGACAAGCCCGTGGTAGAAACGATCAGGCATATCCTTGCGGAAGCGTTCGAAAGAAAAATCCCTGCCTATCCAGAAATAGACGACGGCACCGACCGGAGCAAAAAAGATCGGCGTCCACACGAACTGGCAGGCTGCGGTCTTTGCGCTTAACGTCAGCAAATCAACGCCGGTCCCCAGCATGTACGCGTTAAGCGAAAACATCCAATCGCTGACAACACCGCAAATCCCAGACCAAAGGGTCTGTACCGCCAGTACGGCCAACACATGATTCGGCCGCAACGACTTGATGCACACGATGAACAATCCGGGGATGAGGCCGCAGAAAATGACGCGATTCAGAAACGCGGCGAACCATCCGCTTTCCCGCTGCCACCGTGCCAGCGGTTCCAGAAGAGCGGGAACCACTGGCAACGTGTAATATGCAAGAACCGCGACTACGGAAACCGTCCACAAGACCGCCACAGGCAAGCGGTTCTGTTTCACCGATTCCCAGCCTATGTGCAATGGATTGTCACGTCGCGTCATTCCGTCCGTCTTGCGGCATAATATAAATCAGCCGGCATTTCCTCTGCGTAGGCGGCAAGTCCTAACGCGACACACACCAATCCTAAGAGGTCAAAAGACTTGATTGTCACAGTAAATTGCCACAGTAGTTTTTCCTTGTCATAGCGGCCTTTCCGATTCGCCGCTTGCAATCCTTCAAACTCAAACGTGCGGTGGGCGACGCGGCTGATCAGGTGACAGCACCGGTTTGAAAGATTGATCCTGCAACATCTCATACCGAACAGTATATCATAAACTCCCGCCACCGTGGTAATTTACTGTGGCAATCAGGTCCCTTCATCCTTCCAGTCGGAACCGCGCTTCGGCGCATCAACACGCCTGACGCACCCCTCATTGCGAACTGTAGATGTCGAAAACTGGATGTGCGGCGCAAGGGCATCCATCCAGATATCGTATCCGGCATCGGTGGGATGTATCTCGTCGGCCATAAGCGAGGCCGGCACCCACCAAGAACTGTCCAAAAGCCGCTCGTTGAAGTTCACCCACACGACCTTGCCGTCCCTTTCCGCGAACTCCTTTAGGAGAGCGTTGGTCTTGTCGTTTCGTGCGCGCGCCTCGGCATGGGGCGAATCTGCCGAGCGCCCGCGTGGAAAGATCGGATGCAAAATCAGTTTCGCCGTAGGCTGGCGTGCGCGAATCATGGCGACTATCTTCTCCACGCCCTTTGCGACTGCGGCGGGGTCTGAAGCCTTGGACGTGTTGTTGTTCGTTCCCACCATCAGCACAACGCACTTCGCAGTGTATCCGTCAAGTTCGCCGTGCTCGATTCGCCAGATGACGTTCTCCGTCTTGTCGCCGCCATAACCGAGGTTGAGAACCGATTTCCCGTTCGTGAACCTCGCCCAGCTCTTGGGGTGCTTCCACTCCCAGAAGTGCGTTATGGAGTCGCCGAGCATTACGACGTCAACAGTCTTTCCCTTGAATCCCTCGATGAGACGATGACGGCTCAGGAACCTGTTCGCCCACCAGTAGTCGCCGAAGAGCCCGGGGTCTCGCGTCGGGTCTTTCGTCCGGCTCTCCATCCGCGAAACGGCGGATTCGGGACTTTCGGCAGCGACACCTTCAAGCGCAAAAGATGCTACGAGACAAGCGAGAACGCGATTGATCATTGCCGTTTTCATGGCGCGTCAAACCTCGTATTGTTGTATGTAAACCCTTCGATATGCTCAAACGTCGTCTTTGGAACGCGCTCCCAGAGAGCGGGACCGTGGCGTTTCCATCCGGGGAGTTCGTCGTCTGACACCTTGCGGAAAGAGCAGTCTGTGAACGAAAAACGCTTCAATGGATTGCCGGGACGTCCCGATATGAGCGGATGCTCCAGGCTCTTTGCATGGACGTTGTTGAACCGTATGTCGCGCACATCCGCGACAAGCGTCGTCTTCGACGGCGATATCACCGCCCGCAGCGGATGTGCGTAGATGCCGTCCATCTGGATACCGTCGAAGGTGATGTTCTCGATGAGCGTCGCCTCGCGCCCGTAGTCGGGGTTGTTCGGAATCTTCGGCAGCATTATGCAGATTCCGGTGCTCGTGTCGTGCATGGCTATGTTCGCGAAGGAGCAGTTGCGTATGACACCGTCGTTGACCCATCCTATGCGAATGCCGTTGGCCCAGCTGCGAATTGTGCAGTTCGCGACGACTACCCTTTCGCAAGACTTGTTAACCGCAAGCGAACGGCTGTTTGCCCTTACAACTATCGCGTCGTCCCCTGACTCGATTATGCAGTCGGACACCGTCACGTCTCGACAGCAGTTGATGTGGAGGCCGTCGTTGTTCGGGTATTCCACGTTTACGAGGATCTTAAGCCCCGTCACCTGAACGCGGTCGCAGTCGTGGAGCCAGTAGCCCCATCCACCGGGCGAATTTGTCAGCGTCACGTCGCGGAGCCTCACGTCGCGGCATCCGGCGAAGAACACGACGCGTGGAAGAGTCTTCTCAAGCGGATACTTGCGTTCGTATCGAAGTCCCGTCCAGTCAGGATTCGTCTTTTCCTTGACGTGGTGCTGTCCGTTGCAGTCTATGACACCATCGCCGGTTATGGAAATCCGATCCGCCTCTTCCGCGAAGATGAAGCATGCGTTCCGTCCGCGAGGGAGGTTCTCGCTCTTGACGTGCTTGACGTCCTTCCATTCGGGGAAATCCGCGACGTCTGGCGAGGCAAGGAGCCGCGCCGTGCCGTCGATGTGGAGTTCCACGCCGGTGCGAAGCTGGATTGAGCCGGAAAGGAACGTACCGTTCGCAAGTACAACGCGTCCGCCGCCAGACTCGCCGCACCTGTCTATGGCGGACTGGATGGACGAAGTGTCCATGGTCGTGCCGTCGCCCTTCGCGCCGAAGTCACGCACATCAAACGCGCCATGCGCCGAAAGCGCGGCAAGGGCCACCGCCAGGATTGTTCCGCATGTCGTTCTCATTTTTCTTCCTCGATCAGGTCGGCCATCTCGTCGCGCCAGCGGTAGATGACGGCGGTGTCGTCCGTGTAGTTGGTCATAGTGTCCACCACCTCACGCGGGACCGCCAAGCCGCCGAGCCAATGGCAGCGCGACTACTTGACGGGCGTGCAGCAGCCTCTCTCACGCCATCGACGCCTGAAGTTTCTTAACCTCCGCGAGCGAAAGACCGGAAAACTTCGCGATGTCCTTCAGCGCGAGCATCCCGCTCTTCAGCATCCGCTTCGCCGTCGCGAGCATTGTCTCGCGCCTGCCGCGCGCTTCGCCCTCGGCCCTGCCCTCGGCTATTCTTTCAGCTGCAAGACGTTCCGCGAACTCTTCTACTGCTTTGCACATATAGCGCCTCCCTTCTTCTGAATTCTTGAATTGTCCGACTCTCTTTTTGAGTATGTTGAAATACATCTTCGCCGCGTCGCGACACCGAAGGTCATGCACCAACTTGCCAATCTCGGTCTCGCTTCGCGTTGCGCCGTTCACGTATATGATGTGTGTTCCGTCGTGAAGGAGTTTCCTTGACTTTCTTTCAGTCCTGTCATAGACATAGACCTCCTGACCATCGCCCATCACATCGTTCTCTGCAATGAAGATGACGTATGTGTCGCGCAACTTGCCGAAGTCCTCGCCAGACTTGAGTGCGTTCGCATCCATCAATGCCGAATTGTACCGTGCGCGCTTCGGCTCGGCACCGCGATCCGCGCGCTGGATTTCGATGTCGTATTCTCTGTCCTTGGAATCTCTTGCGAATATGTCGAACCGGACACCGCGCCCCTGAAGGCTTTTGATCGGATACTCGGTCTGCGACTTTACGACCTTCAAATCCTTCTTCCCGATGATAATCCGCAACATCAACTCGATGCACTCCGGCGCGTTCTCGAGGCACTTCGACATGAAGGTGTCGTCCATGAGACGGAAGTTCTCGATCAACTCAAGATACTCCGGCTTCATCACGGATGAAGAACGCCCGGCCATCGCCTTTCGGGCGACGGTTCTTGCCGCTTCTCGCGTTCCGATCTGTACGTGCTTCGCCATGTCGCTTCGTTCTTTTCCCCGTGCGTAGGCGCAATGCCATCAATCAAACATTCGAAGTATACCATAAATCCCTGCGGTTGTGTCGAGGGAAACGACATTTCAACCTCGTGCCTGCTCAGACGCTCGACTTCCTGCTTCTCCGCAACAGTCAAAGCGCTTCACGTTCTGGAAGTCTCAAGCGCGGTATCGAGAATCGACTCGTCGAGAAGGAACGGGAGTGCGGGGAACACACCCCGCGAAAGGCCCGTTTTACAAGGGGTTTACGTTTCTCCCAGCCGACCACGCTGTCATGGGCGCAACGAAGTTATCGGCAGGACATAGACACCATCCTCGCGTCTGTGCGCAATTCCGGATTTTCCAACAACGACAGAAAGCGACGTCGGCGGATTGTGCTTGAAAATGGACGCAACCTTTTTCAGATTGGCTGCGGCCTCATCGGCATCATTGGGGTTAAGCTTGATTTCAAACGCACTCCATGCACCGTCGTCAAACTGGATGACTGCGTCGATTTCCCTGCCGTCGTAGTCCTGATAATGGTAAAG
>Ga0310695_10009789_pt1 | contig 14285 bp, 14 predicted proteins | sample RumenRJG_04DNA_FD_203882 | JGI IMG/M metagenome (GOLD analysis project Ga0310695, IMG submission 203882) | Bovine rumen microbial communities from Lethbridge, Alberta, Canada - RJG_04 (v2) (version 2) | ecosystem: Host-associated > Mammals > Digestive system > Stomach > Rumen | place: Canada... | reverse complement strand
AAACCCTGAGTTTCTGCACCATCTCCTGAACGCCATGTATGACGAACTGCCCGCCCCAAAGAAACATTGATTAGTAAACGCGAAAAGGTGATCAATTCAGCAAAAACGATTTCGGTCTATTGAAGTTTGTATCGTGAGCCGGCCGGATTTGTGACAGGCTTAGTGTGCTGCCGGGGATCTCATGATAATCATTAGAAACGGATTAGAAAGGGTCAAAGGTACTTGAAATTTGGTGAAAAACAGGGTATTATCATAAATGAAGAAAGGGAGTAGCCAGCCACGGGAAGTGGAGCCCCCGCCGTCATTACGGTAAGTGATTACCCGGCTAAGCATAACAGGCGAGACTTTTATACGATCAGCGTCGTGATAAAAGCCTCGTTTTTTATTACGACGAACTCAGTGCAGGACGACCTGCGAAAGGAGAATGAAAATGTTCGGTTTCATCTTATTTGTAATTGTACTGTCATCCGTCGTACGGCTCTTCTCACGCCCGTTTTTCGGGTATTATCGCCCGCGGCATTACTACAATCCCTTCGGTGGGTTTGGCCGCTGGGGTATGGGGATGGGGCATCATCACTATCATGGTCCGATGTGCCATGGTCACCACCATCACCATCATCACATGGGCCGCGGCCGGATGTGGTAACAGGAGTAACACTTCTGCTTTGACGGCAGAAATCGTATAAAAAATCCCCGTGGAACGCTGATGCGAATTCCACGGGGATTTGTCTTACCGGTAAATCGTGCTTATCAGATCGCAGCGCGCTTCATGGCTTCTTCGTAATCCTTTGTTCCGACAAAGACTTCGTTGGAATAAGGATTCTTCTTCATCTTGATGGCACGTTTAATGATGACCGAGATGCACAGCACGTTGACAGCGATGGAAAGGATCGCGATCAGGCTCTGCATACGCGGGTCGGCGGTGATGCCCATGGCTGCAACCGCTTCACCGGCAGCGGCAGTTTTCCCAAGCCCGGCATTGTACAGACCGATCGCCTGTTCATAGAGGTTCATGGTCGTGACACCATTCGCGGCAGCTCCGCCATAAACGGAAGGCAGCACGGCTGCGAAAACACCGCTGAGCTGGAAGAGCGGAACGGTCTGTGCCCACATGCACCAGATCGCCAGGGTGTTGGCGCGGTTCTGGATCCAGGCACCCTTGTTCCAAAGCGCATTGGCAAAGGTCGGGGCCAGCAGCAGTGCGAGACCGCAGTACCAGGCATGGGTCGGCAGGTTCAGGTAGGTATATTCAAAATTCCAGATGTCATAGGCGACAATGAACCAGATGGTCATGTCCGGCCAGAGCATATCGGATTTATTCTTATCGTTGGAGGTGTAAAGGTGGATACATCCGGTCATGCAGAAAATATTGATCAGACCGGCGAGAGCATTGACAATGTTCCACCAGCCGCCATAGAGGAACACGCCCTCGTTGGAGGCCCACCAGGCACCGGCAAAGTTACCGGAAATGGAATGAGCAGCCAGTGCGGATTCCATATCGGAGACGTTGGCGATCATGATGTTAGCAGCAACGATGAACCAGGGATACCATTTGAACCACTTTTCTTTCCCGATTCCCCACTTGTATTTGATCATCATGAAGCCCACACAGCCGATATCGGCGGCATACAGCTTGAAATAATGGAACCAGCCATCCATATAAGCAACTGTCGGATTGGCTTTTCCGCCAAACAAACCCACGTGTGCCAGAATGTAATACACGGTGAGTGCACCGGGGATGATGACAAAAAGGATCATCCCGCCCATTTTGGTCCGCCGGCCGATTTCATTCAGCAGAATCAGTCCGGCAAACACAAGCACCCAGCCCAACAGCTGGGACAATGTAGTGATTTGGAAAAACATATTTCCCCCTAACCTTGTTTGTTTGAAACTCCGGAAGAAGCGGGGTAGACCACCTCTGCTCCGAAGTCCTGCAATAGTTATGACATAAATGTACCACCATCCCCGTGACCGGTCAAGTTGTTTTCAAAGCCCGGCTGTTTTGTGCGTAAACTTATTCTTTCCTTTTGCTTCGGGTGTTAGCTGCAGGTCTCGGAATCCTTTGCTGTAACTGTGATGTTCTTTCGTTTCATGCTGCCCGTCATATATAATCGACGAAGTCAGTATATTTGAATTTAAACGATATAATACATGCCCATATAAGCATGAAACCTGAAAGGAAGCAACTGCAATGAATGAAACCAAAAACTATCGCAGGACCAAGACCGCATGTTATCTCGGATTTGTGACGCAGGCGATATCGGCTAACTTTGTACCCCTGCTTTTCCTGACATTTTATCGGACCTATGGGATAACCTACGCGGACCTTGCCCTGATTCCACTCACGTTTTACATCACGCAGCTGCTCGTGGATTTTCTGTGTGCAAAGTTTGTGGACAGGATCGGATACAGGAAGTCCATCATCATTGCACAAGTCACATCCGGATTGGGACTTGCTATGCTGTCCTTTGTTCCTGACCTGTGCGCAAAGCCTTTTGTTGGAATTTTGCTGTGCGTGATCATCTATGCTGTCGGGAGCGGGCTGATCGAAGTGCTCTGCAGTCCCATCATTGAGGCATGTCCGTTTGAAAATAAAGACGGCACGATGAGCCTTCTGCATTCTTTCTACTGCTGGGGTGCCGTGGGCACCGTAGTTTTATCAACAGTCTTTTTTGTGATTTTCGGGACGGATCACTGGCGTATCCTTGCCTGCCTGTGGGCAGCGATTCCGCTGTACAACGTGTATAATTTTGCCGTATGTCCGATCGAGCCTATCGTTGCGGATGGAGAAGGCATGACGATCCCGCAGCTGTTTAAAACCGGAATGTTCTGGCTGTTTATTCTGTTGATGATTTGTGCCGGAGCGTCTGAAATCGCCATGGCGCAATGGGCATCCGCATTTGCAGAATCCTCGCTCGGGGTTACGAAAACCGCCGGGGATCTGCTCGGTGCATGTGGATTTGCTGTATTCATGGGCATAAGCCGTGTTTTGTATGGCCGGTTTGGAGAATCAGTGGACCTTTCCCGTTTTATGATTGCTTCCGGCATTCTTTGTCTTTGCAGTTATCTTCTGGCTGCATTTGCGATCCGGCCGGTTATGGGGCTTATCGGCTGTATGTTGTGCGGTTTTTCGGTGGGGATCATGTGGCCGGGATCCATCAGCATTTCCTCTTCAAAACTGCCCAAGGGAGGAACGGCCTTATTTGCGTTTTTGGCACTGGCCGGAGATCTGGGCGGAGCGGCAGGTCCGGCCATTGTCGGTACTGTTTCCCAGCTCATGGGAGAGAACATCCAATCCGGTGTTCTGGCAGGAATCTGCTTCCCCGTTCTTTTGGTCATTAGTGTCGTCATCCTGAGAAGAAAAGCCTGACATTGAATGCCCGGTTTTCATCCCTGCTATAAGGACGCAGTTTTCATTCCGCAGCTTATACTCTCAAGGTGCGGGATTTGAGCGTTCCTGTGTTTGCGAAAGCCAATGCCCTCACCGGATTTGCGGGGTCTGCCGCCCCATACAGCCTGTTCTGTTGACTCAGACGATAAATCAGCGCTTTCTCAAATCAGGCTTGAACAGGAGCATGATCATTTTCTTTCATTACATCCTTTGTCATGTTCATGATTTTGATTATGACCGGATAGTTGACATTTCCCATCCCGGCTTTTATCGTCTCGAAATTATCATCATCCATCATATCGCCAAAATTTCTGTGGATCCAGCTGTCGATCAGGTCTATTACTGCGTTCGTGACATCCTCTTTCTTCGGCTCATCCATAGAGCGCTTGACAGCTCGAACGATCATTTTCATCTGATCCTTTTTTTATCTATACTCTTGGCAATATCATTGAAAAGCCAGGAGTTGATATTTTCTCCGTAAATCATCGTGCCGAATTTCTGCCGGCAGCGGTCTCTCATTCCTCCGAAGATTTTTTGCATGATCAGCAATTTATATTGAAAATAGGAACCTGTTTATTATTATAAAACAATTTCTGATTTTGCAGATTTGAGCTATTCACGTAATACGTGTTTGGTAATTTTGACTTCGACTTTTTCCCATATGGAAAAAATGTGCGTTTCCCGGAAATACTAAGAAGTATCCCATTTTTTCCAAATAGACAGGAAGGTTTATACTCTTTTTATTATAATTAGCTAGCACTAATTTTGTTAAAGAAACCGGTGGAAAGTCCATCGAAATATATGAGGAGGTTTTGTTATGCACGAGTATTATGCCTCAAACAGGGATAAATTCAAAAAAGAAATGAACAAGTTGCTTTCTCTTATCGCTCCTGAACTGGAACAAGCCGGCGGAAAGAAGTATGAAGAGCTTTCTGCAGAGATATGGAACTATTATGAGAAAAATCTTCTTGAACGGTTCCCGTATATAGGCGGTGATAAAGTGAGCGGGACGAAAAATCTGACCGGTGCCTATTATTTCGTGGCAATGGGTGAGGTCTTGAAGAAATATGACGTCCGGATTGACGAAATCGGACACCTCATGGTTCTGTCCTATGAGCGAAGCACGCTGAAGATGCCGGGGTTTGTCCGTTTTTTGATGGGTAAGGTTTATAAGAGTCCAAAACTGCTCAATATGATGCTGCAGAAAAGGGACGCAAAGAATGCCGCGAATGCGGCTGAAAATCCGGGAAGTTTTGAGACAAAAACACAAATACCGCCCGAGGCAGGTTATGATTTCAGCTATCACAATCTGGTCTGTCCGCTTGCAAATTTTGCCCGGAAATATGGATATGAGGAATATATGCCATATCTGTGTAACCTGGACTATGTTCAGTTTGGCGTGCTGGGTGCACCACTGTACCGGGAGCATACTTGCTTTGAAGATGGCGATTACTGCGATTTCAAGCTGAAGGCAGACGCGGAACCGCTGCCCTATTGGCCTCCGGTATTTGCGCAGGATAATCCATATAAATAGGCAGATATCATAATTGAGGTGTTACAGATAAAGAATTACAACTGATGATCCGGTTTGGCAGGTGTTCCGTCTTTTAAATGTTGTATAATGAACAAAGACTATTCAATGGACATTGCGGAAGAGATTCTGAAATGCTGCAGTTATTTTCTGAATTATACATAATGACGGATCGAAAACATGACTAAGACCTATCGGCGGCTTCCTTACGAGGAATATTTCATCAACACAAGCGAGGATTATACACACACCGGCAGGGTTACCTATCCGGTGAAATATACCGCGGTGCAATATCATACGACGAAGATAGAAAAACTATTGGGACTCGCACATGAGGTCAATTACGAGATCCATTATGAGCCGGATCGTGATGTGATCCAGGTGAATTTCCAGTGTACTCACGGCAAAATCGACTGGATCGCGAACATATTTGAATCCTCAAGCCGTTATTATGATGCTATTGAATTCGAAGGCGCACGGCTGCAGATCAGGGTGCATCACGGTTGGGGGAACATGTACCTTGCTGTCAAAAGGCAGGTGCGGGAGGAATGGTCAAACCTGCATGAAGCGCACCCCGAGGCAGTCACGGAGATAGTCGGATGGTCTTTAGGCTCAGCCATCGCCTGCCTCTGCTGCCAGGATTTGAATTATAACTTTGGTGTCAAACCATATGTATATACCTTCGGCAGCGTACGGCCGTTCAGGTCCACACTGCTGAACAAAAAACGGATGCTGCGCTATTTATCGACACTGTATACCGAATGTGCTAATTTTGCAGATGTCAATGATCTGATCTCCTATTTACCGCCGTTCATCGGGTTTACCATGATCAGGCGGGTCGACATCGGTACGGATCATGATTTTTCTTTTTTCAGGCTGATCGATCCACTGCGCTACCACACACATTATGATAAGCCTGAGTTGTATAGAAAATACGCCGGCAATGACCGGGAAGGCCCTGGCAATAAACCGCAGACAGTGTGACGGCCCGCCTGTTCCCTGCAAAAAAACTCATGAATCTGTCATGAAAAAAATATGCCGGACTGCATGCTATACATTGTGACTTATTCCTGATACAATAACTAATGAAAAACTCTAAAGGAGGAAATCATGAGAAAAGTTTTGGTTTTGATGTTAGCTGTAATGCTGTTCGTTTTCTCGGCTGTTTCAGCGCAGGACGCGGGATATGTGGAAACTGTCGTCGAAATTGACGGCGGAGAATACCAGATCCCCGCAACAGTCTGTATGCCCACCGGTGACGGTCCCTTCCCCGCGGTCGTAATGCTTCACGGGACCGGCTCTACCCGTGATGAGGCCGGCAACGGTTATCTGTATGCGGCTCCGGTCCTTGCGGAGAAATACGGGATCGCCACGATCCGTATCGATTTCCCGGGCAATGGAGAAAGCAAGGCAGATTATATGCTCTATACCTTTGACTCAGCGGTTGCCGATGCGGCTGCTGCGGCGAAGTATATGATGGAACAGGACAAGATCGATCCTGAAGCGATCGGTGTGATGGGCTGGAGTCAGGGCGGAACCGATGCTCTGCTGGCCTGTGCACGGCATCCTGAGATTTTCAAGTCCATCGTCACCTGGGCAGGTGCCCCGGATATGATGCTGGATGGCTTCTTCTCTGAAGCGGATTATGAGGAAGCCAAAGCAAACGGATTTTTTGTGATGGAATTCGACTGGCGTGACAGCCTGAATGTCAGCCTGCAGTGGTGCGATGATGTGGCCAACACTGATGTGCTTGGCGAATTCGCCAAGGGTTATACCGGTCCGGTCCTGGCAATCGCCGGTAAGGAAGATACCACTGTGGATCCGGAATGGAGTGAAAAGATCAAAGCTGCCAGCAGCAATGAAAAATCTGCCACCTACTTCATCGAAGGCATGGATCACACCTTCAATGTCTTCACCGAAGAGGATCTGCATTCCCTTTATGACGCAGTTGATGCGACCGGTGCATTCTTTGCCGATACACTGAAATAATTATCAGAATTTACCGGAACACCCGGGTCGGGTTTCTGCTTTTGTAAGCGAGCCCCTGCCCGGGTGTTTTTTGTTCAGGAAAGGTTCAAACCTTCATGATGTCTTTATTGAGCGCAAATGCCTGTGGGCTGATTTCAACATTTGGACCATGGATCACCTCTGTGAGATTTTCGCATCCGCCGAAAGCCCATGCATCGATCTTCTTTAAACCCGATCCGCACACAACTTTTTTCAGCTGCCGGCATTCTTTAAAGGCATAAGGCGGGATCCTTTTCAAGCTGTCCGGCAGGACGATCTCCTCGATGCCGCAGCGTGCAAAGGTGTAGCCCCATAAATATAAAAGATTCGGCGGGAGCGCAATGTGGTGCAGGTCCATGCAGCCGTCGAAAAGAAATTCTCCCAGATCCGTCACGGTATCGGGTATTTCGATGCTTTTGATCTCGCTGTGCCCCGCAAAAAGTTTGTCGAAAAGTATGGTTACCGGTTTCCCGCCGTATTCAGGCGGGATCACAACATGCTCTTCGTTTCCCTGGTAGGCCATGACAGCATAGGTGCTTTCATCATAATTGATTTGAAATGTAAATCTGTCGTCCATTTTTCCTTCCCGGATATTTCTCCTATAAGAACTGACTTTGCATTCCGAGACTTGTGCTTCGCAAGGTGCGGGATAGGGCATTCGTGTGTTTACGGAAGCACAGACCCGCACCGGATTTTCGGGGGCTGCTGCCCCCATACCCCCGCTCAGACTGTCATTGCGATCTTAATCTGAATCGCAGGTTTTAGCAAGAGTTACCTGTTTATTTGCAGGCATAACGTTTATCTCACTTCATCCTTTGTTACCGCGCCGAGGAAAGCGATGAGGATCAGGATGTAGCAAATCGTTTTCGGAAGCATCAGCATTCCGAGTATCGGCAGCAGGCCTGCCCCGACTGCTACAGGGAGGTAGAACAGGAACGAAAGGGTCACATAGAGCCAGATCAGGCGGAAGCGTTTTGTTTCCCCGCGGTTGCGGAAATAGAGCACAATGATGAGGATCCCCAATGCCGTAAACGGAAGATTGCGAAGGATCCCCCAGGTCATGCTGCTTTCATTTTGCATCCATCCGTTTTGCGGGAAGAGGCAAAGGATAAAGCGAAGAGCAGAAAGGCACCATACTGCCTGTGTTACCCCCTTTTGAGGGGTTTCCCGGTAATATCCCAGCCAGATATAGTACATAAAGATATAAAATACCGTCATGGTGAGGGATGTGACCAGCTTGCCGATCCCAAGTGCCGCGGTAAAGTCGGCATTGACAAAGTAATTCAGCACCCGGGGAACCAGATGAAAGGCATCTCCGACGCCCAGAATGAGAGCAGCCCATCCCATGTGCTTTTCCGTCCGGCTGCGTGCGTTTCGCAGGATCAAAATGCCGCAGCAGATGGCAAAGAGAAGGTAGAGAATGTCAAAACAGGATTCACCGTATTTCATGATTTATGTAAAAACTCCTTTTTTATGCTGATGGTAGCCATTGGATCAGTTTCTGAAGAATGGGTTTTATGCCAATTGTTTTTTCCGTAATTATATATTTGACACGGATCGAACCTCCGGGATATGCTTTACTTACTCAGAATATTTTCAGTAATTTGCACCTCATCCCCAGCCGCGTATAATAATATCAGGTAAGTATTCCATTGTAAAGATAAAAATAACGATTCAACAGGGACATCACTCATCACCCTTTTCAAATGTGATAGTTTCCGTGGCACGACAGAAATTTTCCCCGCCGTGCGTCTGTTCGGGACACCGGAGACGTCCTCGTATCCCTTTTCCCTGCCTCACATCTCTTCAATACGTCAATAGTTCCGAGAACAGCCCTCTCCGGGGACTGGGCCGCTTGCGGGCCTGTCCCCGGTTCAATAAGCGCGGGAAACCCGGGAATTATGCGCAGAAGCTCAGAGACCATCCCTCTTCCCAACGTCTTTTGATAAGAGAACAGACTCCTGCAGGATCAGTCCCCTTTAGCAGGTAAACCAGCCGAATTTCTTATTTCTTCTTTTTCTTTCTTTTTTCCCGCAGGGCTTTTCGGACATTATCCGAGGGCCCTGCCCTCGAACTGACACTCGCTGTGAAGCGGACCCAGCGCTCATGTAGTGCGGCGGTGTCCTCCAGTGGGATAGCCATGATCGCTTTCTGGTCCCTTCGCTTTATCGCGTCCTCCATCAGGATCTTTCTCGCTTCCGCTTCGCTCACCGTTCCCGGTTTCTGTTCTTCCGATTCAACCACTTGATCATTCTCTGTTTCCACCTCTTGTTTTTCTTCTGCTTCGAGTTCCGCCCGGATCGCTTCGGCTTCCATCTGCTTATTGAGTTTCGACATCTCCCTGTCCGGTTCGAACGACCTGGGCGGCTGATATGCACCCGGGATCATTCCCGACTCTCGTTCCAGACGTTCTGCTCTTCGGAGCTTGCGTTCCCGTTCCTTTCGCTTTTCCTCAGCGTCCTTTTCACGCTTCTTTTCCCAATAACGCATCAGACCCGCCATGTCTCCATTGAACGGAAGCGCGTTCGCATTGGCGCGCAGACTTTTCGCGGTCTCTTCATTTTTACGGCTGTCCTGATTGGTGCGGGGTGCGTCTTTGAAGGTCTCCGCCTGACGAATCACCGGTTCAACAGTGATCTCGCCGTTTTTGATCTTTTCGATCTTGACCTCGGTCGCCCGCAAGCGGTTGTCAAGCCCGATCCAGCGATATTCCCAATTCAGGTAGGTCATCCCCAGAATGTCATTGTCACGGTAGATTCCCTCCAGCGCCGCGTGTGCTTTGCGGATGTGGAATGAGACCATGCATACCAGTTCTTTGATGGAAAGATCAGAAAGCTCCGGAAAGCTCTGTCCCTGCTGTTCCAAAACCGCCTTCGTGAGGCAGAAGGAGCCCAACTGACGGATGTTCTTTTCCAACTGTGTACATAGCATCAGGTAATTCCCCGAAAAACGATTGGCTGTGCAGGCGTGGACATAGATCAGCTTCGTATCCTTCCAGGCCAAAAGAGCTTTGTTCTGAAATTCAAAAGGAGCATTACTGAATTCACCGAGAGCTTCGAACGGCAGTTCCGTGGATTTCATACCCGCGAGGATCCCTCGGTATTCCGGCTCACCGGCTTTACCGCTCTGCTCGCTGCGTATCATTTCCGCTGCACTCATCGTCATTTTCAGTTTCTCCTTTCCTTCAGCGGGGATGGTTTTTCCTGGAACCATCCCCGTAAATCATTATTATAAGTTCTATTAATAATTCTATACAAAATGAAACAAAAGTCAATAACAAAAATAAAAGATTTCTAAAATAGTGACATTTGTCAGGTGGGACACCAGACACCCATTCCCCGGTACATTGCAGCACGGGCTGCGGGAGTACAGACCTACACCGGATTTTTCGGGGCTGACGCCCCATACTCCAACTCAAATCGTCAGGGCGATCTTAATCTGACTTTCAGGCGACAGCAAGGGTTACTTGTTTATTTGCAGACAGAGATTTCATCCTTTGTAACTGCGCCGAGGAAAGAAATGAGGATCAGGATGCGGCATATTGTTTTTGTAAGGGAATATTCAACACGGATCAGAACTTCGGGATTCTCTTTACTTACTCAGAAAAAAAAGAATTGACACCTCAATCCCGGCCGCGTATAATCATATCAGGTAAGAATTCCGTTGTAAGGAAGAAATTAACTGTTCTGTAGAACATCGGGGATGATTCAAATGTGTCAGGAATAGGAACACTGAAAACAGTCATGGGTATGTCCCGTTGAGCATGTTCTGAACAGTTTCGAAAAAAAAGGTTTATGGAGGTTTATTATGGAAGGAATTGAAAGAGTCTGCCAATTTCTTGATGATGTTCAAAGCTATTTTCTGGCTACCGTCGAAGGTGACCAGCCGAGAGTGAGGGTATTCGGCACTTCATTGCTGTATAACGGGAAGCTTTATATCCAGACCGGAAAGGTGAAGGATGTCTCAAAGCAGCTTGCTGCGAACCCGAAAGCGGAAATCTGCGCCTGGAACGGCAAAGAGTGGCTGCGTATCACCGGTGAACTTGTCAATGATGATGACCGTGATGTCAAAATCGCAATGCTCGAAAAAATGCCTTCGCTGAAAGCAATGTACAGCGCTGATGATGACAACATGCAGATGCTTTATTTCAAAAACGCCTCTGCCACCTTCAGCTCCTTTACTGCTGCACCGGAAACGATCAGCTTCTGAGCATTAAGCCTGAATGAAAAATGCCGGGAAAATACCCGGCAGCATAAAGGCAGTTTTCCGTTGTATATGCTTATGCGGAAAACTGCCTTTATTGACTTTCTTCCGGAAAGGGACCATTGACATTGCCTGTCTTACCTGCCGGAGACGAGCTGTTTCCGGTTTCCGGATCTCTTTTAGATTTTTTTCTAAAAGCCGCCGAGTCCTCTGTGCCCGTACACTTTCAGCTGATTCAGTGAATCTTCAAGAGCGGTGAACTCCAAATCGGATAATTCGACTGCCGAAGCATTCAGATTTTCGGTGATACGTTCCTTGTTTTTTGAGCCGGGAATGGGCACCACGTTCGGATATTTATGCAGCATCCAGGCCAGTGATATCTGTGCCGGTGTGGCATTCTTTTTCTGCGCGAATTCCTTCAGCATTTCCACGATCGGCTGGTTCCCGGCAATATTTCCTCGGGAAAGCTGGGGGACCCAGTTCCGCACGTCATCATTTTTCTCGAACCTGGTTTCCGGCGTGATTTTTCCGGAAAGCAGTCCGCTTGCGATCGGAGAAAACGGCACAAAGCCGATATTGTTTTTCATGCAGTACGGGATGATCGACTGTTCGGAATCCCGTTCCACCATCGAGTAAATGTTTTGGATGGCAGCCAGCGGGGTGACCTTTTGCGCCCTGTCGATGATGTCCGTATCTACCTGAGATAATCCCCAGCCGCGTATCAGACCCTCCTCAATGAGCCGGCCCATTGCCTCCGCTGTTTTTTCGACCGGTACACTGCCCATCCGGTGCAGATAGTAAATATCCACCATGTCGGTTTGCAGGCGGCAAATCGAGGCCTCCAGGTGTTCCCGGATTGTTTGATAAACATTCCCGAAGGGACTGACGCGCAGAAACAGTTTTGTAGCAATCACCACATTCTGGCGCACATCTTTCAGTGCTTTCCCGACGATCCGCTCGTTATGACCGATGCCGGAAAGATTGGGGCTGTATACCTCTGCCGTATCAAAAAAAGTGCAGCCGTGTTCATAAGCACCCTGAATCGCTTCGATACTGTAGGATTCCGGCGGGATTTGTCCGTATCCGTGGGAAAAGGCCATGCAGCCCATGCCGATTTCGGATACTTCTATGTTTTGCAGCATTCGTTTTTTCATTCTTGTTTCCCTTTATTTGAAAAATCCGTTGACGCCGTTGAGAACGATGCGGTTCGTCATTTCGATCACCTCTTCCAGCGGGGTTTTCTTTTGATCCTCGATCCATTGACGATAAGCCATCAAGACGGTGTTATTGATAAAACCCATCAGCAGTTTTTTCTCGAAATCAGGAAGCGCCTGATATCTTGGTGACTTTCCCCATCCGGCATTATTGACGGCAGCGATCATCTCGTCCCGGATCGTGTTCCAGCTGCCGGAGCAGGTGATCTTTTCATACGCAAGCCCCTGCTGTGCCGAATACAGGAAAAACTCACGGTTTACCTTGTCAAGCTCATCAGGAAGGGCGTACCCGCTGATCCGTTTGATGTAGGAAGCGGAAAGCTCTGTCTGAAGCTCCGCGAGCAGGCTGTCCAGTGTCTCATAATAATGGTAAAAAGTTTTCTTGTTGATCCGTGCCCGCTCGCAGAGTTCTTTCACGGTGATTCTTTCGTAATCCTTTTCGCAGATCAGCTCCTCGAACGCTGTTTTGATGCTTTTGATCGTTTTGACGATTCGCAGGTCTTCTTTTCCGGTCAATATCATGGCGCACCTCAGAAATAAACAGTCAAGGCAGTGACAACCGTCCGCGGTTCATTCCAAACCGCTTTATGCCTTTTCGAATTCCGGTTTCCAGCCGGCAAATTGATTGAGCATGGCATCCGTCCGTTCATAATAACGTTTACCCTTGTCCAGTTTGGCAATTTCAGCCATTTCTTCATCGCTGAGTTTGAAGTCAAGGATGTCGAGATTATCTTTGATATGGGCAACATTCCTGCTCCCGGGAATGACAGCAAACCCCATTTGCGTGTGCCAGCGCAGGATGATTTGAGCCGGCGTTTTCTGATATTTCCCGGACAGCGATGTAAAGATCGGTTCTTCGAGAAGGGATTTGTCTCCATGTCCCAGCGGATACCAGGACATCAGCTTGATTCCGAACTGATCAAGGGTTTTGCGCAGTTCCTGTTGTGTGTAGTAGGGATGTGCTTCCACCTGGATAAACTGCGGGACGATCTCCCATTTTGTCTGCAGCTCCTCAAGAAATTTGCCCTCAAAATTGGAAATGCCGATGGATCTTGCCTTCCCCTGTTTGTAAGCCTTTTCCAGCTGTCGGTATCCTGCCATCCAGTTCCCTGCAGGCTGGTGGATGTAGAGCAGATCAACATAATCGGTGCCGAGACGCTCCAGAGTCTCCTCTACGGCATTCTCATTCTCGTATTCACTCGGCCACAGCTTTGTGGAGAGGAATATTTCCTCACGTTTTTTCCCTGAGTCCCTCATGCCCCTGCCGCAGGCTCTCTCATTGACATAAGCATTGGCTGTATCCACAAGGGAATATCCCATTTTCAGTGCTTCTCGAACACTGTTTTCTGCATCTTCCGGTGAGAGCATGAAGGTCCCGATGCCGATCACCGGACATTCGATACTGTTATTCAATACGATATTTTCCATTTGTCCATCCTTTTGCTGCTTACAAATTGGTTGTTATTCTGACGGTGACGCGGTCGTCTGCATCAGAGCTGCCGCATCCTCTGAATTAGGTAACTGCAGTTTCTTATTCGTGCTTTTATTATAAGGTTTCTTCAAAGATTTTCAATGGGCAGTATTTTCAGATCAGTTGCAAAAGCAACGGTTTTGGAAAAACAGTTGCTTATTTCCGGACCTCTTTCGGAAATAGCAGCATTCAGATGGAAGGAATATGATTAATGACTTCGGTAAATCGGTATGCAGGCTGTTTAAGGTACAATTGGTGAGGTACCGGATAAAAAAAGCATTCTGACAAAATTGGGTATAGAAATTGAATTGGGAATACGTTTTATGATACTTCTGATCGCAGTTCCGCTTTCCATCGTTATTTCGATGTTATGGTATCTCCCGGGCATCCGTGCAGAGGAGATCTGTTAGTTCCCCGTATGATGAAATTTACTCACACTCACAGGCCGGGTTTTCTGCTTGGATTTAT
>Ga0310695_10009787_pt1 | contig 14286 bp, 9 predicted proteins | sample RumenRJG_04DNA_FD_203882 | JGI IMG/M metagenome (GOLD analysis project Ga0310695, IMG submission 203882) | Bovine rumen microbial communities from Lethbridge, Alberta, Canada - RJG_04 (v2) (version 2) | ecosystem: Host-associated > Mammals > Digestive system > Stomach > Rumen | place: Canada... | reverse complement strand
TCAACACCAACCGGAGCATCAATCGTTCTTATAAATGTTGCCCTGTTCCTGGTTCATGTTTTAATCGAAAAACTCAGAGGCGCTAATGCTATTTAAGAATCTGCAGAATGCAATTCTTATCTTCTTGCTGATAATCAGCTGTGCACATGGCAGAGAAATAGTCATTAAAGACAAACTGTTCATCACTACCATGAATGATATTTACACCAATCTCGAAGAGGAATATGCAGACGATATCATCACATTTGAAGGTAATCTTCAGCGAGGAGAATTTGATGATCCAGAGTTTGAAGGCAAGGAATTTCCTTTTGTATACCGACTTGGTCCTGGATGCTGCTATAACGACAGCTATGCTGGTATGTACATTGATTATGATGGAGAAATCCCTCCAGATAACACCTGGGTACGAGTATCAGGTCATGCCGTATATTTCGAGCACAACGGTTTTACTGAACTGTTTTTAAAGGCTGACTCTATTACAGTCATGGATAAACCAGGTATGCTTACAGTAAAGGATTAACCAAAAACTTACTGTAGTTTTTTCTCAACAGTATTCGAACTCTTCTTTTGGTGTCTAACTACAATCTGTACCAGAAGGACACCCAAAAGAAGCAGAACCATACCAAAAACAATCCTCGATGACAGCCTTTCAGATAAGAACACTACTCCTCCTAAAACACCGATTAAAGGTGTAAGCATTGAGCTCACAGCCAAAGCGGAGGGATCCATCTGATCAACAACGAAACTCCAAAGCACAAAACATAAAGCAGATGCCAGGACTCCGTTATACAGAAGACAGAGAATGGAGGTTAGATTGAATATAGGAAGACTCTCCACAACAATGCAGGAGTAAACAATCAGAAAGAAGGTACCGAATCCAAGCTGTAAGGTTGTATGAGCCAGCTTATCCAATCCTCCAAGTTTTGTCTTAATGATAAGATTTGCTACCGCCCAGGATAAAGCTCCGCTTAAAGCCAGAAACATCATGGAAAGCTCACCTTCAAGACGGAAATTCATAATTATGAAAAGACCGATGAAAGCTAGACCTATACCAAGACTTTTTACAAAAGAGAATTTCTCTTTTAACACGATATAGGAAAGAATGGCCACAAATATCGGCATTGTATAGTTAAGAACACAGGAAACTCCTGCTCCTAGATGCGCAATTGCAATCTGTACTACAGCATTTGAATAACTTATATGCAGTACGCCTACAAGAGCAATCCAGAACAGACTATTATTCTTTAATCTTGTTATTAGAGATTGATTGGATTTGGATACACTCTCTGAATATGATAAAACACCAGAACAAGAAATACCGTCCCGAATTATATTCATAAAATTTGTGCGATGAGTTTTATGAAAGAAAATCAGCGGCAGCAGGACAATAAAACCAACAAGGAATCTGGATGTTGCAAATAATTCCGGCTCGAAATACCCAGAGGCAATTTTCATTACCGTCCAGTTCATTCCCCAGATTAAATACAGTAGCACTAAAGCAAATATCAGCATAAACAGTCCATAAAAATATTCACTTTTATTGTAACTGTCTAACCAACATATATGAAAACAAATTGTTTAAAATGATATATTCGTTTGAAAAAGAAAGGGAAAAAGAATTGAGTTAAGACTTGGTGCCCAGGACGAGACTTGAACTCGTACTCCCGGAAGAACTACCCCCTCAAAGTAGCGTGTCTACCAATTTCACCACCTGGGCACAACAAGAAATATAATACCAAATTTTAATAATTTGTAAAGATTTTATTTGTTAAAACTCAGTATGTTAAGTTTAATACTTATACTTCCTTTCATTTTCCTTTAAAAGTAGATCTGTTTTACCTGTCAGAAGCTTCTTATAAATCACATCATATAAAAGCACATTCTGAACATACAGTCTGGTTTCCTTAAAAGGGATATTCTCGATAAACATTGGAGTATCACGCTTCTTACCGTCTGCAGACTTCCATCTTGGAATTCTGTTAGGTCCGGCATTGTATGCTGCGGCAGCTAGAATTCTATTGTTGTCGAATTTTTCCAACATATCTTTTAGATAAGCAGAACCTAAACGAATGTTATTTTCAGGAATAACCAAATCTCTAGGACCGTTATAATCCCAGTTATTCTTTTTAGAAACAACTCTTGCTGTTTCAGGCATCAGCTGCATTAAACCAACAGCGCCAACAGGAGACTTTATATTATGATTTAACATACTCTCCTGACGTGAAATACCATACAGGAAGGAAATAGGAACGTTGGTTACTGCTGAGTATTTTTTATACAGATTCAAAAATGCCTTAGGGAATCTGTAATCTAGAGCATCCCATCTCTTGCCTGCAATAACCGACATAATTGCATAATTAACGTTGCCAGTTGACAGAGCCCATTCTGCCATTACCAAAGCTTCATCATTAGAACCATGTTTAGCAACTTCATTCCATTCAATATTAGCATTGGCACTGTCCAGAGCTCTGAACTCAAAAAATCTGATAGCAGCCTTGTTGTGAGCCACAGTTGATGGCCACTTTGCTGACTTCGAAAGACGCTGATGATTAAATGGAGGCTGTTGACCAAGTTCCTGAGCAGCAAGGAATCCAAAGAAGCTGCGGTCTTTTGCAACTTCCTTCATAAGAATAAGACTCTGATCCTTCTCCCCTATTTCATAAGCAGCTCTGGCCTTCCAGTATCTCCAGTTAATCTCTTTCTTATCATTCGGATTCAAATGATTATATAAATCATAGACCACATTCCACTGAGCAAACCAGATTGCTTTTCTCATTCTCATGATCTTGATTTCATCTGTCCATTCAATTGCAGGAAGATGTTTATCTACCCAGTTAACTTCATCCAGGGTTGAATTTCTGCCTAAAAAGCCTCTGGAAATGATCTGTATGATATCCAGTCTCTCTGTTGGTGTAATATGGAATTTCTTACAGAAATACTCAAAATGAGGATTAGCCTCCTCAGGTTTAAGATTGGCAAAACGTTTAAAAGCTAATACAGCAACACGATGAATATCATCTGAACCAGGTTCATATTCTTCATTAAGAATTCTTGAAGGATCATCATACAAAGCCATTGCCATGTTGATTCTATTCTTGAACTTTGAGTCATCTGAAAATTCTGCAGCCAGATTTCTAGTTGAATCAGCATATCTTCGCTGAATGTAAAGACGTTCAAACTTATCCATACGGTTGGTATCATTAAGATTACCGTTCTGCCCCCAGACGTAGATTAAACCAGAACAGCCTGATGGATATGGCTTTAACTGCATATAGATTTTGTTTGCAAAAATCTGAGATGACATATCAGCCTGCCCCAAGTGCCATCTTGCCTCATAGTAGCGACACTGAAGAGTCTGCTGGGAAGAATTCATTTCCATATTGTCATCAAATGGCTTCTTCTTACCTATAAGCTCTGACACCTGCTTATAGTTTCCGTGTCTAGCCAGAAAATCTATGTATTTGTTTTTAAGAATCTGACTTAATTCCTTATGATCATCACTTCTGATAAACTCAACGACCTTAGGATATTTTGAAACATCCATGTTATTGGTCAGATTCCAGTAATCAATCCATATAGCCAGAGGATAATCCTCTAGATGGTTCTTCTTGATTCTTAAGGCCTCAGCAGTATCACCTTTCTTTGCCGCAGCTTCTGCATCCTGAAAATACTTTCGCTGGTTGATGAGCTTAGGGGTAGTTGCAAGCAAAGGATTCTCTGCAGTCAGATCAACTACAGGTGCAACATAGGTCTGTCTAATCTCTTTTCTTTGAATAGGTTCCTTAAAATAGTTTTTATTACTCTTAGCTGGAGCCTTTTTCTGTGCGTTTGGTCTAGAGGATTTACTGGTTTTCTTGGTGTTAGTTGCTTTTGAACTTTTTGAATTTTTTGCAGTATTATTTTTTTTGCTTGAATTAGATTTATTTACTTTCTTCTGAGTCTGAGCAGATTTACTGCTATTAGTCTGAGCTGCATATGAACAGTTGAAATTAGCAGCAAGGAAACAGAAAGAGGTTCCTAGAAGTAGGGATTTTACTATATTTGATAATTTCATAAAAAAACCAGCTTAACTTTGTACAGTAACTGTATCATTATACAAAGTTAGAGCCGGTTTTTAAGAAAAACTTGTCGCAATTTATAGAAAATTCAACAATTAGAATAGATTAATGTTAAATACCTTTAAATATCCAATAAACAGAATCACGGCAATAACAGTTGTTAGAATATATCTGTAGTAAACAAACAGTTTCTCTGAAATTTTGTAGCCGATACCGGTATTACACTCTTTAATATATTTCTCCCATTTCATACCACGCTTTGAGGTAATGAACAGAACAAATACTAAAGAACCAATAGGCAGTACATTTGATGAAATCAGGAAGTCACAGAAATCTGTAATACCAGTGCCGTTTCCTAGGATTGAAACATTTGAAAGAACATTGAAACCTAATACAGGGAGAATAGCTAATAGCAGAATAACTAAAAAGTTAACCAGAACTGCCTTCTTTCTTCTAACGTTAAACATTTCTAAGTTTGCAGCAATAATATTCTCAAACACTGCAATCAGTGTTGACACAGCCGCAATCAGCATAAACAGGAAGAACAGAGTTCCCCACATTGATCCCAGGTACATATTTGAAAAGACTGTTGTCATGGAAACAAACAGCAGATTAGGACCAGCATCAGGATTGATCCCGTAAGTAAAACAAGCAGGGAAGATAACAAAGCCAGATAAAAGAGCAATTGCAGTATCAAGTCCTGCGATAAATAAGGCCTCGTTTAACAGGCAGTGACGGTTTGACATGTAGCTACCGAATATTGCTATACCGCCCATACCTGTAGATAAAGTAAAGAAAGCCTGTCCCATTGCAGCCCATATAGCTTCACCAAAATTATTCTCAAGTTTGGATAAATCAGGTTTTAAGTAGAAAGAAATACCTTCAGCAAAACCTGACATGGTGCAGGAGCGAACAGCCATGAATACAAGAAGAATAATCAGCATCATCATTAAAGGCTTGGTATATCTCTCAACACCTTTAACCAGACCTAAAGCCACAATCATAAATGAGAAGGCAACAACTGCAGCCATACACATATACAGAGTAACAGGATCTGCAAGAAGTGAAACGAACCCCTCAAGAGCAACATCCTTTGGCAGATTTGACTCAACGGTACCGAAAGCAAACTTAAGGAAATAGTAAAGCATCCATCCGGTAATAATTCCATAGAAAGACATCAGAATATAGTTACCAGCAAGCTGCCACCATTTATTAACATGCCATTTGGTACCAGGCTCCTCGAGTTTTTCATAACATTTTGCAATTGAAGATCTTGAGGCTCTACCTATTGCAAGTTCAACGGTTAAAAGAGGAATACCCATTGCCAAAAGGAAGAACAGATAAATCAGTACAAAAATAGCTCCACCATACTGACCTGTAATATAAGGGAATCTCCAGACATTACCAATACCGACAGCACATCCTGCTGCAATCAAAATAAAACCAAGTCTGGTTTTAAACTGTTCTCTTTTCTCGTTCATTCGATTATCCTAAATCTAAAAATTTTTTCTATTATGCTCTTCCAAAAATCTTATAGTAACCAACGGCCAGCACAATGATAACCATGGTTGTCAGAATATATTTATAGTAAAAATACAATGCTGTTGGCATTGAAAAGCCTTTACCGACATTGCACTGGTCAATGTATCTCTTCCACTGCATGCCACTCTTGGAGCAGATGAACAGCACAAACACAATTGAACCGATAGGAAGAATATTGTTAGAGACCAGGAAGTCAAAGAAATCAAGAATACCGGTATTGGAACCAATAATATGGACATCTGATAAAACATTGAAGCCAAGCATTGGTAGTAAGCTTAAGGCGATAATCACTACAAAGTTGATAACCACAGCTTTGATTCTGCTCCATTTGAACAGTTCTATGCAGCCAGCAATAGAGCTTTCAAACACGGCAATCATGGTTGAAACAGCTGCAATCAGCATGAACAGGAAGAACAGACTTCCCCAGATGGTTCCAAAGGTCATATTTGAGAAAACAACTGTCATGGTTATGAACAGCAGATTAGGACCAGCATCTGGATTAATGCCGTAAGTAAAACAAGCAGGGAAGATTACGAAACCAGATAATAAGGCAATGATAGTATCAAAGGTTGCAATAAATACGGCCTCATTCAGAATCTTGTGACGTTCTGACATATAGCTGCCAAAAATTGCAATTGCACCGAAACCAACAGATAAGGTAAAGAAAGCCTGCCCCATTGCAGCCCAGATTGCCTCACCAATATTGTTCTCAAACTTCTCAAAGTCTGGTTTCAGATAGAACTTGATTCCCTCTGAAAATCCATCTAAGGTAAAGGATCGGCAGGCCATAAAGAACAACAGCAGAATCAGCACAATCATCAAAGGCTTGGTAAAACGCTCAACACCTTTTATGACTCCCAGGGCAACAATAGTAAACGAGAAAAGAACTGTGATAAATACACAAAGGAACATAGTCTCGGGATTGCCAAGAAGCTCACCGAAATTCTGACCTGCTGTTTCTCTGGTCATGCCTGGGGTAATATTACCTGAGACAAAGTTACAGAAATAGAAAAGCATCCATCCTGCTACAACAACATAGAAAGCCATCAGGATATAATTACCTGAAAACTGCCACCATTTGTTGAAATGCCAGTGAGATCCAGGCTGTTCAAGTCTTTCATAACAGTAAGCCATTGAACTTCTTGAAGCTCTACCAATAGCAAGCTCAACCGTAAGTAAAGGAATACCTACAGAAAGCAGGAAAAACAGATATAAAAGAACAAAATACGCACCACCGTACTGACCTACAATGTATGGAAATCTCCAAACATTACCAATACCCACAGCACAACCTGCGGCAATCAGAAGGAAGCCCAGTCTTGTTCTAAATACTTCCCTAGTTCTTACCTTAGTACTCATAGAATTATGTTTCTCGTTATTATTATTTATTAAAAACTGATATATAACCTTGAATTAAAAGGAAAACAACAATTAAAGGCAATACATATTTGAAATAGAACTTAAATTTATTGGTTAATTTAAATCCCGACCCCTTATTGGTCTCCTTTAAATATTTATCAAATCCCCAGCCATAATTCCATGAGACGTATAAAACGTAGATTATTGCACCAATTTGGAGAATATTCTGAGAAAGAATAAAATCATACAAATCAAGAATTACTGTTCCTTCTCCTAGAGGATGTACATCTGACAATACATTAAATCCGAGGATTACAGGTAAGGACAGAACAAGAATCACAATACAGTTGTAAACAACTGCTTTCTTTCTTGAAATGCTGAAAACATCAATGCTGATACCGACAATATTTTCGAACACAGCGATCAGTGTTGAAACAGCAGCAAATAGCATAAAGATAAAGAAGATACTTCCCCAGATCTGGCCTCCAGCCATATTTGAGAAAACAGAAACCAGTGTAACAAAAATCAGCCCTGGGCCCTGTCCTGGTTCAACTGAGTAGCTAAAGCAGGCAGGGAAAATAATGATACCAGCTAAAATTGCCACTATGGTATCTAAAAGAGTAATCACGGTTGCTTCATAGGTTATAGACTTATTAGAGTTCATATATGAACCGAAAATCTGTAGAGAACCGACACCTAAACCTAAGGTAAAGAAAGCCTGACCAAGTGCGGCATACAATACCTCATAAAGATTCTGTGATGAGATCTTTGAAAAATCTGGCATTAAGTAAAATTCTAAGCCCTTTTCAAATCCTGGTAGAAAAAAAGATCTTGCGGAAAGGAAAATCAGCAGCATAAACAGCAAAACCATCATTGGTTTGGTTATACGCTCAACTCCGTTTCTAACACCGCATGCACATACAGAGAAGCCAACCACAGTAACAATGACAGTACAGATTATCTGAGTAACCGGATCAGCAAGCATTCCCCCGAAAACGGCGCCTGAATCAGCTTGGCTCATAGGAGAAGAAGTAAACTCACCTAACAGCATTTTTGAGGAGTAATAAAACATCCATCCTGTAACCATGGTATAGAAAGCCATCAGAATATAATTACCCGTGATCATGAAATATTTGCAGATATACCATTTTTTGTTAGGAGTCAGAATTTCAAAAGAACGACCAATAGATCTTCTTGAAGCTCTACCAACAGAAAGCTCAATTGTTACAAGAGGAATTCCTAGCAGAATCAGGAATGCAATATAGATAAGTACAAATAAAGCGCCACCATACTGACCAGTAATATAAGGGAAACGCCATACATTTCCAAGACCGATTGAACATCCTGCAGCGATCAGAAGGAAACCAAGTCTGGAAGTAAACTGTTCTCTATTATTGTTTTGCGTACTTGTCATTTTTTTTCTCACAAAAAAGGCCCGTATTTTTAACGAGCCTTGTTTTATTTAACATAGCACAAGCAGAAGATTATTCTTCGCGTGGGCTATTCTCATATGGATTTGGCAAATCCTCAGATGAGGCCTGAACGTAAGTGTTCTCTGCTGGCTCAGCATCTTCATCCAAATCAACTTCTGGAGCTGAATCCTGTTCTGTCTTCTGCTCATCAGCTTCAGTCTTTGCATTCTCAGCTTCAGCTAATGCCTTGATTGATAAGCGGATTCTTCCGGTATTATCAATATCCAGAACACGAACACGAACTTCATCACCAACACATAGATAATCATTTACATTCTCTACACGCTCTTCGGTGATCTGAGAAATGTGTACAAGACCATCTCTGCCTGGAAGAATGTTAACAAAAGCACCGAAATCAGTGATTCTTACAACTTTTCCATCATAATCCTGACCAACTTCAACTTCAACTAAAAGATCATTAATGCGCTTAATTGCAGCATCAGCAGAAGCTAAAGAAGAAGCAGAAATCTTTACAGTACCATCATCATCGATATCAATCTGTGAATTGGTATCTGCCTGAATTGAACGTACGTTAAAACCACCCTTGCCGATAACTTCCTTAACCTTGTTTGCAGGAACCTTGATGGTTACTACACGTGGAGCATAAGGAGAAAGAGTTTCACGAGGACCAGGAATTGCCTTCTGCATTACATTCAGTAAGTGAATTCTTGCAGCATGAGCATCAGTTAATGCATTCTGCATAATTTCACGGGTAATACCGTCTGTCTTGATATCCATCTGTAGAGCGGTAACACCGTCACGGGTACCGGCTACCTTGAAGTCCATATCACCTAAATGGTCTTCATCACCCATAATATCGGTCAGAATTGCAACTCTGTCATCTTCTTTAACAAGACCCATTGCAATACCGGCAACAGGAGCCTTGATAGGTACACCAGCATCCATCAGTGATAGACATCCTGAACATACAGATGCCATTGAAGATGAACCGTTTGACTCAGTAATTTCTGAAACGACACGGATTGAATATGGGAACTTCTCCATCTCTGGAAGCACTGCCTTTAAAGCTCTCTTGGCAAGACGACCGTGACCGATTTCACGACGCTTTGGAGAACCAATAAGACCAATCTCACCGACACAGTATGGAGGGAAATTATAGTGAAGAATAAATCTGTCTGAACGAACACCTGACATATCTTCAAAAGTCTGAGCATCTCTCTCAGAACCTAAAGTACAGGTACCAATAGACTGAGTTTCACCACGGGTGAATAATGCAGAACCGTGAACACGTGGAAGAATACCAGTTGCAATGGTAATTGGACGAATCATTCTTAAGGTGCGACCATCGATACGCTTTTCACCTGAAAGGATTCTCTCACGGACAATATTACGCTCTAATTCAAAGAAAATCTTAGCGATTTCATTGTCTTTCTCAGCCCACTCTTCGTGCTCTGCCTTTAGTTTCTCAGTTGTATTCTTCTGAATTTCAGCAAGCTTATCCTGACGCTCTAACTTATCTACGATTCTGAAAGCATCACCTACAGCCTGCTCTGCATCAGCCTTAACAGCCTCGATTAAAGCAGTGTTCTCCTCTGGCTTTACCCAATCCCAGACAGGACGGTTAACCTTCTTGGCAAACTCTTCAATCTCTTTGATTACAACCTGCTGCTGCTCGTGACCGTACATAACAGCACCAAGCATTACTGACTCTGGTAAGCAGTTAGCCTCAGACTCAACCATCACTACAGCTTTCTCTGAACCTGCAACAACAAGATCAAGATCTGAAACCTTTGACTCTGAAGTTAATGGGTTTAAAACATACTGACCATCAATATAGCCTACACGAGCTGCACCCAAAGGACCATTCCATGGGAGACCGGATGAAGCTAATGCTGCTGAAGCGGCAATAATAGAAATGATGTCTGTAGGAATTTCAGGATTTGCTGACATTACAGTAACAACAACCTGAACCTCGTTTACGAAACCATCTGGGAATAATGGACGTAATGGACGATCGATAAGACGAGAAATCAGGGTTTCACCTTCTGTTGCACGGCCTTCTCTACGGAAGAAACTTACAGGGATTTTACCTGCTGCATAAGAACGTTCCTGATAATTAACAGTTAGAGGGAAGAAATCTCTACCTTCAACTTCTTCTTTTCGGTTGCATACTACAGTAGCAAATACGGTAGTATCATCCATTGATGCCATAACAGCAGAATCTGTCTGACGACCAATTGCTCCAGTTTCTAATGTAATAGTATGACGACCATATTTAAAGGTGTGAACTATTGGCTTTAAATTCATCGATTATTATCTCCACTTTTTTCCCACTTTTGTTTGCCTCTTTCGTGGGAATTCACTTTATCACTACCAGATGCGGATACCCTTTTTTCTTCTTTTACTTACCTAAAAAAGGGAAAGCCTCATATTCCAACAGTGTTACAAAAAAGCTGAAACTAGTTTCAGCATATCCTCAAGGATAAAGACTCATCCTTAAAAAATTTCTTTTTACTCTAAAAGGTAAAACAAACTGATTGCCAAGCTCAAAAATCAAAGATCTTTATTACTTTCACTTTGTATTAACAAGCAAGTTTATCTGCAATATTATCACACAGATACATTTTCAAATTCTTGCTTTTGATAATGTTTTTGTAAGTTTTGAGATCTTTCTCGCGACTGAAAAAGGAATTTCTGCGGATTGAAGAATAAAGTAAACAAATAAACTGCTACAAATCCAAATATCCACTCACCTGTTTAAAAACAGAACCAATGAATTTAGCAAAAGAACTGTAAATCAAAAAAGATCTACTGCAGAAAAGAACTGCATAAAAAAGACATGAAACATAAAATTCGGGCGGCACCAAAGCCGCCCTTCTCTGACGCTAATTAGCGACGGAGACCTAACTTCTCAACGATTGCGCTGTAACGTGCAAGGTCTGAAGTCTTTAAGTAGTCAAGAAGCTTACGACGCTGAGCAACTAAACGTAGTAGGCCACGACGGCTGTGGTGATCCTTCTTGTGAGTCTCAAAGTGAGGCTGCAGGTCAGAAATTCTTGCAGATAGTAATGCAATCTGAACCTCTGGATAACCAGTGTCCTGTGGGTTACGACCAAACTCAGCAACGATTTTTGCCTTATCTTCTACTGTTAACATAATATATATGCTCCATATTTTGTGAAAAATTAAACTTCCATACCGATCACAAACTCAGTTGAAAGCGGGCTCATTCTATCATAAAAGATAAAATCTTTATACAAATTTAGCTTTATATTTTAAAAGAAATGAAAAAAGATTTAAGAAAAAATCTTTATAATTGATTTATAAAGAGTTTTATACCTCGCAATTAAAGCTGCGAGGTATAAAAACAGATTATTTTCCGATATTAGATGCGATTTTTATAATAGTATCTGTATAAAAATCAGAAAAACCTGTCTCGTTTATTGATCCAGAAAGTACCTGATAGGCTCGTTTAATGGCATGATAGCCCTGACGGTCTGGCTGCTGGCAGATAACAAACTTGTAAATACCAGCTCTTACCATTTCTACAGTTGTGTATATATCATCGAAGGCGATACCGATTATATCGTCCCTACCGGTTGCTATAATTGAGGCGCCAACTCCCTGAACACCGGCGCCTGTGACGTATACACAGTTTACTTCCTTATGTTCGTTTAAATATTTTGAAGTCTGAATCTGAGCCTGAATATCTGAATCATTTGATTCTATCTGACCGCAGATTTCAAAATCTACATTAAGATTATTTAATTCCTCAACAAAACCTTCGATACGCTTTCTGTGACCGTGCATCAGACTTGAACCGGTAACCACCAGAATATTCAGCTTATCAAACTTTGAAATAAGAGAAAGCAAACCTGCACAGGTTTTACCTGCTTTCTGATAGTCAGAGCCGACATAGCAGACCCTCTTGCAGTTCTTTACATCTGAATTAACCAGAATTACCTTTATTCCTAGCAATTCACATTCATTAATCTTCTGAGCAACAGATTCTGTATCTATGGTTGCAAGACAAAGGGCAGAACATCCCATCTGCTTAAGTTCATCAATGGCATCTAAATGAGTCTGCTCATCATAGCCCTGAACTTTTTTATAAATGACGTCTACACCAAGTTCTTCATACTCTGAGCTTGCCTTCTCGATTCCTTCGATAACGCCCTCAAAAAAGATGTTTCCAACACTAGGTAGAAGAACCCCGATCTTGAAGCGATCTCTTATACCAGATAAAGCACGGCCTGCTCTGTTTGGAACGTATCCTAATTCCTTGGCCAGAGTCTTGATTTTTAATGCTAGTTCTTTTTTTACCGAACCACGATTATGCAGTACTCTATCAACAGTTCCTCTTGATACGCCAGCGGCCTTTGCTAAAGTTTTAACTGTTACTGTCATCGTGTAATAATCCCAAAATTATTATTCTTATATTTAATTGTTATAAATAGGAGGACAGACTCGTCCCCCTATTAATTACAAACTAATCTATAAACAGATTCTTACCGATTAGTTTGCCTGTGGTCATGTTTGCCTTGCCCTCGGCAGAGTCTTTATGTGCATATAACCACTTGTTGTTGTGAGTTAGACATCCAGACTCTCCTTCATGGGTAACTCCCTCTGGTCTGTCGGTATTAGTATCCTTAGGTAAAACCACACCAACCTTGAAATGATCATAGCCAGGAGCGACACAAGGAGCATAATGCAGAGTAGTCTCATAGAACATAACGGCCTGACCTTTTCTTACGATAAAGGTTTCAACATCATTGGTATCAATAATACCGTCATGAACAGCAGTCATTGGAGCAACCATTAAAACTGCATCGGTAGCCGCAATGTTAAGCTCACTGTTGCGATGGTATTCAAGGCAGTTTAAGCCCTTGTTATCTCCGTTGCAGTAGCCAAACTGAACATTCAGTCCGCCAAAGACCTGATTCTTTAATACAGGCATTACAGAAGGGTCCTCTAGATAATCTACAGAAGCCTTATAGTCTGTACCAGGAATTAGAGGAGTCTTCTCAACCAGAGATACAAGTTTTGCTGTATCAATATCCGTAATTACCTTTCCGTATCTTTCAAATTCAACGTCGGTAACTTCCTTGTATTTAGCAACCTCTTCACCATCAAGTTTCTTTCTCATGGTGTCCAGCTTTGAGAAGGCAGGACGAAGTGTTGGATACAAGAAGGAATACATCTTATATACCTCGTCATACATCTTAGCAACACTCTCATTGGTTGAAGACTGCTTGTCAGAAGTCTTAACCAGTTTTGCACAGCCTTCTTCAACTGATTTGAATATACCTGCTGCAACACCAGCAAGGATAGCTGCACCTAAAGCAGGACCTTCCTTAGAGGTGGTGGTAATAATCTTGCATTTTAGAATATCTGCAAGAAGCTGACGCCAGAATGGAGACTGAGCACCGCCACCGCAGGCAGTCAACTGAACTGGATTGATATCCATCTGATGAAGAACATCAAGGTTATGACGCTGAGATAAGGTAATACCTTCAAGAACAGCTCTTGTCATATGAGCCTTTGTATGTCTTGCGCTTAAACCAAAGAAAACACCACGTGCATTAGGATCTAATACAGGAGATCTCTCACCCATCAGATATGGAAGATAAATCAGACCATCTGAACCTACAGGACACTCTGAAGCCTTAGCAGTCATCAGATTGTAAACATCACTGCCAGCCTTAGCTTCCTGATCTTTTTCAAATGAATAAAGCTCATCACGGGTCCAGCGTAAAGATAAACCGGCGGCTAAAGTACAAGACATAGCAGTCCAGGAATTCTCTACAGCAGCACAGAAAGTATGTACACGGCCTAATGGATCAATTGAAGGCTTGTTGGTGTGAGCAAAAATAACACCTGATGTACCCAATGTA
>Ga0310695_10009785_pt1 | contig 14288 bp, 10 predicted proteins | sample RumenRJG_04DNA_FD_203882 | JGI IMG/M metagenome (GOLD analysis project Ga0310695, IMG submission 203882) | Bovine rumen microbial communities from Lethbridge, Alberta, Canada - RJG_04 (v2) (version 2) | ecosystem: Host-associated > Mammals > Digestive system > Stomach > Rumen | place: Canada... | reverse complement strand
CTTTCTTCTTTGGAGGAACTTCATTGCTTATCGTTGTAGGTGTTTCTCTTGATACTATCGGTCAGATTGAGTCGCACCTTATTATGAGACATTATGAAGGGTTTATGAAGGATGGACGTATTAAGGGGCGTTGGTTCAACATTAAATAATTACACAATTTATAATAAAATAAAGCAACCGAAAACCTCGGTTGCTTTTTTTATTTGTCATAAATTGTGTAAGTGGCGAAACGGATTTATCTTTTAAGTTCTAACTTTATATTTGCCTCCTTCGAGTACTCATCGCTTCGCTATTATTTAAGTACACTTTAGTCGGCAAATACTTCGTTATAACTTAAAATCCGTAAATCCTTTGAAAGCCAAGAACGACATAACTCAAAAGCTTTCACCACATAGGTATTCGTCAATATATATAGCTTTGTCATTCCGGACTTGATCCGGAATCTATAAAAAATCAGTCCGCAGGACACACAAATTATCAGCTACAATAAAATAATGCAAAAAAACGGCAAATCCTTTGTTTTAACACAATGTTTAAACATCTTTAACGACAACAATTGTCGTAAAATATAAATTTTGATATAATCAAGAACGAATTTACAATTTAAATTAATATAGAAATATGAATAAAGAAAATATAATCTTTTTAGGAATAATCAATAATTCAGAAGAATTTTATAAAATCTTCAATTTTTCACAACAAGAATTTAATGAAGAAACTGCAATATATAACGACAAGAAAATAATAATAACTGAAGAAGAAATAAAACAGTATTTTGGAAATTATAAAGATATAAAAGAATTAAGAGAAATAGCTATAAAATATTTTGCGGATAATATTCAAGGAAAAACATTTGATATTGGTAAGTTTAAAAATATAAGAATTAGTGCAAAATCAAGAAAAAAGTATAAAAGTTTTAGTGCTGATAAAAGAAAATTAATAGTGGTTCCTAAACTATTAGAAATATTAAAAACATCAAAATATAATAATTCTTCAGAAAAATATAAAGATAGAGAAGATAATATAATGATGTTTCATTATTTTACAAATGAAGTATATATAATCAAAGAAAAGTATAATGTTTATATTACTATAGGCGAAGATGAAAATGGGAATTTGTTTTACGATTTAGATGAAAATAAAGAAACCTTTGAAGAGTAACTAATAAACAAATACTAGCCCCTTCAAAGGCAATAATAGTATAATAGAAAATCTAATTAATGTCAATGAATTCCTAACTATATCCTAAGATAAGCAACTTTTATTTTTGAATTATAACTTTGCATTTAACTCCTTTATGTACCATCCGCTACCGCTTCCATTTATGTACACCGCAGTCGGCAAATACTTCGTTATAACTTAAAATCTGAAAATCCTTTGAGAGTCAAGCAACAGCAAAACTGGAACAACAAAAAAATCTTCTAAATTATGACAATATATTGTTGCAATATTTTTGTAAAATCTTTTTATAGTAAATAATTTTGTAAAATGTATTACATACCATCTATTAAAAGGAAAAAACAATGGATAATAAAAAAGAAACAAAAAAACAAAGATATATAACTTACAAAAATGATGATATTAAGGTGTTTTGGAATCCGAAGTTGTGTCAATATGCCGGTAAATGTTTTCAAGGAAACAAAGAAGTGTTTAATCCTAATCAAAAACCTTGGATTAATTTATCAAAAGCTCCCGCAAAAGAAATTGCCGCAATAATTGATATGTGCCCGTCTAAAGCATTGCAATACGAATTGAAAGATTCAATTTCTGTCGTATTTGAAGAAAATTTAAACAGAAGTGCCGCTTACAAAGACGGAAATTTGATTGGTGAATGTGAATTTGATGTTAATGACAACAAATGGAATATCGTTCATACGGGAGTTCGTCCTGCTTTTGAAGGGCAGGGAATTGCCAGAAGATTGTTAAATAAAGTTGTTGAACAGGCAAGATTAAGAAATGTGAAAATTGTGCCGATATGTTCTTATGCGAAGAAGGTTATGGAAGGCAAAGAAGAATATAAAGATGTCCTCTAAATTTAATATTTATGGCGAAACGGATTTATCTTTTAAGTTCTAACTTCGTATTTGTCTCCTTCGAGTACCAGCCACTTCGTTTTTCCTTCAGTACACTTCAGTCGTCAAAAGTTTCATTATAATTAAAAACTCATAAACTCTTGAGTTGCCAATCAACAGCGAAACGGAAACAACACAAAATATTAAGGTCTTGAACGGCACTTTATATCTTAGAAATCCGTTGATATATATTTTCCAACTCATATCGAATATTCTCTATATATTTAGCCACTCGACATAAAAATATAACTTTATCAAGTGGTTTGTTAAAATCTGCATCGCCATTTAAAGAAAATGGGCAGAAATGTAAAAGCTTAGATGTAAACTTATAAAAGTAGTTGTATTCATCTGAATATCCAATTCTGTCTGCCATCTTTTTTATAGACAGCATTTTTTTACCAAAACTTCCATATTGCATAAATAACTCTTTCTTTTTTTTCTGGTGTTCTGAAATAAAATTATCTATTCCAACTAATTCAGGAAAGAGCTTTTCATCAGCAGTTGCCCTAGCTATACATCCCTCTAAATATTCATAGTGATCATGTACACAAAAATCAAGCATAACTTGAAACTGATTGGTAGTTACAATATATTTAGTAACAATAAAGACTTCTAATAATCTCCGAGCTAATAGTAATACTTCGTCAATATTATCATCTTTCGAAGCAATCTTTAAATTTAAAATGTATTCTGATACTAAAAATCCAAATGTATTTTCATGAGCCCAATCTCGGTACTTTACTCTACGACATTGATCAAAAGCTTTATACAAGTTTAATATTTTTTCTTTATTTTTTTGAATTTTGTTGTTTGTGTCTGTAGTTAAAATATCTAAAGGCATCCTTTTTTCCTTAAATGAATTTATTTTTATTATAGTAAATAATACTGTAATTTAGTAAAATTAAAATAATATAAATATTATTTTAATCAAAGGAAGAAATAATGGCAAAAAACAAACAAAATAACAATGCAAATATAGGGTTTGAAAAACAGTTGTGGGATGCTGCTTGTGTTTTGTGGGGGCATATTCCTGCTGCCGAATACAGAAAAGTTATTGTCGGTTTAATTTTTCTTCGTTATATATCAAGTGTATTTGATAAAAAATATCAAGAACTTGTTGCCGAAGGCGAAGGTTTTGAAAACGACCCTATTGCATATTTGGCGGAAAACATTTTTTTCGTTCCGGAACAATCTCGTTGGAATGTAATATCACAAGCAGCACATACTCCCGAAATAGGTAAAGTTATAGACGATGCAATGATAGCAATTGAAAAACATAATAAAACTCTTAAAGGTGTGTTACCTAAAAATTATGGCAGTCCGGATTTAGATAAAAGAGTTTTAGGTGAAGTTGTGGACTTATTTACAAACAATATAAAAATGGACGATACCGAAGAAAGTAAAGATTTGCTCGGTAGAACTTACGAATATTGTATTGCACAGTTTGCTGCTTACGAAGGAACAAAAGGCGGTGAATTTTATACACCGTCAAGTATTGTTAAAACTTTAGTAGAAATTTTAAAACCTTTTGAAAATTGCAGAGTTTACGACCCTTGTTGCGGTAGCGGCGGAATGTTTGTTCAGTCGGTAAAGTTTTTGCAGGCACATAGCGGTAACAGAAACAAAATATCTGTTTACGGGCAGGAATCAAATGCAGATACTTGGAAAATGGCAAAAATGAATATGGCTATTCGCGGTATAGATGCTGATTTCGGCCCTTCTCATGCAGACACATTTTTTAACGATTTACATCCAACACTAAAAGCAGATTTTATTATGGCTAATCCGCCTTTTAATCTTTCCAACTGGGGACAAGATAAATTAAGAGAAGATGTTCGCTGGAAATACGGGTTACCGCCTGCTGGTAATGCAAACTTTGCATGGATACAACACATGATACATCATTTAGCCCATAACGGTAAAATAGGGTTAGTTCTTGCAAACGGTGCATTATCAAGCCAAACAAGTGGTGAAGGGGATATTAGAAAAAATATTATTGAAGATGATTTAATTGAAGGAATAGTAGCTTTACCAACACAACTGTTTTATAGTGTAGGAATTCCGGTAACACTTTGGTTTATAAGTAAGAACAAAAAACAAAAAGGTAAAACTTTATTTATAGATGCTCGAAAAATGGGCTATATGGTAGATAGAAAACACAGAGATTTTACCGAAGAAGATATTAAAAAATTAGCAGATACTTTTACAAAATTTCAAGAAGGCAGTTTAAAAGATATAAAAGGTTTTTGTGCAGTAGTATCAACACAAGATATTGCAAAGCAAGATTATATTTTAACACCCGGAAGATATGTAGGAATAGAAGAACAACAAGAAGATACAGAACCTTTTGAACAAAAAATGCAAAGATTAACAACCGAACTTTCACAAATGTTTAAAAAGTCCGATGAACTTAAAAAAGAAATAAAAGAAAACTTAAGTAAACTAGGATATAAAATTTAAGTATAGAGAGGTTTACATATGGCAAAAAAAATAAAAGATAATGATAAAAAAACAAAAAAGAATATAGAAGAAGAGAAATCTCTCAAACTTGTAATTGATACAGAAAATTTTTTAGAAAATATGTTTAATATAAAAAATTTTTTTGATATTAATTTGGAATTTATTAAAGATAGAAAAAAATTAAAAATAACAGAATTAGAAACATTTGTAAAAACACATACGAAAAAATTAAATGGAAAAAAAATTGTGGCAGTACCAATAGATCAAGATGTTAGATTTACTGAAATGTTAAAAGATATAAAGATATATGAGCATAAACCTTTATTGTCAAATAGTGCTTTTTTTATTTTAATGAATAATTTTGAATATATTACGAAAACAGTTATTAGAAATCTAATAATAGAAAATCCTAAATGTACGATAGATAAAAAAGAATGTCCTATAGAATTTGATGAATTGTTTGATTTTGATAATATTTCTAATTTAAAAAAATTTATAATTGACAAATACTTAGAAAAAATGTTTTACAAATCTTTTAGTGAGCAGAAAAAAATACTTTTAAAATTTTTTAATGTTAATGACTCTGATACTTCTCTAATAGATTTTGAGTTGTTAAATAATGCAACTCGTAGAAGAAATTTATTAGCACATAACAATGGAATAATTAATAAAACTTTTATTCAAGAAACAGGAGCAGATGCTAATTTATTAGATAAAAAATTAGATATAACACATGATTATTTTTACAAAGTTTATAATGAAATACTGTTTTTTGGACTATATTTTATTATTTTATCTGCGATAAAATTTAAAAATAAATTTATAAATATTTATTTTATGGGACATCTTATATATAACTTACTGAAAGAAAAAGCATATTATGTTATAAAAAAATTATATGAAAGTTTTGAATTAAGAAACAATATGTTTTGTGAAGATGTTATTTTAGATATCAATTATTTTTTATCATTAAAATTTATGGGAAATAAAGAAGAAATGTATGCCAAAATATCAAAAAAATACACCGAATTTAAACTAAGAGATTTGAAAGATCATTTGAGATGTGCATTTGCTGTATTAAAAGATGATAAGAAAGAATTTTTGAAAATATTACCAGCATCTGAGTTTTCTGTTAAAGATTGGTATGAATTTCCACTGTTCAATGTTTTTAGAGAAGATAAAGTTCTTGAGAAAAAAGTTTTGTCAATATTGAAGAAAAAGGATAAAAAACAAAACAAAAAATAATTGTAAAAAGAAAAATATGAATATATAAGAATATTAGGTGTAGAATGAGATTTAAGAATTATATAGAAAAAATAGTAGATAATAGAGGTAAGAATCCAGAGAAATATTTTTCTTCGGGTAAATATCCTGTATTAGATAATTATCTTATAAAAAATGAATTGTATCCAAATTTAAAAAAAGTTGAAAGATATATAGATGAAAATACTTTCAGGACTTTTTTAAGAGATTATACTTATGAAGGAATGGTGGTGATGACATTAGTTGGAAATGGTATTGGTAATGTAACTACTATTCCAAACGATAATGTTGTCATTATCCAAAATACTATTGGTTTTAAACCAGTAAAAGAAATACTAATAGATAAATTCCTTTATTATTTCTTCCTTTATAATCAAGAGAAAATTAGAAATTTTGATAGAGGAAGTGGTCAACCAAGTATTAAACAAAGAGACATATTAGAAATGGAAGTTTCTTTTCCTTCGCTTGAAACACAACAAAAAATAGCAAAAGTATTGAGTGCTTTCGACGATAAAATTGAATTAAATAATAAAATAAATGAAAATTTGGAACAACAAACCCAAGCATTGTATAAAAACAAATTTATTGATAACAAAAATAATAATCGTACATACTGCAAAGCTGAAGATTTTTTTGATATAAGTATCGGAAAAACACCACCAAGAAAAGAATTTGAATGTTTTTCAAATAATAACGGTGTTATTTGGGTATCAATTTCAGATATGGGTAAATGTGGAATGTATATTGATAATAGTTCAGAATATTTAACAAAAGATGCAATAAAAAAATATAATGTTAAAATTGTGCCAAACAATACTGTTATTTTAAGTTTTAAATTAACTGTAGGAAGAATAGCAATAACTAATGGTGAAATGGCTACCAATGAAGCAATAGCTCATTTTAATACGGATAATAAGAATATTAACGAATATTTATATTGTTATTTAAAAAGATTTAATTTTCAAACAATGGGAAGTACATCTTCTATTGCAACAGCTATTAATTCAAAAATAATAAAAGCAATACCTTTTATTATTCCAGAAAAAGACGAATTAATTAATTTCCATAATTTAGTATCTCCTATGTTTAAAAAAATAAAAGAGAATTTATTAGAAAACAAATATTTAATACAATTACGAGATACTCTTTTACCAAAACTAATGAACGGTGAAATTGATGTTGATAAAATAAATATTTAGAGAAACAAATGACAATGAAAAACACTTTTGAAAATTTAATAACTATAACAAATTTGAGAGGATAAAAATGTTATTAAAATCTTTTAATATAAAAAATTTTCGTAGTATATTAAGAACCGGAGATATAAATTTTAGTAAAACACTAACAACAATTATCGGTAAAAACAATCAAGGAAAGTCCAATATATTAAAAGCTCTAAAACTTGTTTTTGATTCAATATCTTTTTTTGTAGAAAAAAACATGATTGGTCGAAGACACCTATTTCTTCGTAGAAATTTTTCAAATTATAGATGGAGCGATGATTTTCCTGTTAAAAGGCAAAACAAGAATAAGTATAAAAAAAATACGGAAATAATGATAGAACTAGTTTTAGATGAAGACGAAAATGTGCAAATGTCAAAAATCATCAAAAAAAGAATAAAAGGAAATATATTAAAAATAGAACTTATATTAGGACAAAACGATAATGAAAAATTAAATTTTATATTTAAAGGGGTACAGAAAAATGTTTTTAATGAAGAAACTATAACAAAAATTTGTTCATTAATATATTCTAAAATAAGTTTTCAATACATTCAAGCAATTAGAACTGATAAATTGGCAGATGAAATAGCAAATACAATAATTTCTTTAGAATTATCACAATTAGCTCCGCAAAAGAGAGATAAATTAGATTCAGCATTAAAGGATATTTCAGATTTACAAAAGCCTATTTTACAAAAGATAGAAAAGAATATTTTAAAAACTCTACAAGAATTTATTCCTGAAATAGAAAATGTTTCACTAGATGAACAACATAATGATTATTTTATGCCCAGAAGATATATTGATGATTCTGACTTCCATATAAAAATAGATGATGGTTCTAATACAATATTAGCTCAAAAGGGAGATGGGATAAAAAGTTTGGTTGCTCTTGGGATGATGAGACAAAAAGGAAAATCAAATATAGGTAAAGGATTAATTTTAGCTATAGAAGAACCGGAATCTCATTTACATCCGGAAGCTATTAGACAAATAAGCAGAGTTATTAATGATATATCAAAAAAAAATCAAGTTATACTCACATCTCACTCTCCACTATTTGTAAATAGAGATAATATTAAAGATAATATTATTGTTGAAAAAAATAAAGCATATAGTCCTACAAACATGAAGGAAATTAGAGAGGTTTTAGGCGTAATTGCTTCTGATAATCTTATAAATTCTGAGTTTGCTATTGTAGTTGAAGGTGAAACTGATAAAAAAATACTACAGAAATATTTTATTGAAAAGTCTAAAGTATTAAAAGAGTTGTTTGAAAATAAAAGACTTTGTTTTGAAGTTATCAATGGCGTAAATAATTTATCAACTTCTTTAAATAAACTTTCTAATATGTCTACAAAATTTTTCTGTATCCTAGATTCAGATCAGACAGCCATAAATTGTGTAAAAATTGCAAAAAGTAAAGCATTGCTAAGCCCGGAGTTAAAAGAAGTTTCATATTATACTTTAAGTAATTTAAATGAATGTGAACTAGAGGATTTAATAAATCCACAGATCTATGGAAACTACATATTAAAAACTTTTAATATAGATATTTTTAACAAAGAAAATAAAGATTTTATTAATGGAAAAGATAAATGGTCAAGCAGAATTGAAAAACTTCTTAGAAAAAATGGTAAACTTGTTGGTATAGATAAAGAAGAAAGAAAAAAAGAATTTGAAAAAATTTTAAATCCGGTGAAAGAATATATATCAAATTTACCAGAGAAGTACGATGGAAATATTGATAAGTTACTTACAAGAGATAAAACATCTTCTATTTTTAAGATGGTTAATCAACTAGAAAATTATTTTACAAATAAATAATAAAGTCTTTTTATTAATAAAAAGATATACTTAAACTCTTTATGGAGCAGAAATGACTGTAAACTATACAGAAGAAAGTTATGAAAATTCGGTTATAGAACTGTTTGAAAATATGGGTTACCAACATATTTACGGACCTGATATTGAAAACAGAAATTATTACAGCCCATTATACGAAGATGTTTTAAATGAATATATTCGTAAAATAAACAAAAACATTTCCGAAAAAGCAATTAAAGAAGCAATTTTTAAATTGAAAAATTTTGAAAACGGTGATATAGTTCAACAAAATATTACTTTTACTGATTATCTTCAAAACGGAATTACCGTTGAATATTTGGAAAACGGTAATAAAACATCTGCAATAGTTTATCTTGTAGATTTTAATGATATAAATAACAATTCTTTTATAGTTGCTAATCAATGGACTTTTATTGAAAATAGTGAAAGAAAGCCCGATATTTTAATTTTTCTAAATGGTATTCCTGTAGTTTTAATGGAACTTAAATCACCGTCAAGACAAGAAACTGATGTTTCCGAAGCATATAGGCAAATAAGAAACTATATGAAAGAAATTCCTGCTATGTTTGCTTATAATGCAATAACGGTTATGAGTGACCAACTTACATCCAAAGCGGGAACTATTACATCCGGCGAAGACAGATACATGGAATGGAAAACTAAAGACGGAAACTATGAAAATACACAATATGCACAATTTGACACTTTTTTTGAAGGTATATTTCAAAAAGAAAGGTTGCTTGATATATTAAAAAACTTTATTTGTTTTTCTAACGAAGGTATAGAAAAATATAAAATTTTAGCCGCATACCACCAATATTTTGCAGTAAAAAAAGCAATTAAATCTACTACACTTGCCACACAAACAGACGGTAAAGGCGGTGTGTTTTGGCATACGCAAGGCAGCGGGAAAAGCTTGTCTATGGTGTTTTATACTCATTTGTTACAAAAAGTATTGAACAGCCCTACCATTGTTGTATTAACCGACAGAAACGATTTAGACGACCAACTTTACGGACAGTTTTGTAAATGTAAAGATTTTTTAAGACAAACTCCTGTTCAAGCAACATGTAGAAAGTTGGGTGAAAATCCGTCATCTTCTGATATTGGATTAAAAGATTGGCTTGAAGACAGACAAGCAAACGGAATAATTTTTACAACAATGCAAAAGTTTGAAGAATCTTTTGATATGTTATCGGACAGGAAAAACATTGTTGTTATGGCAGATGAAGCTCATAGAGGACAATACGGTTTAGCCGAAAAAATTGATACAAAAACAGGCAGAATAAAAACAGGAACAGCAAGAATAATAAGAAACAGTTTACCGAATGCAACTTTTATAGGTTTTACCGGAACACCTATTTCTTTAAAAGACAGAAACACAAAAGAAGTTTTCGGAGAATATATTGACATTTACGATATGACACAAGCCGTAGAAGACGGTGCAACAAGACCTGTTTACTATGAAAGCAGAGTAATAAAACTAAAACTCGATAAACAAACATTAGACTTAATAGACAAAGAATATTCTTTAATGGCACAAAATGCAGAACCTGAAGTTATAGAAAAAAGTAAAAAAGAACTTGGTAAAATGGAAGCTGTTTTAGGTAACGATAACACAATAAATTCTTTAGTTACCGATATTTTAGACCATTACCAAAATAACAGAGAACATTTATTAACCGGTAAAGCAATGATAGTTGCTTATTCGAGAGAAATAGCAATTAAAATTTATGATAAAATTTTGGAACTTAAACCGAATTGGAATAAAAAAGTCGCTGTTGTTATGACATCTACAAACAACGATCCGGAACATTGGCGAGAAATAATAGGAAATAAAACACATAAAGAAGAACTTGCAAAAGAGTTTAAAAAAGCAGACAGTCCTTTAAAAATTGCTATTGTTGTTGATATGTGGTTGACGGGATTTGATGTTCCGTCACTTGCAACAATGTACTTTTATAAACCTATGGCAGGGCATAACTTAATGCAGGCAATAGCAAGGGTTAACAGAGTATTTAAAGATAAAGAAGGCGGTTTAATAGTTGATTATATCGGTATAGCATCCGCACTTAAACTTGCAATGAACGATTATACCGTTAGAGATAAAAAGAATTACGGTGATACCGATATTGAACAGGTTGCATATCCTAAATTTATGGATAAGTTGGCAGTATGTAAAGATTTATTTTATGGTTTTGACTATTCAAAGTTTATAACCGGTTCGGATTTAGAAAGAGCAAAAACAATAACGGCAGGTTTAAATTTTATTATTGCTCCCGATAATACAGAAAAGAAAGAAATGTTTTTAAAAGAAGCATTATTATTACATCAAGCATTATCTTTATGTTCTTCAATTGTAAAAAAACAGGCAAGAATAGAAGCAGCATTTTTTGAAGCCGTTAGGGTTCTTATCGGTAGGTTAATGAATAAAGGTTCCGAAAATAAAGTTTCGTTAAAAGAAATGAACGAAAGAATAAACGAATTGTTAAAACAAAGTATTAAAAGTGACGGTGTAATTAATTTGTTCTCGGATGTAAAACAAGAATTTTCTTTGTTTGATGCTAAATTTTTGGAAGAAATAAGTAAGATGAAAGAGAAAAATTTAGTAGTAGAGATTTTAAGAAAATTAATTGCCGAACAGGTTAGATTATATAAAAGAACAAATATTGTTAAGTCGGAAAAGTTTAGTGAAATTATACAAACAATAATGAACAAATATATAAACGGTTTAATTACAAATGCAGAAGTTATAGAAGAACTTTTAAAGTTGGCAAAACAAATTGTTAAAGCTCATAAAGAAGGGGATAATTTGGGCTTATCACCGGAAGAACTTGCTTTTTATGATGCATTAACAAAACCTAAAGCGGTTAAAGATTTTTATAAGAATGAAGTTTTAATTGCAATGACAAAAGAATTAACTGAAACATTAAGAAAGAATAAAACTATTGATTGGCAAAAGAAAGAATTTGCAAGAGCTAAAATGCAAATGATGATTAAAAGGTTATTAAAAAAATATAAATATCCACCCGAAGGACAAGAAGATGCAATAAAAACCGTTATGCAACAATGTGAACTTTGGACGGATAATGCTGATATGCACGAACCAGTCAACAATTATAACAAAGACATTCCTATGGCTGCCGAAGATACGGAGAAATATAATTAATTAAAAATATGTAATATTGACATGGTATACTTTTGTATGGTATAATAAGCAAAAATAATTTAACGGAATAAAAATGGATACCAAAAATATAATAACACAACATAGTAAAGAAAAACTAAAAGTTTATGAAGAATATTTAAAACGATACTTACCTGTTATGATAAATTCTCCTTATTTTGATAATGTTCGTATTATTGAACCTTTTGCTGGAAAGGGAGTCGATAAAGAAGGAAACAAAGGTAGTGCTTTGTTGGCTAAAAAAGTTATTAGTAGTTTTGAAAAAGATAAAAACTATAAAAAAATAAAATTGTATCTAAATGATAAAAAAGAAGAGCATTATAAAAGTTTGTGTGAATATGTAAATTCAAATAATTTTCAAGCTAATATTTATAATAAGGATGCGAATGAATTTATAATAGATATGTTCAAATATGGAACAGAGAAAATTCATAGTTTTATATTTATAGATCCTTTTGGATATACTCAAATTAATAAAGATACATATAATTTATTGTTTTCTCAATATAACATAGATATTTTAATATTTATACCAACATATTTTATCTATAGATTTTTAAAAGGAGAAGAAACCGATCCTAAATATAAACCGATAGCAGAATTTTTAAATGATTTCAATATAAAAACAGAAAATGCAAAAAAATCTGAAAATGATACAATGTTTGCGGAAGAAATTGTAAATAGTATAAAGAAAATAATCAATTTTGATTTCGTTTATAAAAGGCAAATAAAAAATGAAAATAATGTTAATAGCTATCATTTGTTTTTCATTACAAAACATATTAAAGGTGCAGACAAATTTTTAGATGCTATATATAAAATAGAAAAAGATAATAGAGATTTATTTTCTTATTCGGGTACAATTAGTGATTTAGATATGATATTCGAAAATGAAATAAGGAATAAAGGGGTTTTAGATAATTGTGAACTATATAAGTTAGGTATAAAACTTGGCTTTTGTTCTCCACAACAGCAAAAAATTTTAAGACAATTAGAGAAAGATAATAAAATTTCAATTCATGAATTAACAGAAAAAAAGAGACGGCAAAATAGTTTTTATGTAAATTTTGATAACTTCAAAAAAAATAATAAAATAATAGAAGTTAAATATATAAAATAATATATAGGGATTTAATATGGATTGCATTCAAAGAAAATCTTTGTTGTACAAAACAGCTGTGGAATATGGTGATTATACAATAAATCATGTTGAAGGTTGTGCTCATGGTTGTTTGTATCCATGTTATGCTTTTTTGATGGCTAAAAGATTTGGAAAAATAAAAACTTATAAAGAATGGATTCATCCAAAAATAGTAAGTAATGCATTAGAACTTTTGGAAAAAGAAATTCCAAAGTATAAGGAAGAAATTAAATTTGTTCAATTATCTTTTACAACAGATCCTTTCATGTATAATTATCCTGAAATTTCAAAGTTAAGTTTTGAAATAATAAAGAAATTAAATGATAATGATATTAAATGTACGGCTTTAACAAAAGGTATATTGCCAATAAAATTAGCAAATCTTAGTGATAAAAATGAGTTTGGAATAACATTAATTACTATAAACGATGATTATCGTCAAAACATCGAACCTTTTGCTTCTCCAATGAACAAAAGAATAAAAAGTTTATATAACTTGCATAAAAAGGGTTTAAAAACTTGGGTTAGTATAGAACCATATCCTACACCGAATATTATAAAACAAGATATCAATAAAATTTTAGACAGATTAAGTTTTGTTGATAAATTCATATTCGGAAGATTGAACTATAATGCTAAAGTTAGTGAATATGATGGTTATAAAAATTTTTTTAATGAAATGGCTCAAGCTGTTATTTCTTTCGCACAAAAAAATAAGAAACAGTATTACATAAAAAAAGGAACAATAACAGAATCTGTATCTTTAAATAATAATTTTTATTCAAATACTGATGCTAGTGCAGTATTTTGTAAAATTTAAAAACTAAAAACTTTTAGGGGGGATGGGTATCGCCTTGAGAGGGCGATGTCCTTTAAGTTGCCGTTTCCGTTGTCATGCTGAACTTGATTCAGCATCTATAAAACATCCGTGCCGTAGGCACTCCAAAATTACTAATTGCTAATTACTAATTTCTAATTGCCTTTGCCGTTCCCATGCCTCTATGCATCCATACATCCATACCTCAGTTTTCATTTTCAAACTGCAGTTCTAATAATATATAATAATAAATATATATAAACATTAAAGGAATGC
>Ga0310695_10009784_pt1 | contig 14288 bp, 9 predicted proteins | sample RumenRJG_04DNA_FD_203882 | JGI IMG/M metagenome (GOLD analysis project Ga0310695, IMG submission 203882) | Bovine rumen microbial communities from Lethbridge, Alberta, Canada - RJG_04 (v2) (version 2) | ecosystem: Host-associated > Mammals > Digestive system > Stomach > Rumen | place: Canada... | reverse complement strand
AATTATTGAGGAGGTAGGTTATGAAGATTACTTCGATTACGATTACGGAAACGATGAACAACAGGAGGCAGCTTGCTGATGTTTCCATTGTGCTTGACTATGGCTTGATGCTTGCCAATATCAAGCTGATCGACAATGGAGCAAAGCTGTTTGTTGACTTTCCAAAGTCGCAAAGGAGAGAGTCGGGTTTTGCTTCACCTGATGTTATTCCGTTGACAAAGCGAATGAGGGGTTACATTGAGCGAGAAATTATCAGGGAGTATTTCAGAAAAAAAGGAGGTGACGGTGTTTCGTGAAATATTTTGATGGTGAATTCCGCAAGGCTTTGATGGAGTTGCTTCTGACGATAAGAAAACTTCTTGAACAGTCAGCTATCGGCTCAAAGGATCAGAATTTTACCATTCTGATAAATGACATAATCAAGAAAATTGATGAGTATTCAAAAATCGTCAAGCCTGCTTTTTTCGATTTTCTTGAAGTCAGCAAAATTCAGAAGTTGCAGGAAGATGAGTTTCTGAAGAAAAAGGCGGAGGAATTGGAGCAGAGTTTTGAGGAAAGAGTAAAGGCTGCTGTTGCCGAAAAAGAAGCGGAACTTGAAAAATCTATCAGGGCTGAACTTGAAAAAGAGTTTGAGAAGAAAATCGAAGCAAGGGCAGAAAAAAAGACGGCTTCACTCCGTTCAAAGCTGACTGCTGAGATAACGGAACAGCTTCGACAGGAGCTGACGGAAAAAATCAGAGCAGAGTTAAAGCAGGAGCGTGAAGAAAAAAAGAAACGCAAGAGAGCCAAAAAAGAAGCAAAGGCACTCAAGCAGAGTGAAGAACAGATTGCAGTACAGCCTGAAAAGACTTCGGGTGAAAGTCCACCGTTAGAGTCAGGAGATAATTCCGATGAAGAAACGGAGGAGGATGACGATACTTTTGACGATAATTCTGATGAAGATAACATAGACTAAATCAAAATCGAAAGGATAATGCAAAATGCTGAACTGTGTAAATATTCAAGGACGGCTTACAGACCATCCAGAACTGATACACACTCCCGGAGGAAATGCGGTTATAGACTTTACCATTGCTGTTGAGGGAAGTCGAAACGGTGACGGTACAAGACGAGTTGATTTTATCAAAATCGTTGCGTGGAACGCTATGGCAGAATTCATCTGCAAGTATTTTGAAAAAGGTCAGCAAGTTATCATTGAAGGTAAAATATCCACTAACAGTTATGTTGACAGAAACGGCAACAAAAGAAAAGATGTCTATGTGCTTGCAAAGGGTGCTGACTTCTGCGGAGCAAAATCATCAGAAGCAAGCGAAAAAGATTTTACTGAAGCCTTTGACGGCGAAGAAGAACTTGATTAACAGGAGGAAAACAAAATGAAACACAAATCAAAAAACAAAGGAAAAGGATTTACCGAAACAGAAAGAGAAGCACAGTTAAGCTCACAGGTATTTGTCTTGTCAGAACTGCTTGATATGACAAGCACTATCATTGAGGAACTCAGGACAGATAATGACTGCCTTGTTGATGAAAACAACGACTATTCGGAATTGGTATGTAGTCTGCACCGCAAGATAAAAAAGCTGAAAAGAAAAATCAGCAGACAGCAGGAAACAATAGCTATTCTTGAATGGCAGCTTCAAAGAAGTAATGGCGGTTGGGACTTTTGGTATCATAAGGCTCAGGAGTACAAAGAAAAAATCAACAGCGAAACAGAAGAAGAAACCGACAGCAGTAACGATGATGAAATCTTGGATGCGATTGAATGATCGGAGGTTTGTCCTATGAGTTTACACGATGACTTTATCAAAAAGGCATACAAGGAAATTGACAAGCTCACGGCTGATATTGAAAAGAAAAAATCCCGTATCGTCGAACTTCGGGCAAGTATCAAAAAGCACGAAACCGACAGAACAAGGGACAGCGAATTCAGCGATACTATCCTCAGACTGCTGAGTGATAACGGTATTGATACCGATGAAGCAAGAGCAAGTGTTCTTGAAAGTTTTGAAGAATGTATCCTTGCCTATCATATCTCAAAAGAGGAACAATCCGAAACACCGCCGTCAGAAAATTCGTCAGAAGTCATTGAGCCTGAAATATCTGACGATCCTGTTTCTGACAGTAATTCAAATTACACAGCAACAGCCTTTTCTCAAAATCCCGTCTATCCGTATAAGCCGACAAACTGATTTTTGAAAAGAATTCATTATGCCGGAATTTTTATTTCAGGTTTTTTGGTGAGCGAAGCGATTTTGAATTTTCGATTTTTGCGTTTCCTGCAAAATCGAAAAGGGGTGTGGGGACTTCACCACCAAGCTGATTTGTACGGCACTATGCCGTACACAATCTCTGCTTGCGACCTCCTGCGGAGGTCATTTTCCCTACTCTCTCAGCAGAGCCTGAAAACAACAGTTTTTTAGAATACAGAATGACAGGAGTGGAGAAAAAATGCAGAAAACAAAGTTTTCAAGATTTGAAATAAGGCTTACACCGGAAGAAAGAGAAAATCTCATAAACAAAGCTGCCGACGCACATATGACTGTTTCCAAATACATTATTCATCTATCCAAAAGCAAAAGAGTTGTGCTGAAAGACGAAATTGCAGAGCTGACTGTTGAAATATCAAGGATCGGCAACAACATCAATCAGATCGCCCACACAGGAAACAGTCAGAAGTTTTTGTATAAGGCACAGCTCAATGATGTGGTGAAACATTTACAGGCGATAGAGGACTTGCAAAGAAAAATCCTTACGGCTATGTTCAGCGATGAAGAACATACTATCATTACCGTTGAAAAAAAAATCGACAGACTAACGGAAAGAATGGAAAATCTGACAGAAAGAATGAACGGCATTGGCAGCAGTTAAAGAAATCGAAAAAGCGATAAAGGCACATCAATATGTCACCGACTCAATAGCCTATGTCCTCTCTCCCGAAAATCGCAACGGTGATGAAAAGTGTTTTAAGTCAACTTGTATTGATTGCCATAACAGCAGTGCTGACGGATTGGCATTGCAATTCAGAGCAGTACGCTTTGCCTTTGACAAGGATAATAATATTTTGGCTCACCACTATGTACAGAGCTTTTCGCCAAATGAAAACATCACTCCCGACCTTGCACACAAAATCGGAGTAGAGCTTGCAAAGAAAGTTGCTCCCGGTTTTCAGGTCGTTGTCGCAACACATATTGACAAAGACCATATTCATACGCACCTGATAATAAATTCGGTAAGTTATAAAACCGGAATGAAATGGAAAGGCGATTTAAGAACAAGAATGAATATGAGAGCCGAAAGCGATAAGCTGTGCAAAAAATACGGACTGACAACGATAGATACAAAGTCAGGCTTGCGTGGCATAGATCAGGCTACTCAGAAACTCGGTGAAAAAGGAAAGTCGTGGAAAGTAGAATTATGCAATGCACTTGAAGAAGCAACAAAGCTGTGTCACAACAAAGAACAGTTTATTGCATTTATGAAAAGCAAGGGTTTTGAGATAACACGATACACGGACAGAAATATCACCTTTCAAAAAATCGGAGAAGATAAAAAAATCAGAGTAAACACTCTTGCTAAACAATTCGGAGATAAGTACACGAAAGAAAACTTGGAGCGACTGATGGGTTTTTACAGTTTGCCAAAGCCGTTGGAAAACTTACCGAAGCCAAAACCGCCTGTTCCGTTTATAACAGAATTTGAAAAATACGAAGCAGCCTACTTTAATAAAAATCCTGTTGTCACTTCTCCGGCAGAAGCAAAAGCATTACAGATTTTGATAAAGAACGCAACAAATCCGTTGTTCTATCTTTTGATTATCATTGTAAGGCTGATGATGAGGAGAAAGAACATAATAAGAGTTGATAAAACTTATAGCCTGCTTCACTCAAAGGACTGTTCTCAAAATAGATACAGAAAAACAAAACCTGATATAAAGACGGTACTTGCAAAAATTGACAAACAGCCTATGACAGCCGGAAACATACCTTACAGAAATCTTGTGCAGGCACAGGGTGATGATTATCGTGTAAGGCTTGATTTATCGGCAGTACCAAAGCTGTATGCTTATCCATTTTTCTTTTCCGCAAGACTTTACAGCAACTATGCCCTTGTCACTATCAAAGAAAAGGACAAGGAACTTTTACAGCAGGCTTTGGAAATTGAAGATATAAGTATCATTGAAAAACACAATCGGCATTACACACCTGTTGCAGAATACAACGAATTAAAAAAGAGAGCTGCACAGCTTAATGTTAAAGTTGAGTTTTTGGTAATACAGCCTGAACAGTTTGAAAGTCTGAAAGATGAAAAAGATCGTTTCGTTTCCATTGCTACCAAAGAGGGCAAAATCCGTTTAGCCTTTCTGCCGCAAAATAAGGATTATATCCTACACGCACTTTATCCCGATAAGTATAAAACAAAGACAGATGCTCTTTTCTCTGTTGGTCGAAATTCAAAGGTCAACACAAGGCTGAAATCAGAAGCCTTGCTCGGAGGGAAAGAAATGCGATACCGTATTCTTTCAAGAGAACAGGTTGAACAGCTTGCAGAAAGTGTAGGCGAAGATAGATTTGCCGTATTCAGTAAAAACGCTCAGGGCGAAAATCTGAACGGTCAGTACAATGTGGTATTCAAGGAGGATGATACAGCAGAAATTGAGAGTGCTTTGCAAAATCCGAAAACAACAAAAAGAAAAATATAGCAGAGGAGGAATTCAGAGTTGGCTATAAAATACCGTGAAGCCGAAAAGCTGAGATTGGAAACAAGAAAAAAGCTGACGGCAACTCCTGAGAATTGGATGCAGTTTTTAAGGACTGCAAGCAACACTTATAAATACAGTTATTCCGATCAGCTTATGATTGCCGCACAGTTTCCGAACGCAACAGCCGTTGCTTCGTTTGATGTGTGGTCTGACCGTTTCGGCAGAAAAATAAAATCAGGCGAAAAGGGTATCGGTCTGATTGACGATAGCGGAACTTACCCGAAGATGAAATATGTTTTCGATATTTCTCAGAGTGTGCGTTACCGTGATGTCCCACAGCCGTATGTATGGGACTTGCAGGAAGAATATAAAGACGAACTTATACTTTCTCTTGCAGGAGATTTATCCATTTCCATTGAAGAAGCTGTTTCAGACTTTTGCGAAAATACCGTTGACAGCTTGCTGTCTGATTATCAGAACGCTGTTCTTTCAGAAGCAAAAGGCAGTGATGTACTTTACGGACTTGACGATACGGCGATAAATTCAGAGTTTCGTCAGGCAGTTTTGGAAAGCGTTAAATTTGTTGCACTTACACGATGTGGACTTCCGACTGATACGGTTGACATTGATGTTTTCCGTAATCTGTCAGACTTCTCCGATTTGGCTATTACCGATATACTCGGAACAGCGATAAGCAATATATCCGAACAAGTATTAAGAGAAATTGAAGCAACCGTCAAGACGGTTGAAAGGAGAAATCAGAATGAGCATACTATTGAAGAACAGAGAAATAGACGGAGTGAAGTATCTGCTGAACGAGGAGGATATGAAATATTATCCAACAATGAAGCTGGACAAACAGACAGGTTTGACATATACTCTCGATCCCGCCACATTCGCATACATTCCCAATCTGACAGTACAGACGGACGAGGTGATAATCGGACGATGGGGACAGAAGCGGAAGAAGTTTCTGAAAGAACACAGGGAATGGATTTATCTCAGGATGATGGACGAACAGAGCTTGACCAAACATCTGACAGCAATAGACAAGGCGGCAGAGGAAATGATGGAGTTGCTGACACAGCAGTGGATGAAGAAGGAGGGCGTAACGGAAGCCCTGAAAGCAGCCGATCAGATGGAGTGGGTACGCCGCCTGAACTCGATAGAGAGCAGAGCGGAGGAAGTAGTCCTGAACAAGCTGATATACGCTTAACAGATAAGCCAAAGCAGATAAGGCAAAGACGAAAGACAGCGAAGGCAGAGGAAACGGTTTCCCCTGCCTTTTCTCCTTTTCCTGTCGGTGAACAAATGAGTTTATTCGCTGCCGAAAGGTCTGAACAGGACAGAGCAAATGAATATGCTATGTCAAGGATTATCAGTCACGGTACAGCTTTTGAGGACGGCAAATTCAGAATAGCAGAATATTTTGCAGGACAGCATACTAAAGCAGAAAAGGCGAAGTTTTTAAGTGATGAATACGGTTGGGGTGGTTATGCAGGCAGCGGCGAAAGTATGGAGTACCGTCCGAACAAAGGCATAACGATGTCACACACCGACAAGGATAATCCCGAAAACAACATTACCGTACATCTGACATATCCGCAATTAGCTGATATGATAGACTTTCTTATTGCCAATGATATGTATATTACTCCGAAAGATATTGAGGAAAGACAGCAGAGAGCCATTTTCTATCTGAAAAATTATGATCCGAACAATCCTCTTGAAGCTCCTCAAATCGAAAAGGCAAAAGCAATTCTTGACAGCTATAACATTGATTACAGTCAGCTCCTTGCAAATCAGCCCGAAGTCGAAACAGCTACTCCCGAACAGGTAGAAGAAATGAACGCTTCTATTCCTGATGATGCAGAAATACCTGATATTAACGCTCCGGCAGTACCGATTGAACAGGAAGAAAGTGTTTATTCTGAAAGTGCCGTTGTTGCAGAGTTTCGCAACAAAACAACGGAGAGCTTTCATCTTATCGGTGACAGAACTGAATTTGATATTGAGCTTGAAGTTGAGGAACTCTTGCGGCAGGAAATGATTGACAATGAGATTGCAGGAGATATTGAAGCTGTTGTTCTTTACGGCTCCCGTTCTCGTGGTCTTGAAACAAGCGAAGATACGGATATTGATATTGTCGTTCAGATAAATAATGCTGACCTGAAAGAGGATGCACTTTTCAATCTTTTCAGCGATATAGATATTGAAATTGACGGTATTCCCGTTGATGTCAATCCTATCCGTCCCGAAGAAACAGGAACACTTGAGGAATACTTACCCAAAGCCGAAGCCTATCTTGAACAGAAACAGGCTGAAAGAGCCGCACGGATTTTTTCTTCTTCTGTTGGTGAACAGGCACAAGTGGGACTTGAAGTCCCGGATGACGGCACAGAACAGGTACAAACAATCAATCCCGATGATATAAAAATCGGTGACAGGTTTGAATATAACGGTGAGGAATACACGGTCAGGGCTTTGCAGGGCGATCAGCCTGATGCCGTCAAGGTATCATATATGGCAAAGCAAAGTCATAATCTCACGGAATATGAAGTCATTACGAATATAGACAAGTATGTTCTTGCTGAACAGGGTGCTTATCTTGGCAGAGATGAATATGTCATTGACGATCCTGCCATAACCATTGAAAAGTACGATTACACGATTGATTTCAGCAGAATTGCGGAAATACGCTTTACAAGGGAAACGGAAATTTATCTCGGCGGTCTTGACAGTGACGGACACGAAAGAAAAGATAATTACGGTGTTTCAGAGGAAGATACCTCTTTTTATCTTTCGGACGGTTATCTGATGAAATATGAAAGCGACTACGGAGATTTCTTCCCTGTTACAAAGGAAAGTGCAGCAGAAGATATTGAAGAACTTATCCATAAGGCACTTATCACTCCTGATATGTCTATTCGCATTACGGACAGAGAGGGCAACATTTCATATCTTGACCGTGAGAGCTTTACCATTACCGATGAAGCAGAAATGTCACTTGAAACTCCTGACGAAAACGAAGCTCTTATCGAAGAAGCCAAAAAACGTATCAGTGACTTTGTTGCGGCAGAGTATGACGGGGATAGTGCAAACTTTTCCGACCTTTCCAATATCGGTATAGCCTATACAACAACAGAGGACGATGAACACGTTATTCAGGTTTCTGTTGACCTTGAAAACACAAGCATAATCAAAAGAGTTGACGGCGGTGTTATCAGTCTGACAAAATATGAAACACTTGCCGATCTCGTTGATGCTCTGAATGATCTTGATTTTGCAGACCTGACATATATCTCTGATGAACAGCTCCAACAAATCAATGAAAGAGGAAACTCTGACGATGATTTGAAGATTACATCTGTTGCGGTCAATATTGAGCCGCAAGTCATTGAGGACAGAATAACCGTTGAAATAGGTTTATCTGAAAGTCCAATCATTGATGACCTGAATGAGCGTATAGCAAACAGCACAGAGCCGTTGACTTTTGCGGCAGTAAATGCCGCCTTTGAATATCTTGACCAAAAACAGCACCTTGAAAGACTTGATCCGCTTCTTAATGCAGGATGGTACAAAAAGACCGACTTTACAATCACGCCAGTTATTGACGGAGAAGAATACAGTTATAGCGGACGGTTTGACATTGGTGACGGCAAAGGTCAGGGCGGCGGCAGTCTGATAGACCATATCAGTGCTTATATTGACTACTCACTTTCTCCGACAAATCCTTTTCATCTTTCTGATGAAGAACTTGCCGAAAAGCAGAAAGTCAGGGATATTATTATTCCTTTCCTGCGTGAACACGAAGAACTTACTCAGGCAGACGAGAGATTTATCAACAGAATAAAGGCTCACTATCCTATAAGGATAACCGAGGAAAAAATAAAATCTCTTATCGGCAAGACCGTTATTTATGGCGGAATTGGCTCTTCCGGCAGGCAGTATGTTGTTGACAGAGTTGACATAGGCAGAAATAAAGCACATATCCGTGACGATAATACAGGGTGGTATCCCCTGTTTCAGGATGTGGAACTGCGTGATATTGTCGGGCAAAACATTGACTTAATTCTCGATGAAAAAGAGCAGTTTTTCAGGGACTGCGACTTGCCTGCTCTGCTTGCCAAAAGCTCTCTTGCGTGGGACGAAATTGAAAGTCTTGGATATATATTCTTTGACGAAGGATATATTGATAAATACAACCCGTCAAATACAGCACTTTACGGAAACGGCTCTTTTGCAGAGCCAGAGGTTTATGACCTTGCAAGAAAGTATAAAAACGGTGAAGATGTTTCAAAAGAGCTTGCAGAGGGACTTTTTCTGTATAGTAACGGCGGTATTCCTGCAACAAGAATTCCGTATGAGGACAGTTATCTTGAAGATCTCGATTTACAGATAAATCGAACAGAAACAGGTTTCCTTGTGAATTACGGTGCATACAGCCGTGAAGTTACCTTTGAGGAAATAGGACGGGCTTATCTCAATTATTTTGCGGTTGAAAATGAAGCTATCCGCAAAGAAGCTGAAAGAGAAGAAACAGAAATAGCCGCAAGAAAAGCTCTCAAAGAATTAGGATATGAGTTTGATATTAACGGAGATAAATTCTTCTTCACCGAAACAGGTGTAGAAAGAATGTACTATGTGCTTGACGGCACAGAGAGCGGTCATTTTGTCGTTAGTAATGTCAGTTATGAGGATGTTCTGAAAGCTGATAATGATGTCAAAAGCATAACAGACCGTTCAGAAAATACCAAACAGTTTTTTGCAAAGCTCACAGAATATTCTGCTCAGACAACGATTGATGTTTCAAGCCCGAATTTTGGTGAGTATGTAGAGCGTTTTAACAGACCGCATAATGCTTCAGGTACAAGTTGGTTTACACTGATTGACCTACACGGAGAAGCAAGGAGACGAATAGAAAATGCTCCAAAAATAACTTCGGAAAATTCACAGTCTGATAAGTCAGAGGGAACATTCAAAATCTATCAGCTTAAAAGCGGAGAAGAATACCACTTTAAGCGTTTTGAGGGATTATCTGGTCAGCCTGAGCCTGTCAGCATTTCTGATTATGACTTGGTTTATGAGGGCAGTCTTGCCGATATTGAAAGCGGAGAGGATTTAAGCGAAAAGTTAGAAGCTATCTTTTCAAAATTTAATACAGACCGTCCCGAAGATTTCACAGGTCATTCTCTTTCTGTTAGTGATGTAGTTGTTATCGAACAGGACGGACAGCAACAGGCACATTTTGTTGACAGTATCGGCTTCAAGGATGTGCCTGATTTCTTTGTTGAGAGAACGCAAAAGGCACAGCAGACACCTGAACAGCCCGAAGAAAAAGCTCCCGAAAAAACAGAGACGGAGAACAAAGGCTCGGTATCGCTCCGCAAAGTCGGCGATTTCTTTGAAATGTACGGCAAAGATGCGGAGATCGGTGCAGAAGTGCTTGGCTTACATATGTTGTCAAAAAACGGCTCTCCTATGGTTGGATTTCCTGAACATATCAAGAACGAATATTCCGCAAAACTCAAAGAAGCAGGATATACCGTTTTGATTGAACAGGTATTTGAGCTAAATCCATCAAATCGAGAGCCTAATAAACTTGATACACAACAAGAATCAAAAAACTATCAAATTACCGACTTATCACTCGGACAGCGTAAAACTGCTGTAAAGTTTGAGGACAACCTTGCCGCAATCCGCACTTTGAAACAGCTTGAAGCCGAAGATCGTGACGCTACTCCCGAAGAACAGGAAATACTCTCCAAATACACAGGCTGGGGTGGTATGGCAAAGGTTTTTGAGCCTGAAAACAGGCACTATCAGGAAGTCAGAGAACTGCTTACTGATGATGAATTTGAAGCCGCAAGAAAATCCACAATGACAGCTTTTTATACCTCTCCCGTCATCATTAAGGAGATGTATGCTAAACTTGGGTATATGGGTATGAATGGCGGCAGACTGCTTGAGCCATCCTGCGGTATCGGTAACTTTATCGGTATGATACCGGGCAGTAACACAAGGGTAACGGGAATTGAGCTTGACAGTCTGACAGGCAGAATTGCACAAAAGCTCTACCCACAAGCACAAATACAAGTCTGCGGCTTTGAACACAGCAAGCTGAAAGAGAACTCTTTTGATGTTGCAGTCGGCAATGTACCTTTCGGGGATATTCATTTGTACGATAAAAAGTATAATCCGCATAATCTTCTGATACACGACTACTTTTTTAGTAAGTCGCTCGATATGGTAAAACCGGGCGGTGTTGTAGCTTTCATCACTTCAAAGGGTACACTTGATAAGTTAGATCCGACAGCTCGCCGTCTGCTTGCTGAAAAAGCAGAATTTTTAGGTGCGGTCAGACTGCCGAACAATGCGTTTAAGGCAAATGCCGGAACAGAAGTCACTTCCGATATTATCTTTTTACAGAAGCGTACAGAGCCTTTAACGATAACTGCGGAAAATGAACCACTGTGGATAAAAACAGCAAAAGACAGTAACGGTATTGAAATGAACGCTTATTTTGCAACTCACCCCGATCAGATATGCGGCACAATGACAATGGTTTCCGGTCCGTTTGGAATGGAAAGCACCTGTGAGCCGAACAGAGATGTAAAACTCTCTGAACAGTTAAAAGCGGCTTTATCAAACATTCAGGGCAAAATCGAAACTGTAACAATTACAACACAGCAAGAGCCTGAATATACTCCGATAGCTGCCGCACCTGAAAGCCTGCGAAATTGCAGTTATTTTCTTTCTGACGGTAAACCGTTCTTCTATGAAAGCGGTGAAAGCACTCCGGTTGAGTTTCCTAAGTCAAAGGCAAAGAAAAGCCTTGCTATACTGACTGAAATGGTCGCTATCCGTGATACTGTCCGTCAGCTACTTGAAATGCAGCTTGATGAAAATGTAAGTGATGATGAGATAAAAGCTGTTCAGGCAACCTTGTCAGCAATGTATGATAAATTCGCTGAAAAATACGGCAGGATAAACGACAAGGCAAACGCTGATGTGATGAAAGGCGATTCTTCTCTCCCATTGCTCAAATCTTTGGAGCGATTTGACGAAAAAGGACAGTATATCGGAAAAGCTGATATTTTCTCAAAGCGTACCATTAAGGCTGAACATATCGTCACAGAGGTTTCGACTTCCGTTGATGCACTTGCTGTTTCTCTATCATCAGAACAGACCAAAGGTAAGGTCGATCTCGATTATATGTCACAGCTCACAGGCTTTGACAAAGAAAAAATAATCTCCGATTTGCAGGGGGTTATTTTCAAACTTCCCGATACAGATACTTATGTTCCTGCGGATGAATATTTATCAGGAAATATCCGTCAGAAGTTAGAAAATGCACAGCAGGCTTTCAATGCAGGAGATACTTCTCTTGCGGTCAATATAACGGCACTGCAAAAGGCAATGCCTGAAAAACTTGAAGCAAGCAGTATTGATGTCAGGCTCGGCTCTACTTGGATTAAGCCTGAATATATCAGGGACTTTGTATATCAGCTCGTTGGCACTCCTTCTTGGCACAAAAACCAATACTCACAGTCACAGTTTATAGATGTTCAGTATTCCCCGATTTCAGGTGCTTGGACGATTACAAATAAAGGTACTGACAAATGGAATGTTCAGGCTACGACAACATACGGTACAAGTGACAGAACAGCTTATGAGCTTATCGAAGATGCACTCAATCTGAAAGCCACAACGGTTAAAGTAAAAGTTGAAGTTGACGGCAAAGAAAAATATGTTGTTGATGCCACCAAAACCGCACAGGCAAGAGCTAAACAAGAGCTTATAATGCAGAAATTCAAGGAATGGATATTCTCCGATAAGGATCGGCGTGACGATCTTGTAGAAACATATAACAGAATTTACAACAGTTCTCGTCCCCGTGAATATGACGGCAGTCACCTGAATTTTGTTGGTATGAACCCTGAAATAACGCTCCGTCAACATCAGCTCAATGCTGTTGCAAGGTGTTTGTATGGCGGTAATACACTCTTGGCACACGAGGTTGGTGCAGGCAAGAGTGCGACACGTTCGTAACTGAAAAGGTTACGCACAAGGTCGTATGAAAATAAAATATTTGAATACGGTTCTTGGAGAACTGATATTCCGACAGGTGGAATGATGGAGTAACGTCCTGAAACGCCTGCCTTAATACTGCGATATGCGTTGATTTTTGCAGTAAAAATCATGGTATAAAGCTCGCAGAAGTCGGCAGAAGTTTGTCCAAACAGGGAAAGCTGTGGAAATCGCTCCAGAGGTGAAGTGTGCAGATGATATGCCGGAGGTCTATAAAATACCTATGGTCAGAATGTCAATACTGACTGACGAAAACCCGAATGTACGAGTCTAAAAAGCATTGCGGCAGAAATGCCGTATTCCGAATACGGAAGTGTATGAGGATAAGTAAAAATTTTTACTATGAAAGTCCTTGCAATGTTACAGGCATTGGATATACACAGGCTCAGAGGGACACCTAAGGGTATATGCAAAGATAGGAATATCGGAACGTGGAAAGGTCGGAACATGGAGCTTACTGCGGCTTTGAAGTGTCGGACAGGAAAGCGGATTTATCTGTATAACTGTTCATTATCCGACTGAGAGTAGTGCCACAGTACCGTTGAAACCGCTGCGAAAAAGAAGCGGTGGAGGGATAGGCACAAGTCAGCAATCATATATAAATTTCAAATTATACAAATTCAAAGGTTCGAGTATGACTAAGAAAAGCGAAATCCTCTCTGAATATCAGAAAGGGTGAAACTGACTTTGACAGACAAGAAGAAAATTCCCAAAAAGCAAAAACTCCGTAATGCTGAATACTATGATATGCAGTCTGTATTTGATAAACTCTACGCAGACAGCAAAAAGGGCATAAAGTTCACTGAGTTAGTGGAGATTATCAAAAGCCCCGAAAATATCAAGCTTGCGTATAGGAATATGCGTAAGAATAAAGGAAGTAAAACGGCAGGAACGGACAAAAAGACAATAAGCGATTTGAACAAGTGGAAAGAAGAAAAACTGATAGCCCATGTTCAGCGGAAATTGGATTGGTATATACCGCAGAAAGTCCGCAGAATAGAAATTCCAAAGGATAACGGTAAAACAAGACCGTTAGGCATTCCTACAATTATGGACAGGCTGATACAGCAGTGCATTTTACAGGTTTTGGAACCGATATGCGAAGCAAAATTCTTTGAAAGAAGCAATGGTTTCAGACCAAACAGAAGTGCTGAAAACGCTATTGCACAGGCAGAACGTATGATGCAGAATGTTAATTTGCATTATGTGGTTGATGTGGATATAAAATCATTCTTTGATAACGTCAATCATGGAAAGCTGTTAAAGCAGATGTGGACTATGGGCATACAGGATAAAAAGCTCTTGTGTATTATTTCAGCTATGCTGAAAGCAGAAGTCGCAGGCATTGGCTTTCCTGAAAAGGGTACACCGCAGGGAGGCTTATGCAAAGCTCGGCATAAGCCTCCTTATGCCGAGCAAGATATTATGCGGAGAAAAGCTGATTTACAGGCATATATACTACATTTTCAAAATAATAACTCCGCATAATAAATCACTT
>Ga0310695_10009783_pt1 | contig 14289 bp, 11 predicted proteins | sample RumenRJG_04DNA_FD_203882 | JGI IMG/M metagenome (GOLD analysis project Ga0310695, IMG submission 203882) | Bovine rumen microbial communities from Lethbridge, Alberta, Canada - RJG_04 (v2) (version 2) | ecosystem: Host-associated > Mammals > Digestive system > Stomach > Rumen | place: Canada... | reverse complement strand
GTGACCTGCAAATACGAAAAGATGGTGGGGTAATGCTGTGCCTCGTCTATGATGACACCCTTCGGATAGCGGTTGAGAAAGGCCACAGGGTCAGCCTGTACATCTGCCAACGTAGCAGCATGCTCAAAGCTGACGTATGGCAGCTCTGGAAATTGCTCACGGCACAGCGTGGTCTTACCTGATTGGCGCGGTCCGGTCAGCGTAATGATGGGCAAAATACTAAATACATCAGAAAATGACGATGCTAACGTTCTGTTTATTAAAGTCTTACTCATGCAGTGGACAAATTTAAAGTTGGACTTAAAATTTGGCCAAAGGTACAACTTTTCTTTCAAACCACCAAATATTTCGGGCGAAATCTATCCATACGCAGGTAGATTTCGCCCGAAGGTGCTACTCCGTCTTGATGTTATTGACTGGATTCTCGGTAGCGGCGCGCCAGCTCTGGAAAAATGCTGTCAGCAGATTGACGGCGAGCACGATGACCAGGGAGAGCAGCAGGGGCATCAGTTCCATGCGGACGGTAAGGCCAGAGATGCTGCTCACCATCGGGGCCAGCCAATAAGAGAGGGGAATGGCGATAATCATAGCGATGACCGACTGGATGGCTACCGTGAGAAGCAGGCGCAGGGTGATACTGCTAATCTCTGCCCCAAAGACGCGACGGATGGCAATCTCGCGTCGGCGCTGACTGATGAAATAGCTGTTCATTGCCATCAGGCCGAGAACGGCAATCAGCAGGGCAACGGCCGTAAAGACCATCAGCACGCTGAGGAACCGCTTGTAGTCCTTGTACCAGTCCTCGTGGCTCTGAGCAAGTGAGTGGACGTCGCCCGCCTCTTGGCCTGTCATCGCGCTGATTTGCCGCTTGATGGCATCCTCCACCTTCTTGCGCTCACCGTGATATTTTACCAATGCTTGGCGGGGCTTGCCGTAACTCCTGTTCACATAGTTATTGAATTTATCAGTTATATCGGCTTCGTCACGGAATTCTCCTACATTGAGGATTAAGAACGGTGTAGGGTGTTCCTCCTCGCGCATCACGTTCTGATAGACCATATCCGGATAGACGGCGCCCACTTCAAAGTTCTGTGTCCCGTCAGCCGTGACGATTCTCCTTTCATCATCGTTCTTGCCGAACTGACGCAGCAGTTGGTGGTTCACCCCCCAGCCATCCTCGCTGTACGTTTTCTCAGGGTGGATGTTCAAGGTGTTGAAAAAGCAACTGTCGCCTATCAGCAATCGCTGACTTATCACTGCCCCGTCAGCCGAGATCGTCCAGTTCTCCAGTCCCTCAAGAGGGGTGCCATAGCCGAAGCCGACAGACTCCACCTCCGGCAGCGCCAGCAGTTTGCTGCGGAACGCTTGCCGCTGGCTCTCACTGAATCCGGCAATATCCCATGTCTTGAGAATGTTCTTGATGTCGTAGCCCAGCGGGCGGTTCATGAGTTCACGGATGCTGCTGCCCAGCAATAGCGTGATGGTCAGCATGACGATGGCAAAGACGGCCTGGATGACCATCAGCGCGTGGCTCCACCGCTGACGGACACGGCGGCGGAAGGTGCCGCGCACGATGTCGATAGGCTGGTAGCCGCTGAGTATCGTGGCAGGCACGAAGCCTGCCAACGAGGACGATGCCCGTCAGGAAGACAACGGTAGTGCCAAGGCCCGTATCCTTCAGCAAATCCAGCGGACAGTTGGCCATCTCCATCGCCTTGTCTTGCAGGGCAAGTGCTATCAGATAGCTAACGCCGAAGGCAATAGCGGTAAAGAGGATGCTCTCGCTTATCAGTCGGCCAAAGACCTGCAGACGCGACAGGCCCAACAGCCGCCGGGTGGCCATTTCCTTTGACCGCTCTGAGGTGAGCGACACGCTCAGGTTCACGTAGTTGAAGATGGCGAACACCAGTACCAGTAGGGCAACAACTACATAGAGGTGTGCCATCTCCCGACTGCCGTGATTGATGTCTTCTTGCCCTAACGAGCACTCCATCGCGTCATAGTAGATGGTGGAGAACGGCGTGAGCGTCAGTTCCTTTGCCGCCTCCATTTGGTAAAGCCAGAAGAAAGTCTTCAGATAGTCGATCATATCGCCAGTTTTGCTTCGCAGGTCGCAGCCCTCGCGTTGCATCAGGAAGAGCACACAGCACGACGCGTTGTTCATCTGCTCGTTCCAGGCCGAATAGTGGAAGTGGCGAAGGTTCTCTACGTTGAACACACATTCGTAGCCGTTGGGAATGATGGAGCGGTCGAAGTCGTCCATGATGCCGCTGACGGTGTAAGTGATATGACCTTTCCCGTCGTTCGCATCGCCTAACTCCATTTCGTCATCGCCCAGCACCATCTCCTTGCCTATTGGACTCTCGTTAGGCCAATAGCGCTGTGCGAACGACTTGCTCACCACAATCTGGTTGGGCGCACTGAGCACCTTCCGACGGTCGCCCGTCAGCAGGCGGTAGTCGAAGAACGTAAAGAAGTTCTGGCCCGTGACGAGCACTTTGGTGTCGGCCTTCTGCCCGCCGATGCTGAACGTCATGCCGTAGCCAGCCATCGAGCACCAGTCCTCCACCTCAGGGAAACGCTCTTTCAGCCGCTCGCCCACCCGGAAGTTCGACATCATGCACATCTCATTGCCCACAACGAACGTGCGGTCGGCGCGTGTCTGGTAGTTCTCTACCGTCGTCTGTCGGTAGATGAGGTCGCCTAACAGCAGCAGGAATGCCATCGAGAGGCACAGCCCCACGATATTGATAAAGGTAAACAGCCTGTGACGGCTCAGGAATCTGAAATAACCCTTCATAATTTACTATTTGACAATTTACGATTTACTATTTATTTACAATTTGTTGATGCAAAAGTACGGCAATAAAACGAATCCGCCAAGGTTTTCGGCCCTGGCGGATGCGGATTGTCTAAAAATTAGACAGTAAAGCGTATGATTATTAGACACTGTTGCATTTCTTGACGATTATGTCGTTCTGTTGCCGTCTTTGTATAATAATCTCATTGTCCCTTCGTGATTCCACCCACCACGTCATCGTTCTCGATGCTGTGCTCTGCCTTCTTTACGCTGGCCTTGAGCGAGCCGAAGCGCCAGGTGAGCGAGATGCTGAACGAACGTCCGTGATTCCATGAGGTCTGACGGTCGCGGTAATCGCCATTGACGGCTTCTGCGCTGGATGTCATGTGACTGTTGAAAGGATTGTTGGCTCCGATGCGCACCGTCAGCCGGTCGCCCTTGAGGAACGAACGCTGCAAGGAGGCGTAATAACCGTAATAGGAGTGCTGCACGTAGTAGATACTCGAAGGGCTATGGCCTATCTTTCCATACACCGCCAGATTGAGTTTCAACTTCCAAGGCAACTGCTGCGAGAGATTAGCATAATAATTGTCAGACCAACCATGATTGCGATAGCCAAGGTTAGGGTTGGCATAATGTTCATAGCGCAGGTTGTTGTTGACAATAAGCGTTGTGCCGTCGAACGGTTTCCACTGTACATACTGCTCAAATGAAGCACAACGATAGTGCTGGATATTGTCGTAGGTCAGATAGCGAACATCACCCTGGGCCGTCTGGACAGAGGCTATGCCACCATTGCTGAACCTATAGGTAGGAGCCAGTTGCAGTGTGAGCCGACCGCCTATATACATATAGATAAGTGAGAGGCTCTGCGAATGGGAACTCTTCAGCAGCGGATTGCCTTGTTGTACCACATTGGGCGAGGTAGAGATAGCGGGGTTGAGATAGGAGATGCCCGGGCGATTGATGCTCGTGGTGTAGTTCAACTTCAGCGACTGCGATGCAGTCAGCTGATACTTCAGGCTCGCCTGCGGCACCCAGTCGTTGAGCCGATGACTGAAGGCCGCATTTGTGCCGTCAGGATAGCTGCCCCGCATATAGCTGTATTCATAGCGCAAGCCGGCACGGGCAGACCACTTTTCGGCATTGTAGATGTAGTCGGCATATCCGGCGAGGACACGGGTGGTGTGCTCGAAACGGTCGTCGGTAGTAGGCATACTGCCACGGAAGTCTTGCGTGTTGTGACTGTTGTTGTTGCGGTCAATATACTTGGCGCCCACTTCTATCTGATGACCTTTGCCCAACGGGCGCAGCCAGTCAGCCTGCAGGGTATGTTCCGTGAAGCGTTCGCGCTCGGTTTGCAGGCTGCTGGTATAGGCGAAGGGTATGTTCACCAAGTCGTCGTAGGTGTTCTCCTGGTCAGAATGTTGACGCGTCAGAGCGAGCATATACGAGAGAGTGAGGCGCTCGCCCTTCCGACGCGTCCGATGCTCATAGTCCAGTCTGCCGTTCCACGAACTGTGACTGTAGCCAGGCATCCAATAATGATTGCTGAAGCTGTATAATGGCTGTGCTGCAGAGTTGCTCATTTTCGTCCACCCATCTCCCTGTACATTCAGCTTATAGAAATAGCCGCCAAACGAAGCCGACAGCAGGTTGAGCGAATCGAGATCGTAGCTGGCATTGAGGTTGGTATAGTGGATGCCGCCCGGATTGCTGCCGTCACTGTGAGACAACAGGCGGTTGCCTGTCGCAAGGAAAGTACGCTCCGTGTCTTGTCTGTTCTCCGTCAATTTTGACGACATACCGCCATAGCCATAATCTACAGAGAGTAGCAACTTGCCCATCTGCCCTGTCAGCGAGGTATAAAGGTTGGGATTGTTCAGCGACGTGTAGGTAGCCGATACCACGCCTGTCAGTCCGTCGAGCTTCGAGCCGTCCATCATCACGACATTCAAGATGGCATCCACACCCTCGGCATCCTCACGGGCACCAGGATCAGTGATGACCTCTATGCGCTTCACCATTGAGGCGGGCATGGCCTTCAATACCTCTTTGGCGTTCTTCGACAGATTGGGGTCGTAGTGGCCGTTCTTGTAGATTTTGAAGTTGCTGTTGCCCTTCACGAGGATGTTGTCCTGACCATCCACGCTCACCATCGGCACCTTGCGCATCATGTCGAGCGCGGTCTGCGTCTTCGACTCGTCATCAGCCTGCACGTCGTAGCCGATGCGGTCTACCTCCTGCTTGATGAGCTGCCGCTGGGCTTTGATTTCCACGCCTTCCAGCTCCTGGTTCCAGGTGATGCTGTCGCGCTTTACGCTCGTGGTATCGCTCTGGTTTTGGGCCAGTAGCCCCCCTGCTTTCACCGCCATCAGCAGTGAAAGACACATGATTCTAAGATGTCTCATTGGATTATCTGTCTATTTCTTGAGTCGCTCGATGCTCATGTCGAACAACTGCTGTATGAACTCGTCGCTGGTTTTCTTTCTCAGTTTCGCTATCTCCGTCGCCACCATGTTCTTCTCCACGTCTTCGAGCGACTTGGCATTCTTGCAGAGCTTATAGATTTGTGTGGCATAGCTGTTGGCTGCAGCACCATTAGGATTCTTCAAGAACAGATTCTTATAGATATTAAACTCCGACAGCCAGGTCTCTGAGGACTTGTCGTCTGACGAGAAGCCAGACCACGTAAATTCATCGTCAGAAGAGGAGCCACTACCGCTCAGTTTGATGCTGTTTCCATTCACAGTGATGGTTCGTGACTGATATCTGCTTTGGCGGAATTTTTGCGTAGTAGCGTAGGTCTTGGTTATTCGCCCTCTTATCTTATCGCCATCGTCCACCCATTCCAAAGCGTAGGCATAACGGTGCTGGCGCAGGGTGTCCTCTGGGTCGAGGAAGCAGGCATATATCCATTGTGAGCCTTGCATCAGCCCGATAGCTACTCCACCGTTGTTGCTACTGCCAACAGCCAGCGAAACATAATTCTCATTGCTCCCATGAGTACCTGAACTGACATTATAGGCATGCGCCTCATCCTGCTGGAAAGCTTTACGGATGTCATCCACAAAATGTTTGGCCTTCGGATTGGTAATCATGAAGTCATAGGTATCTTCCAGTCCTTCCATCATGCCTGTTTCGGGGTCTTTATCCAAGGAATGTCTGGCAGAGACTTCTTCCACTTCCTTACTCTGTCTTAAGGCTTCAAAAGCCCGCTGAATGTTCTCTTGTGCCATGCTGACAGTAGGCAGCAGCATGAGAAGACCTGTGATAAAAATGTTTTTACTCTTCATATGCAAAATATTCTTTAGGTTCGTTTGTATAAATAATGGTTCCGTCTTCCAGCTGGATGGCTACATAGCCGGCGGCTGTCAGCTGGGCATGCAGTATCTCCTGCTGGGCTTGCTCCATCTCCTTTTCAGCCTGTTGCTGCTCCTTTGCCGCCTCAGCCATCAAGGCGTATGCTTTGTCACAGTCGGTCATGGTGGGCTCAGGCTTCCGCAGTCGGCGCTTAGTGTTTGATGGAGCCTGCTGTTGATGCTTAGGTAGCGGTGTGGAGTCCGGACGAGCCTCTACGGCTTTCGGAATAGTCACACTGTCCTTTTTTTCCACTTGGGCTATCACCTCTGACTTTGGTTGATTCACTGGTAGCATTTGGGTTGCAGCAAACACCACCAATGCAGCCACCACAGCTGCTGCTATGCTCAAAGGCCACCACCGCCATTTAGGCTTTTCTGTTGGCCTCATACCGTCTATCTCGACAAACAGCTGTCGATAGTCCTCCCACTGCGCAGGCACATCGTCACGGGTGAAATATTGGTGAAGGATGTCCTCCTCTTCCAATGTAGTCGTACCCTCCATATATTTGTTGAGCAGCGACTGTATGAATGCTTCCGTGTACTTTCTCATTGCTTGTTCCGTTGTTTGATTTCTTCTAATAATGTCCGTCTTGCCCTTGCCAACAGCGTACTGACTGAGGTGGTCTCGATGCCTAACAGTCGGGCTATATCTTCGTGGCTTCGCCGTTCCACCTCTCGCAAATATAACAAGGATCGCTGTGTGGTAGGCAGTTGTCGCAGTCGTTTTTCGAGCCAGGCATCGTCATCTTTCATTTCCAGCAGGTCGTGCGGGCTGCTGCTCATACTGACCACCATCGCCTCTTCGAGCAGTTCGGGTTTTCGTCGCCGCTGGTGGTTTCGCAGCAGGTGGCGACTCATCAGTGCCACCAGTGCCTCTGGCTTTTCGTAGCGGTCCAGATCGTCGTGCATTTGCCAGAGACGGAGCATCACATCCTGTGCGATGTCCTCTGCTTCTTCTCTGCCCGCTCCACAGTTGATGCTCACCTGTAGAGCCTTCTTCCGCCACGAGCGGGCCTGTTGTTCAAATGCACTTCTGTCCATGTTTATCTTGCTATACACTTATTAAACACATCAACCCCTTGAAACCAAACTTCTTTTAGTATTAATTAACGCAACAACCACCATATTCCCGAGCTTTGCTCGCCTACCCGTAGCCTTTCCCCGACGCCTCATTACGAGTAGAGAATGACGGCAAACGACAATATCCAACCCATGACGCATACATGAACGAAATGGTCATGCAGCAACACCATGGTTGGACTGCCACTTTTGTGGTCAACTAAGGTTAGCTGCATATAGCGCAGGATGCCTGCCACCACAAAAACGGACGTGACATACAGGTAACGACTGCCAACGCGCTCTGTCACTATTCCCGAGACCTCCCCAAGCCCCTCCAAAGGAGGGGATGTTCCAGAAACGGTGTAGAGAATGTAGCACATAATGGTGATGCTGCCCAAAACGGCAATGGACAGGTTGAGGAAATCCATGTTGTAGCGCACAATGTTTTTTCTTGGCTTCACGCCCGAAGTCTCGTAAATGGCCAAATCGTCGCGGCGCTTGGCCATTGCCAGGAATAATGCCAACAGAAATGTGGTGAGCACAATCCAATGGGACAAGCTGATGCCTGCAACCAGTCCACCGGCTATGATGCGCAAGACAAATCCCATGGCAATAATGAACACGTCGAGAAGTGCTATCTGCTTCAGCCTGACACAGTAGGCTATGTTCATGACAATATAGAAAAACAGCGTGGCGGCAAGTATCATCTGTCTGCTACCATCCAGGATGCCTGTTAAGACTATCAATGCGAATGCCAATAGCCATGCCGTTCCCATTACGATATATGCTGTAGGTTTGCTAACTGCTCCGCTGGCCAAAGGTCGCTTCTGTTTCACAGGATGCAGTCTGTCGGCTTCAGCGTCGTGGATGTCGTTGAAACAATAGATGCCACTGGCGACCATGCAAAAAGCAAGAAACGCTATCACGCATGGCCACACATAGCGCCATTCTGCGGCATGACCGCTGAAGAACAGGGGTGTGAATACAAAGACGTTCTTCAGCCATTGATGTGGCCGCAACAGTCTGATGATGTGTCTATTCATATTTCTTCTTGACTTGATAGAGTGTTAATGAGGGATGAGCTTGATAGTCTATGACGGTGAGGGTAATGGTGGTGTCGGCCTTTAGCTTGTTGACGTATTCGGTAATGGGCTTATCAAATATTCCCGAGACCTCCCCAAGCCCCTCCAAAGGAGGGGATGTTTCATCGGGAGCCTCGATAATGTAGTCCACGTGGCTGATGTATTCTGTGGGGAAGATGCCAACGAAATAGCAGGTGTCGCAAACTGGCTTTATATCGTAGAACACCGAGAAAGGACAGACCACAGCATCGGATGGGCTGAAATGCTGCCGCTGCACGAAGGAGTGTATCTGCTCATTGATTCCCGAGCTTCGCTCGCCTACCCGTAGCCTTTCATCGTGCAGCATCGAACGGATGCCAAAAACCGACATGATCACGGCAACCAAACCATATAGCGCACACCACAATCGGCTTCTGCTTGCCATAGAGACGACAGAAAACAAGAGCGGAAGGAAAGCCATCCAGCGGTAGTAGGAAGCGAAACGTCCTGCCAGATTCATAAAGAAGGGCACATAGAGCGCACACAGCAAAAGGAGAAAGCCCTCATCGCCGAACAGTCGTCGCAGATTGTCCTTGAAGCTGGTTCTTGCTCTGGCAAGCGTCCCTTCGGGCCGAGCGGCGTATGCTGTCAGCGTGATAGCCGACAATACAAGGAAACTACGGTATTCCGCCATTGAGGCAAACCTGGCGGCAAGGCTCCTGTCCGTTGTGAGTTCTGACAACTTCTGCATGTAGGGTGAAACATCGAAATCAAGAACGCTACCAACCCACGGAAGTACGGCCAAAGCCATATCCGACAATGTGGCTGAATATTGCACGAGGCTACAGACAAAAGCCTCGAACCGGCCATTGACCAGCATGAAGAGCGACACCAAGAACAGACCCAGCATGAAGCCTGCCAGCAGAAGAGGGAGCAAGGTGACAACCGTCTTGCGACGACTCTTCATCACGATGAAGAAAAACAGCCAAAGGGCAAACAGATAAACGGCAGCCTGAATGGCCGAACAGAAGAGAAGAGCAGAACAGGCGACGACGGCCATGCGGGCAGGAAGATTCCCGAGCTTCGCTCGCCTACCCGTAGCCTTTGACTTTGCCCGCAGATAATGGTCAATGGCCAGGATGGTAAGACTGGCAACAAGTGCGCCCAACATGTCGGGCCGTCCATTGCGATACATCCACGCCATCTCACTGGTACCCCAGAACAGCAGCGTAAACAGGGCTGTCGTCCATAGCGTCAGTTCCACCCCATAACGCCTCATGAGCCGCAGACATATACCTCCCAGCACGAACGCAATAAGAAGATTCAAGCTTCTGACAACGACCAAACTCCCCCCGAAGAGCCACATCCAAACAGTGGCTGTCATCTGGTAAAGCGGAGGATAGGTCGAAAACGGATATTCTCCGACCACACGATACCAAGCCGTAGTTTCCCATCGGCCATGAAACGCTGCATTATACGACGTGTCGAGCATCATCACTTCGTCTATCCAGGGAGCCAGATTGCTCAGCGTGGCGAGGTTGACGATGATGAACGCCAACGACAGCAGGACGTATGTATATACGTTCTTACTTCTTACCAGTTTCATGTTGCTGCTGTCAGAGTCGTCCCTTGACGTCGTTACCTGCACCTGTTCCCTTATACTTCGAGCGGGCAGGATTGAAGTTATAGCGGATGGTGAGTTTCAGACTGCGGTTGTCCGTCCGCTTGTCCAGATAGAACTGGTGGATGTCGCTGAAGATGGTGATCTTCTGCCGCATGGAGGCAAAGACGTCATTGAAGGCCAGCTTGACACTCAGGCGGTCGTGGCAGAATGCCTTATAAAGACTCAGGTCGAACTGCCAAGACTGGCCGAGGTGGATATTCTCCGAATCGCCGGCCGACCGCCACGACAGGTCTGCATTCAGCCAGACATCCAGAGGCAGGTTGACGGCATTGTTAAAGCGGACGATGCGCATCGGCTCGTTCATCTTCTTGGTCTCACCCAGGTATTTCACCTTCAAGTCCTGCCACATCATGGCGAGCATGAGCTGTGGATGGTAACAACCAAACGTCGGCGAAAAATGGAGCATGGCCTGCAGACTGTTGAAGCCATTGGTATTGTTCTTCTGCAGCAGCGCGATTGTCGGATCGCCACTGTAGCTGGAGTAGGAACTGATGATATAGTCATGCACATGGGCATAGTCTATCATCGCCATCATCCATCTCCAGTTAAGGGCCAGCGAGAGGTTGTCGCGATAGGTAGGACGCAAGTAGGGATTGCCGCTCTCGTAGAGGTATCGGTTGATATAGGTCAGATTGCTTGCCAGCTGGCCGAAGGCCGGCCTGTTGATATTGCGCGCATAGCTGAGCCGTGCCTGCACCTTGCCTATTGGGTAGGACAGCATGGCCGAGGGGAAGAGGTCGTTATAAGTGCGGGTCGTGTCGCTGCTCACCGTGCCATAATATCGGCTGTCGACATGCTCATAGCGCAAGCCAAGTTTTGCAGTCAGCTGACCGAACTTTTGCGTCAGTTCTGCGAACAAGGCTCCACTGGTCTCCCTGGTCTCCGTATTGCTGCTGGCAATGACTCTCTCAAGGTTGAGAAAATCATCGGTACGGCGGACAGTGCTGCCCTCTCCGCCCAGTTCGAGTTTCCCTTTCCATACCGGATAGCCTGCTACGAGCTTGGCAGCATAGAGCTGGTTCTTGGCCTCGCTGCTTGTCGTCACGTTACGGCTTTCGCTCGCCTTGGCCAACTCATTAGTAGAAGCATCAGTGGTCTCGTTCTGAATCACCATATCGGCATTGGCGTCAATCGACCATTTGCCCACGGTGCCCGAATAGTAGGCATTGACCTTATGCTCAATCCTTTTGGTCTTCTCCAGGCCGTCACCTGTCAGATAGTCTTCTGCAGTCTCGTCCTCGAATGCATCAGTCACAAAATTGCTTTCCTGTCGGGATGGCCGCGAGGCAGCAGTATAGGTCATGCCGATGGCGTTATGATCGTCGAACAGATAGTTGAAGCCCAACTTCCCATAATAGATATTGGTATGAGGTCTGTAATGGGTGGTGCTCTGCTGCCTGTAATGGGTGAAGGGTTTCTGCGGATAGGGATGCTGGAGATAAGTGTCCTGACGGCTTGTGTTCTCCACCTTCATCCGGAAGTCTTCTATGTCTGCCGTGGCGAAGAGGTCAAGGCCACCAACGCGATAGTTGACGTTGATCTCTTCTTGGCCGAAGAGGTAATGATTGATGCCTATCAGCGTCTTGTTGTCGAAACTGAATCCATTGCCAAGAGGACGGATGGTCTTGATGCGGATGACGGAACGCACCGAGGCATCGTATTTCGCACCAGGTGACATGACAACTTCCACGTCCTTGATCTGTTCGCTGCTCAGCTGGTTGAGCTCTCCAAGGTCACGCATCTGCCGACCGTTGATATAGACGAGGGGTGTTCCTCTGCCCAGCACTTCGATGCCGCTGCTGTTGCGTAGCACACCTGGTAGATGTGCCAGCACATCGTTGCCCGTTCCCATCTTCGAGAGGTAACTGCCTTCAACGGTGGTCACAAAGGCATCATCCTTGATTCTCACCAACGGACGGGAGCCCTTCACTTCTACACCGTTCAGCCTGTAACGGTCTGGCTGCATCCGTATGGTGCCCAGTTCGTTGCTGCTGAATTGCCTTGTGATCGTCTTGTATCCAACGAATGAAATACGAGCCACAACAGGCTTCACATCGCAGGGAATGACGAAGAGGCCCGCCTCATTGCTCACGCCACCACCGATGACCGTAGAGTCTGATGGAGAGAGCAGGTGAACATTGGCATAGGCGATGGGCTGACCCTTTTCGTCGATGATATGGCCCTTGTATCGGGTGTTTGTCTTTTGAATGCACTCAACAAACAGAGCGCCCTTTCCCAACTCCGCCACGCGTATGGGATAGAAGCCTATAATCTGACGGAGGGCATCGGGCACGGATTGATGCTTGATGCTGGTTGTCACGCGGAAGTCTTCCAAATCGTTGTACATGAAGCTGATGCTGTAGTCGCGCGACAGTTCGTTGAGGTCGCGCAGAGCCTCCGACATGGTGACGTTGTCGTAGGTGCGTGTAATCTTCTGCCCATATATGCTGATACAGCAGCACAGACTGATAAGAGAAATCAAGAGGTGCTTCATCATCTGACAATCAGTTTACGGTCCTCAACAGCCAGATGGACCTGTTCGAACATATTCAACTTCTCGATGACCTTCTGCAGGCTCTCATCTTGATTCCACACGAAATAGAAACGAAGCTGGCCTGCCTGCTCGTTCTGCAAGTCTATATCAAGGTGATGATAGGCCGCAATGTCCTTGGCGATGCTGTCGAGTGTGACATTGTCAAAAACAAGGGAAGCCTCCCCCCTGGCCTCTCTCCCAATGAGGGGGGAGTGGTCAGACTTGCTGACGGAATCTTTTGCCGTAGCGCTGTATACCCTACTCTCCTTGGGAGAAGGGCTGGGGGTGAGACTCCAGACGGCAGCAATGGCAATGCCTGACAACGTTAATACGCCAATGAGTATGGCAGCAATCTTGCGCCACTTATGTATAGGGCGAACCGATGGAATATGCTGCTGGGCGAACTGCTGCCAAGCTTCATCTGCATCGACCTCTCGGTCCAGATCGTCCATCATGGCCTCTATCTCCTGGTCGGAATATTTATCGGGCTCTTCCTGCATATCGCGGAAAAGCAGCATGTTGTGGTCGTTTGTCTTCATAAGCCTTTCGGATTAAAACGGTTTCTGATTTCTTTCAAGGCGTGTGAAAGATGTTTCCATACGGCCACGCGGCTGATGCCTTCTGCTGAGACTATCTCCTCATAGCTATACCCTTCGGAGAAACGGAGGTGGAAGATGCGTTGCTCTTGTTCGGTCAGATGACCGACCACAAACTCTACGATGTCTGCTATGCGCTCGTCCTCATGCTCTGCATCGGATGCCTGCTCTGCAGTAGCAGTTTCCATGCGGAGTCTCGTTTCCTGGTGGCGGATGCGTTTCAGACACTGGTTGCGAACGCTTGTCAGCAGGTAGCGTTCTTCGGTGTCGGGCATCAGTTGCGTCCGCCCACGGAGCAGTCCCTCAAAGATGTCGCTGACCACATCTTTGCTCTCCTGCTCATCGTAGAGGATCGTGCGTGCCACCCTCTGCATCTTGGCGTAGTGCTGCATGAACAGCCGTTGGATATCTTTTTCCATCACGTCTTTTTATCGTAATACCCGTCAGCCGTTCAGAATGCTAACCCCAAAGACAAACTTTATATATTTTTAGGGACGCATGCGCAGGATGTCGTTCGTTGGTGAATCTCTGTCATGATAGCTGACGAATAAAATATGATGCTTAGATAGTCTGCTGGCAAATCATGCGGGCCATGTCATTCAGCGAGAGGCATTGGTTGCGGCTGATGGCGATGCGCTCGTTGTGATGCTCCCATGGGGCAAGGATGAGCAGTTGCCCCCGGGCACAAGCATCCATGCGTTGTCCGCCTGGTTTGGCCAAGTCGGTAAAGCCGTTCTCTTGCAGGTAGATAAGTGGGAAACCACGCTCGAAGGCTGCCCGCATCACCGCTTTCTCACCTGGCGATATGGAGGGCGACACGAGCACGGCTCCCTGTGCTGCAGCAGAGAGGAAAGAGCTCACCTGTTGCCCGATCTCCGCTTCTGTCAAGCGGCGCGAGCATTGCACCTGCAGCCTGACGGGTCGCTGCAGCAGGAAACGGTTGCCGATGGCCGAGAACCGCTGGTTGCCTACCGTCAGTCCTCGCTGCACACGGAAGAGGTCGGGGTGTTCGCGCTTCATCAGCAGGCGCCGCGGATTGTCAGCGAGGTAGCGGAGCCACGCATCGAGCTGGCCTTCGCGCAAGAGCAGGCGGTCGTTATAGCCGCGAGCGAAGAGCAGGCCGTGGCGGCGGTCGTCCTTTTGCCGTTGCGCTGCCTGTCCCGTTTGTTGCAACCCGGTTGCAACAGACTGAAC
>Ga0310695_10009782_pt1 | contig 14289 bp, 17 predicted proteins | sample RumenRJG_04DNA_FD_203882 | JGI IMG/M metagenome (GOLD analysis project Ga0310695, IMG submission 203882) | Bovine rumen microbial communities from Lethbridge, Alberta, Canada - RJG_04 (v2) (version 2) | ecosystem: Host-associated > Mammals > Digestive system > Stomach > Rumen | place: Canada... | reverse complement strand
CCGGTGGAACATCTGCCGGAGACACGGACACCGCGCCCGCGCCGGAATCTGAATCAGGAACTGAAACATCAACAGGTTCAATGTTTTCTGCAACAGGTTCTGAATAATTACAGTCAACGTCCTTTTGCTCTGGTTCTTCGGCAGTCATTGCCGGACGTGATTCAATTTGATTCTGCGCCGGAGAATCAGTGTCAATTCCGACAATTGAAAAAATATAGCCTTTGACATTTCTGAACATCTGCCGTGCAGCTTTTATCAATCCTTTCTGAATTAAGGAATCAATTGCATGATTCAATGTGCGCACATCCTTAATATTCAATGCGGATTTCATGACATTCTTATAAAAAACAAATTTCTTTCTGTCCTGGCAAAAGATAAAAAACAGAACTGCAATTTCGGTTGTTGACAGTCCGGAATTTCCGGAAAAAACAAAATTCTTAAAACTTACCAATTCATTAATCATTTGTCTTCCCCTCTGCTGTGCTTTCTATCTCTAAAAATTCATAAATGTCTTTCTTGTATATCATCGACAGCTGAACAACCCTTTCCATTGGAACTTTTTCTGAATTTCTCCAAAAAATAACGGCCTGAACACTGATTCCTAGTTTCTGGGCAATTTCCTTTTCTAATGCAATTATTATTTTTTCCCTGTTTTCTCTTTTCTTCATCCACTTAATCTGCGGACGGAGACAATAAACTAACTGTCGGAATGTCGCTGTGTTTTTCATTTTTATATTCCTGTTTATAAAGTTTTCCTTAACTTGTTTTTTATTTTATTTCTTTTTCCTTTTCCTTTTCAAGAAATAAATCACAAAAAATAAAAAGAAAAAAATAAATTGTGAAAACAACGTGTCCTGTCATGATTGCAGAATTTTTTTAAAAAACGTGTCCCCTTCTTATTTTGTTATCTTATTTTGTTATCTTATATTAATAAATAAGTACATTTGCAAAAATTCCACTTGTAAAAAGCAAAAATTCCACTTGTAAAAAGCAAAAATTCCACTTCAAAAGTGTAATTAATACACTTCTATAATGGAATTATCCCACTTGTAAAGTGTATATATTCCACCTCTAAAGTGTAATAATTCCACATATAAAAACATTGTGATTTTTGTCAAATTGGCATCAATCAGACATTTGAAAAATGATATAAAAAATATTATGATTAAAGAACACTTAATTTTAAGTGTGAATTTTCTTTTATATCGTTATGAGGTATTTACATCTATATGGATAAATCAGATATTGAACTTCACGAAAAACGCAAGTTGCAGATCATGATGCAACACGTCAATGATGACGAAAACGAAGTCTGGCACACCCGTCGTTTGCTCGGCATTGGTGGTTCTGAAGTTTCTGCCGTTCTTGGCCTTGATTCGTTCGGCAAAACACCTTTTGATGTTTGGATGAATAAAACCGGCCGAAAGACAGATCGTTTTTCTAATCGTTTCACAAAATGGGGAACTATCCTTGAAGACACTGTGGCACGTCACTTTGCAGAATTAACCGGTTTTTCTGTCTCTCGCTCTAATAAGCATTATTCGCTAGAATCTGCGCCCTGGTTAGTCGGCAATGTTGACCGACTTGTGACTATTAATGGCACACGTTCGGCAGTCCTCGAATGCAAAACTGCGTCAGCATATAGCGACAGCAAATTCAATAAATCTGCTGCCTGGTATTCAGACGAACAATTTCACGATGAAAACATGATCGGTATTCAATCAGAAACTGATGTGCCACTGAATTATTATTTTCAGTGTCAACATTACATGCTAGTCACCGGCATTCACAAATGTTTCCTTGCTGCTCTCATTGGTGGTAATGACTTTCGAATTTTTGTCATCCCTTTTAATGAGACTGTCGCAAAACTGATTTATTCAAAGTGTTCTGAATTCTGGTGTCAAAACGTCCTGAAAGATGTCGCACCGCAACCAACATCAAACGATTTCATCAAATCTTATTTCGAAGAAAAATCAGTCATCATCGCAAATCAGGATGTTTCGATGTTAATTGCCAAATATAAAGATCTGAAAAAATCAATTGATAATCTTGAAAATGAACAGGACGAAATCAAGAAAAAAATCATCGAATTCATCGGTGTGAATGACGAATTGTTGGATGCTGACGGAAACAAGGTTGCAACATTCCGTGCATCTAGTAGATCATCACTGAATGTTGATGCAATGTCAGAAACTGAAAGAAAGACATATGAACAACTTGTTGCGAAGTACACAATCAAAAAACTTGATGAAAACAGAACACTTCGCTTTTCAAGTTCCAAGAAAAAAGGAAATAAATAATTATGGAAAACCAACAGAATATCAATCAAAACAATATGGTTTCTTCGTTCGGCGAATCAATGCCGGCAGAATTTGTCGATGAAACACTGAACGTAATCAAGAAACTTTCACTGAAGGTCACCGCGCCGGTGCTTTTCAATTTCTGCGCAAACATGCTGTCAAATAACGGCAAGGATTTCATCACCAAACACGACGTCTTCACATTCCTTGTTCAGTGTGCGAATTTGAATCTGAATCCAATGGTTAAACAGATTTATGGTTTCGTATCTCGCGGAAAACTTGCAATTGTGATTTCAATTGATGGTTGGAATACCATCGCAAACAGGTCACCACAATTCGACGGCATGGATTTTGAATTCGGCCCCGTTCGCGAACGTGAATTGAATTTTGTGAAAACCTCTTATTCCGGCGGACAGAGATCAAAAGTCACAACAAATGTCAAAAGAACTGTCGCTGACTGGATCAAATGCATTGTATATCGTAAAGACAGAACACATCCTGTCTGTGTGACAACTTTCTTTGATGAGGCATACACCGGATCTGAACCATGGGCAAATCAGCCAATGCAAATGTTGCAGAACAGGGCATTTGTAAATTCAATTAAAAAGGCATTCAATATTTGTGCGTATGCTGAAGACGACAATATTATGACAATGGATGCCACAATTCCCGAAGACATTGAACCGGTAATCAATGACAATAATATTCAACCGCAAATTCAATCTGCACCGGTGGCACAAATCGAACAACAGCAACAATCAGAACTGATGAATCAGATTCAATCACAAACAGCAACTGTTGAAATTCCTGAACTGCAAACACCGGCCAAGAAAACACGCAAAAGAAAAACGGTCACTGCAGTTGAACAACCTGTTGAACAGCCTGTGACGGTTCCAGAACCGGCAGATATTCCACCGGATATTCCGGCAGAATTTGAGGAAACAGGAATTGATCAATCTGTTGCCACACAAGACATTCAGTGTGATTTTCCACCAACACCGGAAATGCCCCCACTGCCACCATTAAATCAAGCTGCTGAACCGGAACAGACTATTCCGACACCGACATCAGACATCGGAAAGGAACTTGCAGCAATCATTGAACGTGCGCAGAACGTCACCGCCTTGCAGTTTTTCGGCATGAACATTGCCCAAATGTCACAACTGCCACCTAATGACAAGGCTGCTTTAAATTATCTCTATGATAAGAAAATGAATGAATTGAAAAATCAGTAATTGAAACAGGTGCGGGCATTTGTCCGCACCATTAAGAGAGGAATAATCATGAAAGGATATAATCAAGTTATTATTGCCGGCAATCTGGGAACAGATCCGCAATGCAACACACTTCAGAACGGAACTTCAGTTGCAACAATATCAGTCGGAACTAATGAATCATACAAGGACGCGAACGGACAGGTTCAAGAACGTGTTGAATGGCACCGTGTCGTTTTCTGGTCAAAACTCGCTGACATTGTCCGTCAGTATCTCCGAAAGGGATCTGCCGTTCTTGTCTCCGGCAAACTTCGTTCAAGAAAGTACACTGATCAGACCGGCGCAGAAAGAACAATCACTGAAATAATCGCGAATGACCTTGTCATGTTGCCGTCTGGAACTAATCAGAACGGCGGATATAATCAGCCACAACAACAGAATAGTTGGCAGAACCAACAGCCACAACAAAACAATTGGAATCAACAGAACCAACAGAATAATTGGCAACAGCAACAGCAACAGCCAAATAATCAATACAATCGCGGAAATTGGCAGAACAACAACATGCAACGTTAATTCTTTGTTAATTTCTAATTTTTTTTCAGTGCTAATTTGTGATTTATCCTACAATTTTATACAAATTAGCACTTTTTTATTGTTCTTAGTTTGTATTTATTTGTATCTGTTTGTATAATTAAAAACAGATAGGAACACAAACAAGTTCCAAGGATAAATCAAATATAAGGACTGTAAAAATGAGCATGAAATTTAAAATTAACTTCACCCAGGCAAACATCGGTGATCATCAAGAACGTTATCAGCATTTAGATTGTTTCTCTTTTTGCTGTGATTCAATTTCTCAAGCATTTGAAATTGTGTCTGATAAAGTTGCTGAATGCGAACGTGATGTTGATAGTTGCGATCTTTGGTGGTCAGACACATGTGTTGCAAATTGTACTTATCTGTTGGATGAAAACAATGAACTGACTGACATTTGTTTGTGTAATTTATAAGTAATTAACCAAAAAGGACTGAATAAAATGAAAAAATTTGCTGAAAAATATGCTGTTGCAGAAAAAATCACTGACGATGTTTTTTCTTGCCCATTCGATCCCCGCCCTTGCTTAAAGGCAACCGGAACTGCTATTGATGAAATAGTTCTTGCTGATGTTGTTGATCTGTATTTTCCGATTGATGATGTCAACGATCTTGGTTCTATCGATTATTCATATGCAATTGCTGTTGCGCACATCGGTGTCGGAACTTTTGGTGACTTAGTTGACGTTGAATTAAATTCTTAATTTCGCCAAGATTCACGCGGGGCATTGCCCCGCATAACTAAAGAGGTATAAACATGAACAAATATATTCTATACACCAACACCAAGGAAATCCACGGCGAATCAATTGACAATGACAAGATTTTCAATCATGAAATCGGCAGTTTCCTTGAATCCTATGAAATGAATGCTGACGTGTACGACGAATTCGACAATCTTGAATCTGCCCTGGATGTGTTCAATGAAATCAACGCTGACTGCGGTGTTTTTCTTAGTCATACACGTGTTTCATACATTACTGCTGCATTTGTCAACGAAGTTGATGAAAACGGCGACTTTGTGGACTGTCATGCAATGACTGACTTAGACAAACAGATTCACGAATACTAAGAGGAAAGAGAAATGAAAGAAACAACTGTTCGCAAAATTGTTTTCTTAGCCGCACAAACCTTGTGGATGAATTCATGGGAGACTGATTTTTATAACTGTTTCTGGTTTACCTGTGTATGCGACATTATGGAACAGATTGATGACGAACCAACCATCCAAGATTTCTGCAAAAGAATTAATGATGTCCTTTGTGATGGCGAATTTCTGTCTTATTACACCAAGCTGACAGGGATCAGTCAGGAACAAATTGAAGTCGCTTTTGAAATGGTTGAAAACATCAAGAATCAGGCAGACAGCAATGATCTTTTATTACTTATAACCACAAAAGACATTGCCGAACTTGTCGATTGTGAAGACAAAATTGTTATTCAATACGATAACATTGAAACCACCATTGGACGATTGAACCGCATGTTTGATGAACTGAACAAATTCGAAGTTCATTTCATACTGAACGAAAACAAAATCATAATATGTGAGATATAAACAACGGCAACATTTTTCCGTCCGGCACCACCGGACATTTAAAGAGATATATTAAAGAGGTATACCCAAATGACTAAAAGTGAAATTCAGGACGTTATCTGCTGCATTCTTTTCTTTGCTTTCTGCATCGTTTTCACCTATTTCATTATGTGGATGTAAGGATTTATCATGAAACGTAATGTCAAATTAACAATTGATAAATTAACGGAACTACGCTGTGAACTGAAGTTGACGCAAGAACAGTTTGCAGCCAAGATCGGCAAGTCTGTTTATACAGTTCAAGCCATTGAATGCGGAAGATTGGCAATTTCCAAAAAATTTGAGATTGAAGTCAAATTATTCTTGGAACATTCAGAATACTTTGATTTAATCGACAAATATTTGTTAAAATAAGAACTGCCATATGAATTTAAATCAACTTTGGTAAACGTAACGAAACACATACAGTCCTTAATAGTTTTCACCCGCAATTTATTTGCGGGTTTTTCTTTATTTTTTCATATCTCTGACAATTGAGAATGCAAGGCCGACCGAACCAATATCAATGATATTCTGATTCGATTGATTGCTTATAAAATCGAATCCCTTTTGATATAGAAACATTAATAAATCACGTTCAGTCATTCCCCTGTCGATTATTTCCTCGGCGCTCTCTCTTATTATCTGAATCAACTGATTCAGTCTTGTTTCCTGTTCTGGTGTCATTGATCAATCCTATGTCGATTAATGGTGTCTGCTGTTCTGGAACTGACGGCGGAACCGTCTGAACCGGTTGCGTCTTTTCTTCATATTTACAAATAGCTTTCAGCTTGCTAACCCTTGCATCCGTGATTTCCGATGCATAGACATTTGCCAACAGCCATTCATTCGCCTTGATCATCTGTGGTGTGAATGCTTTGTTGTTGACCTGTGAAAACCAACAATAAAGAATCTTGCATGCCTGTTCACGTGAAGTTTTAGGAATCCTGACACCCTCTACAACGTATAAAAACACCTTGCCAGAACTTGCCGGATGTTCATGATTCCAATAATCAATTATGTTTAAATTTCGCGGGTCCGGAATCTCGCACATTCCGGAATTTGCAGATTTTATCAATTTCCACGTCTGCCCCGAACTGTCCGTGAACTGCTGCACTGGTTCAAATCCGTCAATCTGCGTCAAATTAAGTGCGGGCAATGAATTTGCCCCATAGAGATTGTTAATATAATTCTGACTTATTTCATTCATGATTTATTCGCCAATACCGAAGTAATGCAACAGATAGGTGATATATATTTGTTATTTTTTCATCATGTGTCTTGGCATTCATCAATTCTTGATATTCCATTTCAATTATTTTCTTCATGCCCTGGTCGGTGTTTACATCATATTTTTTCCAAGTTTCCGGCGGGTTTTTGTCAACTTCATGCGACATCTTCATGAATTCGGCATCAGGTGATCCGTGATATATATCATCATCGTTCCGCGCATCTTTTTCGGAAACATGCTTCTTAATTGTGATAATTTCCATTTGTGAATCCTTTCGCAGAAATGCCCGACTTTGAAATCGGGCATTGATTTCAAACAACTGCACTATGCACCGGCGGTTGTGGTTGCCGGTTTAAGCGCGTTAATGATTGTAGCTGTCTGCTGTGCCATCGCATTCATATTGATAATCTGTTCCCTTAAAGATTCAACTTCGGCAGACTTTGCAGCGAGCTGATCGCGGTATCCCTGTGTTTGGATCTCGCGCTGCAATTCTCTGTTTGCGCACCCCTCGGTTTCAATTGCTCTAAGAACCTGACAACAACATGCCTGTTGCTGACTTGCCAGTTCTTGAGCCTGAAGACGTGACTGCGCTGCCTGGTCAGCAATATTCAGATTAAGCGCACCGACACCACGATCAATTGATGAATTGATCCCGCCGAAACCCTGACACATTGCCAGATTCGTCGCACCTTGTGACTGAATCTGATTCAATGTGTTGTTATATATGCCCTGTTGGGTATTCATTGCAGTTGAATTGATTGCACCAACGATTGCATCACCGGTCGAATTCACAAGATTGCCGATAAACTGATTCTGGTTGCTAGTCTGCATTAACAGGTCACGATCTGCATTTGCAATCTGACCGGAAACATTGTTCAACTGACCCTGAATGCCGTTCAGTGCGCCGGTATCATATCCGATTCCGGCACGATTGCCACCAAAACCACCGAAACCACCATTGCCCAACCAAGAACCAATTAAGCCACCGAAACCGGCACCAAGTGCAGTGCCACCCCAACCGCCACCGGCGGTGTTTGGTAAAATGGTATGTGTTACTTCATCCATTTTCTTTTCCCCTTTATATCTACAACAAACAAGCGTTTGCACGCTTTCCCCCTCTCTTTGTATATATAATAAATCGAAAATGAATGCTGTTTAGATAAGCATTATTTAATATTGATATGCAATCACAAATTTGAAAAATTGACGTTTCTTTGTATTTTTTTCACAAATTCGTCGGTGAGATATTCGGCATTTTTCCGAACTTCGGAAAGGTATTTTCCGAAGTAGAAATCGGCACCGTCAATCGCCCTGGAATCCGACCAAGGTTTAAAAAGGCCGACAAAATGGATCATCACCGGAGACACACACCGATAATTTCTGTCGGTAAACATCAGATTATATGCTGCCGGAATGTTTCTGATTTTATCTGAATACCTATAATTGATGTAATCCTGTTCCGGACAATATATGTCATCAGGATATTTTTTTAAAAAATCAAAATAATCATAAATAGACAAATCTTGAATTGCATTCGCACCATATGCGACAAGGCCGGTGTTGATGTATGAATCCGACGTGATTATTTCTTTCAGATTCAATTTTGTCATCCATCTGTTCCGGTTTTCTCGTTCAGACACACCGGAAATTTCCGCCGGTGTGCATTCCTGAATCAATCTATTCAGACTGCCGCAAAAAATTGTGTCAAGATCGTAATTGAGAATCACATCGAATTCATTCTTTAATTCAGACAACATCATTATTCTTGCAGCATATGCGGACATTGCCCGCCTGTCTGGAACAAATAAACTGAATAACCGGTTATTTTTTCCCACTTCAGAAAAAATGACAATCTGATGATTAGGAACATCAATTGCCCTGAATTCGACATCATTGCCGACAGCTGCAGACAGCAAATCAAGATTCATTCCGGATTCATAGCCGACAATCAAATGAATGCCTGGATTAAATCGTCTGAAAGAATTAATCGACACAATTGCCGGTTCAATATAATTTGCATCGACATAACAGCATGCGCATTTATAGATCATCGGTGAACACCTCTGCATTATAGTTTATAAGTTTAACCGTGCATTTTTTGTCGCTCGGCTGAATTTCTGTTACCCAACATTTCACAAGTTCACCGATCGCAAAAAACGGATATTCGATTGACACACCGAAATCAGCATTCCATGTCAACGCGGAATCAATTGTCAATTGATGTGAATTGACACGCGTGAACACATATGATGCCGGTTTTCCGTCAGTCTGGCGAATGTAGACAGTGCCTGTCGCGTATGTTTCAGGAATTTCCATATCAACAGTGATCGTTGTTCCGTCTGATGCCAGAACGCGACCGGTGATATTTGAAAATTCCTCGTCCAAGAACAGACCGACAAGATCGTTGAACTGACAATTCAGTGCGTCAAGTTCAGTTTCAATCGTGTATGTGACACGTGTGTTCTTCAGATACCGCAACCGGCGCATGCCTGTTGCCTGTGCCTGTGCAGCACTTGTCACACCCCATGCGCGGATCTTTTCCTGTTTGTCCGAATTCGGATAACTTGAAATGACCTTGTCGCCGTTTTCATCCAATGAACAGAAAATTGTTTCAGTCTTGTATGTCTCCGGTGACGTGTATTCAAGAACAATTTCCTGTGTTTCGTCATCCCTTGGCAGTGAAAATGTAATGACAGGTGATTTTGTCATATTCTGCGGACTGAATATTTGTGTCAATGGTTCATTTTCCGCCTGTTCGTGAAGACGAACAAAAGACAGCTTGTTGTTAATGACAACCGGAGAGGAAAAACCAACATTCAGCGCATCACGCAATACATCAAGTAATGTTGATGACTGATCAATCGTTCCGTCAAGTGTCAAATTCTTGCTGTTCCAGAACGCATTGAATTCATTCAACGATAATTGATCGACAATTCCGGCATACTTCGAATTATTACAAATATATTTTACGACCGGTGCAATCTGACGTGTTGGTTCAATGACTGAACCGTTGCTGATATTCGGTAATTTTCTTGTCCAATATGTCGAAATCTGATTCGATGAAATCTCAGAAAGTGTTTCAGTTCCTTTGAATCTGCAAATCAACACTGTCACATCGTCATATTGATCTTTTGTCGCTATAACAGATTTTAACCCGACCCATTTGCACTCACACAATGCGCGTGTGCTGTCTTGATCCTCGGACAGATTCCGCATTCTGAATTCATAATTTCCGGCGACAGGAACAGTCAGTTCATATGTGTATGCAAGTTCATCATTTGTGTTATTGGTGAACGTCTTTGTCTCCGTTGTCCATGCGTCGTTTGAACCGGCCAACCGATAACCGATTTCAATTTCAACTGTCAGATCACGGAAACTGCCGTCATCCTGTAAATATCCTAAACCTTGCGGAAATCGGATGTCGTATTCAAAAATATTCGAAGTTGCACCGACAGGACATGCCCGATAAGGTCCCGCGTATGCACCGGACAATGATGATGAACTCGAATCAAGCGTGAATGATAGTGATTCATTGTCAACCCCTTGCCCCCAGAACTCGACCCAATTTTCAATTATTGCATATGACGAATTAACGCGAACAACTTCATACACACCCGTTGTTGTGTCGTGTGTCTCGATTCTATACATGCCATTGTCACTGAACGGATAATCTGCCGGAATCGGCTGCAACACCAAGATTTCACAATCATATGTCGTTTGAATATTGAATGCCCCGCCAGGTGCTGACGGTGCCGGTGGATAATTAACAGGATCGATTTCTGCTGTCTGAACCTGAATCAATGCTGTTTCGCCGTCCGCTGTCTGCGTATATGCAACATTCATCAATTCGCACAAACTGACAATTTGATTCGTGTTTGATTCGGTGTATGTTTGAGGTCCCGACGTTCCGCCCTGTCGCGAATAGGAAATTGTTGTTTTCTTCTTGATAAGAATTCTAATCTGATCGCCGGATTCAACAATAAGTTGCTGTTGCTCGTCTTCGTATTCGTTATGCGTTCTGAACCACTGCTTGTGGTAATTTTCATTATTATCAATAAAATTTGCAGAAAGGTTGATTTCAACATTTGTCAAATCCGGATCAGTATGGTCAATTTCAACTGTGTCTGAATCTGCCGAACCGATCAATCGTGTGCCGTTACTGCCGGAAATAGTGAAATATGCGCCGTTTTCCCAACCAAGATCCAATTTGTGTTCAGTGTAGATTGTCTGTGTCTGAACACCGGCACATCCGGCCGCAACAACATTTGTGATCGTGTAATATTTACCGGAAAATGTTTTGTCCAGAAAATTCACTTTAGGATTTATTTGAGAACTCTGATCAATCTCTGTTCTAACACCTTTCAATGTATGACCGGATTGTGTCACCTGTGTTGATGAATAATAACAGTACCATGATTTATTCTCGATTGAATTTTCCGGTGTGATTGTTTCGCCTGGTTCATAGACACGAATTTGACATCCGTCTAGTTCTGATATAGGTGTTTCACCCAAATAGACATCCGAATGATCATCTGCTCGTTGATAACTGCCGACACCCTGACACAAGATTAAATCGACGAACATTGTATTGTTGCGGTAGAACACATGACGATCTGCAAGATAGTCCGGAAAGCGTTTGAAATATCCGAAGTTTTCCGGAATAACGTTGTTCAAACTGACTTGATTGCCTTGCGCATTAACGTCGTATATTGAAGATCCCTGTTTCTGTTCCTGTTGTGCCTTGCTGCTAAGTTTATTCATAGCAAAAACAGCATAAATTGCACTTGCAACAGCCATCACAATTGAAATAATTGCCATTACTGTTGAAACTTCAATTCCGCCCGCTTCAATAACGATTTTTAATTTTCTGGAATTCTTCAGACTGACAATTGACCAATCTGAATATTGAAACGCAACACCATCGACAAACGCTGACAGATTAGGAATATAACTTTCGGTATATTTTGGACATTCTTTTTTGATTAAATCCAACAGACTGCAATCATGATTGCTGACTGATTTTCTTTCGATGATTCGTGACAAATCATCACGTCCGACAACTTCAATTTCTAACATAGTGATAAAACCTTATTGTGTGCAGTCCTGTCCGTTCTAATCGTTCATATCTGCAATTTTTAGCTTGTGATGTGTGCAGAATCCGGCCATTGATATATATTCCTACATGATACAGTCTGGCATTTGAAAAAAATGCAATTACGTCGCCGTTTTCCGGTTCTTTCGTTTCAACAAATCTACCCGAATCACGTTCTTTCATGAACCCTTTGCCCATGCACTTTGAATCTAAATCTGTGTATTCATTCAATTGAATTCCCAATTGTTCACGATAAAAATCAACAATCAGTCCCCAACAGTCAAGATTCGGAAATATTCGCCCATTCGGTGTGTGTTTGTTCAACAGATAATCGTTAATTGACCGCATTTTTATCACTCATTATTTAATGTATTTCAACCCCGGCGCATTGTATGCCGTATATTTCAATCTTGGAAATTCGCAGTTCAGCATGTCGCAGAAAGACGCTGTGAAATTCGCTGTCTGTCTGTCAAGCTGTCCGCCGGTAACAGTCAGTGTGATTTCTTCAGCTGCCTGTTTTGTCTCTGGATGCCATTCAGTCATTGTGATCAATGTCGGCTGACTGCTCTGCAATGCCTGTTTGATATACTGATAACATTCGCCGTTGACACCACAAATCGAAAACGACAAATCAGAAAATCCGCTGTCTGAACGTTCCGGTTGCTGAATTGTGAAAGCACTCGCATGATATGTTTCGCCGTCTAGTTTCATATCTTCATATGCCAAGACAAACCGAAGTGTTCCAATATCCGCATTTTCGATTGTTAATGTCACAATCGGCAGCTGTCCACCTGACGCATAAATTTCATTTAGAGAATAAATCATAATTGTTCCACGTGAAACAAAAAAAGAGGTGAACAAAATTCACCTCTTTAGACCATGACAAAAAGCAAAAACCCTACTAAAGTTATTACTATCTAAGACCTAGATATTATATAACCTTTCATTATCTTATGTTCACAAATCGATAATTTTGACAAATTTTTTTCTTTTTTTAATCACCTTGATCTGCTACTTCAACAAACAACCCGAACATACCGTTATCCAAGCAAACATAATTCTTTCCATTAAGGCTGTAAACATTCTCGGCATTAAGCTTGCCCGGTGTGTATCCGATTTTGATCGGCGATGCTATTGCAGGGTAGGTCATTGGAACATACATTTTTTTTACATATAGCTCATTATTGCTGATACGTGGGAACCCGTGCGCGGTCACTGTAGGCGTTAGTGCCGTTGTTTCTATTCCCCCCGGAATATTTAAAGGAATTTCGGTTGAGTCAATCTGCCCGCATAGGCTCATCTTGTGGCATAAGATCGATGTTGGACAATATATCGCAGTAGTCGGTCTATCCCAAATGCTATAACTTGATGAATACTTAATAAAAAACGGATTAAATGTCATCGCGTAATTGAGCTGGTAATTCGATGATACGTTTTCATTTCGCGCGGTGTAAGAATATGAGCCGTCAGAAATCAAGAAATCATCGTCAAACCCAAAATGTAATGACCCATACGATCCGTTATTCTTGTACATACATGAATAACGGTCAATTACTAAGGCCGCAAGTCCAGTTACTATTACAAGCGTCTCCGTATTTCTCCAATAATCTATGCTAATCGATAGTGTGTTAGCGTTCTGATCGAATTGAGATAACTTGACGTTGCCCAGATAATTAGCTCTATTTGTTTCTTTTGCGCTTTGAAGTTTTCTTAATTGTGCCGGAGGCAATCTGGCATAGCTCCCTAAATTTGAGGGGCCATACCGCATGTCGTTTGTCGGTGTATCACTTAGTGCGCAATACAGTGTATGACTGTCTACTGATAGCCCCAAGCATTTCTTATCAATCCCCCTACCTAAAAAATAGATATCCGTACACAGTGAATTATGATTATCAAGATCGCCGGTGTATCCGTTGGTTGAGCAGTAAAAAGGCTCGCCGCTCCATTTGGCGCTGCCTATTTCCACCTTTTCCTGTATTGAGATATTAAGCCCTTGCGCTAGTATCCAGGAGACAAAATCGCCTAGTATTTTGTTTTCTGCCTGAACTCTTGCTGAAACTGTGCCGTCGGTATAATCGCTGACGTTCGCTGTGAACGTTACTGTTTTTTTGAAACTCATTTTATGCCCCTTTTTTATTCTTCAACAATTGTGTATGTGCCGGAACTATCACCGAGATCGTCCACGTCTGAAATTATTCGTGCCGAATCGACAATTGTCACTTCTCCGGTTTCGTCATCTGTCGGACCCGTCGGAACATCAGGATTCCATGAACCATCAT
>Ga0310695_10009778_pt1 | contig 14291 bp, 12 predicted proteins | sample RumenRJG_04DNA_FD_203882 | JGI IMG/M metagenome (GOLD analysis project Ga0310695, IMG submission 203882) | Bovine rumen microbial communities from Lethbridge, Alberta, Canada - RJG_04 (v2) (version 2) | ecosystem: Host-associated > Mammals > Digestive system > Stomach > Rumen | place: Canada... | reverse complement strand
CCCTGTCAACACTTTTTTTTCATTTTTTTACTTTTTTTTATTTTTTCCCATAACCCATTATTTTTCAATAGGTTAGCGGTTGCCCTTTCCTTTATTTTTAAAGAAAAATAATTTTTAAAGCAGTTTTTATTGACTTTTTTTTCTTTTCTTTTACGCTTAGATTCTAAGACAGGAGGCAACGAATGGGGAAGCGTTCTTATTTTCTAAAAGATTCTGATACCTATCAAGTCCTTTTTACGGGGCTAAAAGAGGAAGTAAAAGCCCTAATATCTGAAGCCCTTTTTTCATCTACCCAAATTAAAACGACTTCAACCCAAAATCTTAAAGGCGAACCAGAACATCCTGCTGTCCCTTTGCCTAATTGGTCCTATTCTACTTTAGAATCCATTCCTTTTAACGTGGCTCCCCCAGCCGTTCCTAATACAGAAACAGACATTCTTCTGCCCGTTAAAGGATCTGATTTGCTATTTAAATAAGGAGGTTTTATGGTTCAAACACTCATGCAAGGAAAACGTGGCCTTATTATGGGCGTTGCGAATGATCATTCTATTGCTTGGGGCATTGCATCGGCTTTGCATGAAGCCGGGGCAGAACTTGCTTTTACTTACCAAGGGGAAGCCCTAGAAAAACGGGTCAAACCTTTGGCACAAAGTATAGGATCAGATTTTCTAGTCCCTTGTGATGTCACAGATGAAGCCAGTTTAGATGTTTGTTTCAATCAACTAAAAGAACGTTGGGGTAGTTTAGATTTTATCGTGCATGCCATTGCTTTTTCCGATAAAAACGAACTGAAAGGCAGATATGCCGATACAACCCGTCAAAACTTCCTTAAAACAATGGAAATTTCTTGCTATTCATTTACAGATGTTTGTCGCAGAGCATCGGAATTAATGCCCAACGGGGGAAATTGCCTAACCCTAACCTATCTTGGGGCCGATCAATATGTTCCCAATTATAATGTTATGGGGGTGGCCAAAGCCGCCTTGCAAGCTTCCGTTCGTTATTTGGCCTATGATCTAGGGGGGCAAAATATTCGGGTCAATGCTATTTCTGCTGGTCCTATTCGTACTTTGGCCGCTGCCGGCATTGGTGATTTTCGCCTGATGTTAGAATGGAATAAAAATAACAGTGCGTTAGGTAAAAATGTTAGCCCTCAAGATATAGGAAAGACAGCCCTTTATTTACTTTCAGACCTAAGTAGTGGTGTGACCGCCGAAACTATTTATGTAGATAGCGGGTATCATCAAGGAGCCATGATGAATTTAGCTCATGTTAAAGAAAATGCCACCCTTTTGCAAGAAGTGAATCACTGATGGTTAAAAACACAAAACATTTTGTTTGTTCTGCCTGTGGGGCCACTTTTTCACGCTGGGTCGGAAAGTGTGAATCTTGCGGGGAATGGAATACCCTTGTTGAAGAAACCGTTCCCGAAGCCAAAGGGCCTAAAATGACTGCCGGTAAAGGGGGACATCCCTTGGAATTAGTCGGGTTAAAAGGGGCCCCTGAAGTTATTTTTCGTCTTAAATCTGGGATAGGCGAATTAGATAGAACTTGTGGAGGGGGCTTAGTTCCAGGGTCAGTTATTTTAGTGGGGGGAGACCCCGGTATTGGAAAATCAACCCTTTTGTTACAAGCCGTTTCTAAACTTTCTCAAGGGGTTAATAAACAAGGGCATCCCACACGTTGCCTTTATATTTCTGGGGAAGAATCTGTGGATCAAGTTCGCTTACGTGCTTTGCGTTTAAAAGCAGATAATTCCCCCGTACAACTTGCTTCTGCAACAAATATTCGGGATGTTATTGCTACATTGGAAGCAGGGCCTACCCCAGATATTTTGGTGATTGATTCTATTCAAACCATGTATTCAGATATGCTAGATTCTGCCCCAGGAACCGTAGGCCAAGTTAGGGCTGTCGCCGGGGAACTCATCCAACAAGCTAAAACTAAAAATTTCGTTTTGTTCTTGGTCGGACATGTGACCAAAGAAGGGATGCTGGCTGGCCCAAGAGTTCTAGAACATATGGTAGATACTGTCCTTTATTTTGAAGGAGATCGGGGACATCATTTTAGAATTTTACGCTCTGTTAAAAACAGGTTTGGTGCCACCGATGAAATCGGGGTTTTTGAAATGACAGAAGAAGGATTGCAAGAAGTTCCCAATCCGTCTGCTTTATTTTTGGCCGAACGCCACGGGAATGTGTCAGGGTCTTGTGTTTTTGCTGGGGTGGAAGGTTCTAGGCCACTACTTGTAGAAATTCAAGCCCTTATTGCCCCATCCGGGGGGGTTCCCCGGCGGACTGTCGTTGGGGGAGATACCACACGTCTTTTAATGATTTTAGCCGTTTTAGAAGCCCGTTTTGGGGTGTCATTCAGTAATAAAGATGTGTTTTTAAACATTGCAGGGGGATTAAAAATCACGGAGCCCGCTTGCGATTTAGCCATTGCGATGGCTCTTCTTTCCGCTTATCGCCAAAAACCCATTCCGGCCGATATGATTATTTTTGGAGAAATAGGTTTAAGTGCGGAAATTCGGGCTGTTCCCCAAAGTGAATTACGGCTTAAAGAAGCCGAAAAACTAGGTTTTACCAAGGCCTTTATTCCCGTTAATCGGCAAAAAAAGGATATCAGAACATCCTTAAAAACTTATCCTATTGGCCACTTACAATCCGTCTTAGATTTTTTTGCGCATTAAACTTGACGCACATATAAAGGTATGCTAGAGTGTCCTTGTTGTTTTTAATAAGGAGATTCAATATGAAACGTTTACTTTTTGGGGCGGTTTTAGGGTGCTTAGCCTGTCATCCCGCCTTTGCACATGACAGCACAGGTTGCGGCTTAGGGTCAATGGCTTGGCGTGGTCAATCTGGGGCGATTCCTCAGATCTTAGCGGTCACAACAAACGGCTTTTTTGGAACCCAGACCTTTGGGATTTCTTCAGGAACTTCCGGATGCGATCCTAATGGGACTATTACTGGTGGTACCCGCAAAATGTTAGCCCAATTTATTGATAATAACTTGGAACAATATGCTTTTGATGCCGCCCGTGGTCAAGGAGAAACCTTAACGACAATCGCTGGGATTTTAGGGGTTTCTGAAGAAACTGTTGCGACGGCTTCTAAAGAAAATTTTGGTAAAATTTTCTCATCAGAAAACGTTGAATCTACTCAAGTGACTTTGGCGTTATTAGATGCCTTACACTTGGCGTAAAAAAAGCATTTTTTTTAAAGCCATCTTTTATGTAAAGGTGGCTTTTTTTGTCTGTTTTAGTGGGGGGGCTTTGGCTCATCCTTTTGCCGAATCTCCTAACTGGCAGGCCATTGTTCACTATCAATTTCATTTATCTGGCATAAAAAGTTCCCTGGATTCCCCTTCTTTTTTCCTAGCGCCCGATGGGAAAACGAATCCACAAACAGAATTGCAAGCCACCTTAGACCTATTTCATTCCCAAGATGCTAAACGTTGTTTGTTCCCTGCCCGTTATCGGCTTTTAAAACAAGCTGGTTTTTCTTTACCCCCCTTTCCTAGATGTCCCGATTTTGAACAATTTAAAAAAGATTTGAACTATCAAAAGCTTACCTTGCTTTATACGGATGCGTACATGAATAACCCCGCTTCCCTTTTTGGACATACACTACTACGTATAGACATTCCCCCAGAAAAGAAAACCCAACTCATGGCGCATGGGGCGAATTATGGAGCCTTTATTCCCCCAGATACCAACGGGATGCTCTTTGCTATTTTGGGATTAACTGGGGGATACTACGGGGGATTTACGGTCAAACCTTATTACGATATTATCCGAACGTATAATAACATTGAAAATCGGGATATTTGGGAATTTCAACTTTCTTTAACCCCTGAAGAAATGGATTTATTTGTGGAACATTTATGGGAAATAGGACATACCCAAACAAAATACTATTTCTTTTCAAAAAATTGTTCTTATCTGCTGATGGAAGTTTTTGATGCCGTTCGTCCAAGTCTAAAATTGGCCCAACAATTTCCGGCTCAAACAATCCCATTAGATACTGTCAAAGCCGTGTCTAACGCCAATCTTATTCAAGAAACAACTTATCGCCCCTCTCGTCAAAAACGATTACAACATTATTTTGAAGGACAATCTGCATTAGGCAAGAAACGTCTTTTGGATTTTGCAGAAACTTATCAAATTAACGAAGAGGGACTGAATGCCGAAGAACGTGCTTTGCTTTTACAAACGGCCTATGAATATTTACAATATCAATGGGAAGCCCAACGTATTCCCTTGACTGTTTTTAGAAAAGCATCTTTTGATGTTTTACGCAGAAGAAGCGCTTTAGATGTTCAAGAAGTTTCTTCTAGCCCCATAACGCCTTCATCCCCCATTCAATCCCATCATGCAAAGCGTCTTGTTTTCCGTTTAGGATCTGTTCACAAAAAATCCTTTCAAAGCCTTCAATTTCGGCCAGCTTATCATGATTTAACCGATCCTGACGAGGGGCTTTTAAAAGGGGCAGAAATTAATTTTCTAAAAACAACCATCCGAAAATATACTCACAAAAATACGATACATCTTGAAAACTTAACCCTTGTAGGAATCACGTCCTTATACCCCATTTCCCCTTTATTTCATCCCATTTCCTATACCGTCAATGCCCAGATCGGGCGTCTTTATAATCCTAAAAAGAAAACAGAAAATACAGCTTTTCAATTCCAAGGGGGAACTGGAGGAACTTACGCTTTTTCAAAGAAATTTTGGGTGTTTTTTTTCTTAAAGGGTATCGGTAGTTATGGCGGTGCTTTCCCTTCTAATGGTTCTATCGGCGTTGGTCCCTATTTAGGATTATTGGGGGATTTTGGACACTTTAAAATTTTAGGAGAAGGAACAAAATTTTGGGGAACAACAGGGGCTGCGGAAACAATCTTTCGGGCAACCGCCGCCGTGAAATTACGCACCAATTTGGGATTAGAAGGAACTCTTAGTTCGCATACCCGTTTGCATCGGCATTGGACAGAAGCTTCCCTTGGGATACGCCTGTACTTTTAGGCAGATTGTTTTTTTCGTTTTTCCCCTTATATTTCCCCGTATGATTACTTCCCTTGCCATCATAGGGGCTTTATCAGGTGTGGGAAAAAATTTACTTTCCTTACTTTACGATACCCCTTTAAAAACTTATAAAATTTATGCGTTGGATGCAAAACAATTTGTTGGAGAAAACGTTCCCTTTGGGGACACAACACTGCCCATTACAGATATTAGTACTTTCCCTTTTCAAGATTGTTTAAGTTTTGTTTGTACCGCTGATTTAATTCAACGCTATCAAGAAAAAGCCACTTTAAACGGAGGATATGTCATTGATTGTACAGGCGGCTGTCGGGCCACAAATGCCCCAGAAATTATTGGTCAACTTAATTTTTCTTCCATTCAAGAAAAAGGGCTAAACACTATTTGCATCCCCGAAAATACAACCTTTGTTTTGGCCCTTTTAGGTCATTTGATAAATTTAAAATTTGGCCTAAAATTGCTACAAGCTTCTTGTCTGTTAAGCGCCTTGGATACCCATGAAAATATGGCACAAAAATTGCAATACCAAACACGGGCTTATTACACACAAACCCCTATTTTCACAAAAGATCCTATTCTTGCGTTTAACATTATTCCCGAACAAACCGATGATTTAAGTGTCATTACCCAAAAACAATTAAAAAGTTTTGGAATATCCGCCCAAGTTGCAAGTACCTTTGTCCCTGTTTTAAACGGGGATAGTGCCCATATCCATTTGTGTTTAAAAAAAGAAACTTCTTTACCGATTTTAAAAAAATTTTTTCAAGAAAATGCCTTATTTTTGTATACAGATTCCTTATCGTTATTAGATATTTTGCAAACCAGCAAAATAGGCATTACCAAATTAAGACGTCATGATAAGAAAAATTTTTCCGGTTGGATTTTATGGGATAATTTGATGTTAGGACGCGCTAAAAATGCCCTAGATATCGCCCAAAAACTTCTTAAAGTGCCACTTTTTTCTGACGAGATTGGATAGGAATCTTAACAAGCGTTTTTTCTTTAGGGGGTAAAAGCTGTATCATTAACAAACCGTTTTCCAAAATAACTTCTTTTACCTGCATTTGATCCATAATCAAAAATGATTTAATAAAAGAACGTGCCGCAATCCCTTGATGAATAAAAGCATGCGTTTCTTTATCGGATTTTTTCCCTTTGATAATCAATTTATTATCTTCAATTAAAACTTCCAATTCTTCTTGTGTATAACCAGCTACCGCTAAAGATAATAAAATGCCACCAGAAGGTAATTTCTCTAAATTATAGGGGGGAAATCCTTGCGCAGATTTTGTAATCTGCAGCAACATATCCTCAAATTCACTAAGTCCTAACATAAAAGGATTTTGTGTCTGCATAAGCCCCCTTTTACTGTAAGCGTACCCTAATCAAGCGCATATCTTCTTCCAATTCCTTATCCGAAGAAAGTAATCCTTCTATCGTTCGGACAGCATGTAAAATTGTCGTGTGATCCCGATCAAATTTTAAAGCAATTTCCGGTAAGGAAAGTGTCGTCATTGTTTTAGATAAATACATAGCTAACTGCCGGGGACGGGCAATCCGACGTTCCCGATGCACAGATTTTAAATCCATCAATTTCAAACCATAAAAATCGGCAACAACTTTTTGAATTTCTTCAACAGATACTTTGCGTTCATAGGTACCTAAAATGTCTTTTAAAACCATTTTTGTGGTTGCAAGATCTAATATTCCCCCCATCAATTCGGTATGGGCAATAAGACGCTTTAGGGCCCCTTCTAATTCCCGCACACTAGCCGTAATATGTTCCGCCAAGAAACAAATAACATCTTTAGGAACATCCGCATGCCATGCCCGTGCTTTTTCTTGCAAAATCCCTAAACGTAATTCATAAGATGTCGGATGAATATCAACCACAAGCCCATGCGCCAATCTAGTTTTTAAACGTTCGTCAATCCCTTGTAAATCTGCGGGGGAAGTATCTGCAGACAAGACAATTTGTTTGCCCTGAGAAACAAGCGCATTAAATGTATGGAAAAATTCTTCTTGGGAAGCATTCTTTCCACAAATAAATTGGACATCATCTATCATCAAAACATCTACGGAACGAAACATTTCTTGAAAATCATACATCGTATGCGCCCGCAAAGCCTTCACATATTGATTTACAAATTGTTCCGCCGATAAATACAAAACCGTTTTATCCGGATATAATTCCCGTGTCCGCCAAGCAATTGCTTGCATCAAATGTGTTTTTCCAAGCCCCGGAGCGCTGTGAAAATACAACGGATTAAAAGAAACCCTGTCATCTTCGGCAATACGTTTAGCCGCCGCATAAGCAAATTCATTAGGTTTCCCCACAACAAAAGAATCAAAGGTACAATTTTCATCCAAATTCGCCGTATATAAAGTGGGAAAATAGGATTCTTCTTTTTCTTTCACAAGAGGAATTTCTTGTTGAGGTGCCACCGATAAATTGGAAATTACCGGCATTGGTTTATTCAAACGTAATTCAACTTTTTCAACGGTTGGATCACAGGTTTGCCACTCTTTTAATAACGTTTCCCCATAATTTTGACGAATTAATTCTTGAATACACGGGGATGGTGCCAATAACGCAACCGTATTATCTGCCCGTTCTTGAGGAACAAGTTTACTAATCCAACGCATAGCAAAACGATCTGATAGCTGTTTTTCAAGCCCCGAACAAACCTTTTGCCATTGCCCTTGCAAATCTTGTGGTTCCAAAATGTTGGCTGTTTCCGTCGTTTCTAGCATTGTTAAAACCCTCCTCATGAATTTGATAAGGGTAGATTAGAATAAAAAAATCAAAAAAGCTATTAACTTTTTATTAATTTTTTAAAATATTCTTATTGACCTATATCTGGGGATAAAACAACTATATGTTGTATTTTTTATTTCAATAAAGGTTTTAAGTACTTCCCCGTCCAACTTTGGGCACATTTTGCCACCTGTTCCGGGGTACCGGTCGCAATAATTTGTCCCCCACCTTGTCCCCCTTCAGGGCCTAAATCTATTAAATAATCCGCACTTTTAATCACATCTAAATTATGTTCTATAACCACCACAGTATTACCTTGATTGACCAAAGCTTGCAAAACTTCCAATAATTTTTGCACATCTGCAAAATGAAGCCCTGTGGTCGGTTCATCTAAAATATAAAGTGTTTTTCCCGTGCTACGCCGGGAAAGTTCTTTAGCCAACTTTATCCGTTGCGCTTCCCCGCCAGAGAGCGTCACCGCCGATTGACCAAGCGTAATATACCCTAATCCCACTTGTTTTAATAAATTACATTTTTCTAAAACAGGACGATGATTTTGGAAAAATTCATAAGCTTCATCCACCGTCATATTTAAAACATCTGCAATGGATTTATCCTTATACTTAATTTCCAATGTTTCCCTGTTATATCGTTGTCCTTTACAAACATCACAAGGCACATACATATCCGGTAAGAAATTCATTTCTATCTTTAACACACCATCCCCAGAACATGCTTCACATCGGCCCCCTTTGACATTAAAGGAAAAGCGCCCCGCTTTATATCCCCGTTCTTTAGCTTCTGGCAACAGGGCAAACCATTCCCGAATTGGGGAAAACATCCCTGTATATGTAGCTGGATTAGACCGAGGGGTTCTGCCAATTGGGGATTGATCTATGTTAATGATTTTATCAATATATCCCGTTCCACGAATATGCTTATAAGGGCCCACTTGTTCCTTGGATTTATTCAAAACTTGATTCAATGCTTTATAAAGGGTTTCTATTATCAAAGAAGATTTTCCAGATCCCGATACCCCTGTCACACAACAAAATGTCCCTAGGGGAATATCTACCGAAACATTTTTTAAATTATGGGTTGTAACCCCTTCTAGGGTTAACATTTTTCCATTACCCTTCCGACGCTTGGCGGGCACAATAATTTTTTTGGCCCCAGATAAATACTGACCCGTTAAAGATAAAGGATTATTAATGACTTCTTCTGGGGTTCCGTGCGCCACAACATACCCCCCATGACGGCCTGCTTCCGGACCAATATCAACCAAATAATCCGCCGTTCGCATAGCATCTTCGTCATGTTCTACAACAATCACGCTGTTTCCTAAATCCCGAAGGTGTTTTAACGTATTGAGTAATTTTTCATTATCCCGTTGATGCAACCCGATAGACGGTTCATCCAAAACGTACATAACCCCTGTTAAGCCAGAGCCAATTTGACTTGCAAGACGAATACGTTGAGCTTCCCCACCTGAAAGTGTTCCACTTAAACGGTTCAATTCCAGATATCCCAAGCCAACATCTTTTAAAAACCCCAAACGATTCACAATTTCTTTCAAAATCCGTTCAGCAATTTCACGCCGCTGCCCCGTTAATTTTTCTGGCAAATTTAAAAACCACTCGTATGCATCTTGTATCGGCATTTCCGTGGCTTCAGAAATATTTTTCCCATCAATTTTAACACTTAATGCTTCTGGTTTTAAACGCGCCCCATGGCACACTTCACAATCTGAAGTTAATTGATATTTTTCTATTTCAGAACGCATCCAATCCGATTCGGTTTCATTATAGCGCCGTTCCATATTCGGGATGACCCCTTCAAAAGTACGATGCCCTTTGTGATACCCGTAAAGAACAGCGTGTTGCATTTCTTCAGGAAGCTTATACCACGGCGTGTTCAAATCTAAATCCGCAATACGTGTTAAGGACCGCAAGGCCGCATCATACCACGAAAACATTTCCCCATTGCCACTCCAAGGAGCGATCGCCCCTTCACGGATACTTTTGCGATCATCGGGGATAACTAAATGCTCATCAATTGTTTTTTTCACCCCCAACCCCGCGCATTCTGGGCAAGCCCCTTGAGGATTGTTAAAAGAAAATAAACGAGGTTCTAAATTTTCAACCGTAAACCCAGATACTGGACAGGCAAATTTTGAAGAAAAAATCATAAGTGGCTTTTTCTTGCCAGGTTCAAATAAATACGCAAGACCATCGGTCATACTTAACGCTTTTTCAAAAGAAGAGGCCAAACGCTCTTCTAATCCTTCTTTAATAACAAGCCGATCAATGACAATATAAACATCGTGTTTTTTGTTTTTATCTAAGGAAGGGGCTTCGTCTATATCATACAAATCCCCATCTATCATAACCCGTTGAAACCCTTGTTTATGCCACGTTTGAAGTTCTTTTTTATATTCCCCTTTTCTTGCCCGAATGACAGGTGCCACCAACAATAATTTTGTTCCCGCCGAAAGCCCCATTGTCTTGTCCACCATTTGTGTAACTGTTTGGCTTTCAATAGGAAGCCCCGTTGCCGGTGAATATGGAATCCCCACCCTTGCCCATAACAAGCGCATATAATCATAAATTTCTGTAACGGTACCCACCGTTGACCTTGGATTTTTACTGGTTGTTTTTTGTTCAATGGAAATCGCTGGGGATAACCCCTCTATTGCATCAACATCCGGTTTATCCATTAGATCTAGAAATTGTCTAGCATAGGCTGATAAACTCTCCACATACCGCCTTTGACCTTCTGCGTATAGCGTATCAAATGCTAATGAAGATTTTCCAGAACCAGAAACCCCCGTCATAACAACCAATTTATCCCGGGGGATATCTAAATCAATGTTTTTTAGATTATGTTCTCGGGCACCCCGAATTTTAATATGCTCTTGCATAAGACCTCCAAAGTAAAGGATATTATACCCAAAAAACCTAATTTTAGAAAGTGTTTTTTTCTAATACTTTTTGTAAGGGAATTGGTAAGTCCCACTCTGGCGATTGTGGTTGAACCGGCCGATAAATTTTATAAAAATCCGTTACATAAATTCCTGTTGGATTTTCTAGTGTTCTTTTGCCAAAATGAGTTCTGAGGTAAATCGTATAAAGATGCCGATTTATCGCGTGTTCTATTTTACATTTCAAACAATCTGGGGTATTATCCGAACACCTGTCACATAAGGGATTAAAAGGGTCCGGAACAGGCAAATCAATAACTTCCACAGTTGCTTTCCACAAATTACCCCGAACATAAGAAAGATCATAAATATGAACTTCTTGGATATACTCTTGATTTCGGGAATTTTGCATGGATCGGCTTGATTCTTTTTGAAACGCAGAACGAACACGACTGCCAGAATACGTACTTACAAATCCTTTCTTTCCCCATAACCGCTGAGCTTCATCATTATCCCAAGGCAAGGTAAACCGTTCGGCTAAATAGCGCAAGAGTAAATCCTCTACCAATAACTGGACGGCTGAAACCTGTTCCACATTATAGGGCATTGTTTTAATGGATTTATTAACTTTATCTTGGATCAGAAAGTAAGACCGTTGCGGAGATGCCACAACCAAATCTAAATGATTTAAACAATAAAAAATAAAACCAGCCACCACTAAAGAAAGCATGTTTAACATGATCGTGGTAATTGCTAATGCCCGCGACGTCTTTAAAAAACGCCGTTCTGGAAGGGCACCGGTTTGAACGGCTTCGGGATAAACCCCTAAAATATCTGTTTTGATTGGTTTATTTTTTTCTTGTGTTTGCACGCCTTTCCCCTTTTAGGGACAGGATAAATCTTTTTTTGAAAAAGACAAGTGTTATTTAAAAACAATGCTTGAAGAAACCTAACAAATATGGTATTTTTGAAATGGAGGATTTTATGATTTCTATTGTGATTCCCGCTTTTAATGAAGAAAAGGCCTTACCCCATACAATAAGTGCCATTCAAGACGCCCTTAAAAAAGAATCTTACGAAATTATTGTCGTCAATGATGGATCTGTAGATCAGACAGCCCCCATTTTAGAAAAATTACATAAACAAGATGCACGGATTCATTTTATCACTCTTTCTCGTAATTTTGGGCATCAAGCGGCGTTATTGGCCGGATTGGAAGCTGCCACAGGGGACGCCGTTATTTCTATTGATGCCGATATGGAACAACCCCCTGCCCTCATTCCAAAAATGATACAAGCTTGGCAAGAAGGGGCTGATATCGTTTACTGTATTCATCAAGAAGCCGCCCATGAAGGGTGGTTTAAAAAAACAACTTCGCGGTTATTTTACAAAATATTTAATGCCTTATCTGGGATTCACTTGCAACAAGCATGCGATTTTCGTCTTATGGATAGAAAAGTTGTGGATGTTATTAAACAAGCCCCTGAACGGGCTTTATTTTTGCGGGGGCTTGTCGTTTGGACAGGATTTAAAACAAAAACCTTAACTTATGTGCGGGGGAAACGTATTGCCGGCAGCACCCATTATACCCTAAAAAAAATGATTAACTTGGCGTTAAACGGATTACTCTCTTTCAGTACCCGTCCATTACATTTAATTGTTTTATTGGGGCTTTTCGTTGCTATGATTGGGGTTTTCTTATTGGGATGGATTTTTTATCTTAAACTGTTTACTCATCAAACCATAACAGGGTGGAGTTCTTTAATGGCTGTGATTTTATGCTTAGGGGGGGCACAACTTTTGGTATTAGGGATTATTGGGGAATACATTGGGATTTTAGTGCAAGAAGTCAAACGACGCCCTAGATATCTTATTCAATCGTCCTCCCTGCACAAAAAAACAAAGGATTCTAATGCTTAATTCCTTACGCAAACATATTGTGTTTTACGGGCTTAGAAATGCCGGAAAATCAAGTCTTGTTAATGCTATCGCGGGGCAAGATGTTGCCCTTGTGTCCCCCATTAAAGGCACCACCACAGATCCCGTGCAAAAAAGTATGGAAATTTTGCCCCTTGGCCCCGTTGTTTTGATTGATACCCCAGGAATTGATGATACAGGGGATTTAGGGTCTTTACGGGTTGATCGGGCAGAAAAAACCATAGATAAAACAGATTTAGCCGTTCTTGTTCTGGAAGGGGATAATTCCCTTTCCCCTTTAGAAAAAGATCTTTGTGATAAATTACAAGAACGTCATATTCCCTTTTTACTTGTCCATAACAAAGCCGATACTCTTACAGATTTTTCTAATGAAAATTTTTATGTCAGCGCCCAAACAGGACAAGGCATTAAAGAATTAAAAGAAAAAATAGCACATCTTTTATCAGGGGCCCCAACTAAACAAATTTTGGCGGATTTGATTGCTCCGAAAGATATTGTCATCTTGGTCACCCCCATAGATGAATCTGCCCCCAAAAATAGGTTAATCCTCCCCCAACAAATGGTTCTTAGGGAAGTTTTAGATACGCATGCTATTCCTATTCTTGTCCAACCCGAAGAATTACTTACTCTGCCCAACAATGTCTTAAAATCAGCAAAGCTTGTTATTACAGATTCTCAGGCCTTTCAAAAAGTAAATAAACTTTTACCGCAGGAAATACCCTTAACCTCTTTTTCCATTTTAATGGCGAGATTTAAAGGGACATTAAACCCTTATTTAGCCGGGTGTTCCCATTTAGATCAATTAAAAGATAATGACACCATCTTAATTGCCGAAGGGTGTACACATCACAGGCAATGTCAAGATATTGGGACGGTCAAGCTGCCAAAATGGATTCAAGATTATACAAAGAAAGCTCTTCATTTTGAATTTTGTTCTGGGAATGATTTTCCAAAGGATTTAAGCCCTTATGCGTTGGTTGTGCATTGTGGGGGATGTATGCTGACTGAACAAGAAATGACATCCCGTGCCTTGCATTGTGCTAACAAGGGAATTCCCCTAACCAATTATGGAATGCTTATTGCCAAAATCCATGGAATTCTGCCCAGAGTTTTAGAACCACTTGGTCTTTAAGGGGCCGTTTTTTGATGTCCCCCATAACCGGTCCCAATTGTACGTCCTATGGATTCAATCTTAAACCCAATACATGTTTTACAAACTTCTGGGGAATCGTTTAGACAGATTTTCCCAGGATAGAGGGTGTATAATTTCCGATATTTTTGTTCGGTCATATTTGGCATGACAACATTTGCCCCCGCCTTTAATGCCAATATCCGCCCCATGGGACGCAACGTTTCCATAGCCGTTGTTGCGGGGATATTAATATCTTGCATGATTAGTCGCATCAGCGCCATTGTCCTTAACGATAAATCAAAGTTATCCTGGGCACTGTCTTTAAGGGGGGTATCTGGATGGGGGATAAAAGGCCCAATTCCCGCCATATCTACCCCTATTTCCTTTAAATAAAGTAAATCATTTGCAATAGATTCTATCGTTTGCCCCGGCAACCCCACCATAATACCAGATCCTAGCTCGTACCCCAATTCTTTAATCATCATCAAACATTCGTGAC
>Ga0310695_10009777_pt1 | contig 14291 bp, 9 predicted proteins | sample RumenRJG_04DNA_FD_203882 | JGI IMG/M metagenome (GOLD analysis project Ga0310695, IMG submission 203882) | Bovine rumen microbial communities from Lethbridge, Alberta, Canada - RJG_04 (v2) (version 2) | ecosystem: Host-associated > Mammals > Digestive system > Stomach > Rumen | place: Canada... | reverse complement strand
ACCGGAGAAGCCGCTTCCCTCGTGTGTGACAAAGACGTTGACAGTCTTTCCGGACAGATCATGTGATTCCAGGAAAGAGAAGACAGGCATGGGCAGATCGCCCCACCAGTTGGGGAAGACAAGATAAATCGTGTCATAATCCTCAACAGCCTTTTCATCAGCTTTCAGCACAGGTCTGAAGCCCGCGTTCTGCTCCTGCTTAGCCTGGTTGACTGTCTCATCGTAGTTGACCGGATAGGCATCCTCTGTCAGGATCTCCATTGTTTCACAGCCGGCTTCCTCTGCGATCCAGGCCGCGATCTGACCGGCATTTCCCATAAGGCCATTCTCATCTACCCGGATACTTGCGCTGGAATCCGCGTCAACATCCGCGGGAAAATCCGTGTTGCCTACTCTGCTGAAATAGACAGCGAGTGCATTGCTGCCGGGAGCGCTGCTTTCAGCTGCTTCCGCAGATGTGGTATCTGCATCGGCCGCTGTGTCACCGGCGGCTGCCTGGGTGACAGCTGTCTCCTCAGTGCCGGCGACAGCGCTTTCCTGCTCTGTATTTCCCTGCGCAGGTTCTTCATTCTCTGTAGTTCCTTCTTCTTTTTCCACAGTTTCTGTTTCCTGTGCGTCTGCCACAGCTTCCTGGGGGGCAGGAGAATCCTGTCCGCCTGCAGCAGCATCGTTTCCGTTTCCGCAGGCACAGAGCCCGAGGAGTAAACTGACCAGTAAAATACTCATAGGTAACAGTCTTTTTTTCATAGATGCCTCCTTGTCCGTCTTGGATTGTCCATAAAAATAATAATGGTTTTCCTATCGTGCAAGACTCGCGAGCGGGTCCTGAATACAATTCCTGCCGGCTGTCTGCTTTTATATCGGAGATATTCATGGGCAGAAGCGTTAAGAATTGCGCCTGTTGACACCGTGTCAACAATTGCATTATAGCGATATGCTGACACGGTGTCAAGAGATTTGTATTTTTTCTCTGATTCACATTCTTTATTCCTTATGATTCGCATTTTTTTTTCCTCATGGATCGCATTCCGGTCTCCTGCGGACCGCATTTTTTTTCTCTTGAAATGAACTATAAATGTTTTCCCGTCGGTGTTGTGGGCTCTCAGCCCACCAAATCAAATGCGTAAACAGATACAATGCAGACAGTCAGGAAAGTTTACGAAATCCGTGGTTACAACTTTCGGGGAGGATATGATTATGATGAAAATGAAAAAGAAAATCTGTCTGCTGTTGGTCCTGTGTCTGGCATGTACCCTTTTCAATGCATGCGGGACCCAAACGACCCAAACGGCGCAAAGCCAGGGAGGCGTAAATAATACGGAACAGGAGACCAAAACTGAGACCGGATTGTTTTCAGGGGAAACAAGGCCAGCCTGAACCAGGTCTATTTTGACGGGAACGGCTTTCATAAAAATGACACGGAAGAGTGTCCTTATACAATCTCTGATGAAGAGATCACCGTATCTGCAAAAGACGGGGAATTTGCGATTCCTTATCGCTTATCCGGGGAAGAAATTGTCCTGGGAGAGGGCGAATATTTCAGCCCGGACCAGATGGAGGAAGGACTTCAGGGCTATTGGTGCCGCTACTATGAGAGAACAATCTAATCAATTACATATCGCAAAAGCTGAGAATCGCCGATATGTAACTGCTTAGGCGGTTCTCTTCTTTTATGAGAATATGCTTAAGCCGAAGGAAGGAGGAAGCGATGAAACATCAGCAGAAGTATGTGGCTCTGTATGAACGCTTGAGTCACGATGATGAGCAGCTTGGTGAGTCCAACAGTATTTCTAATCAGAAAGAACTGTTAGAAGAATATGCCAGGAACCATGGTATAACAAACTACCGGCATTTCACCGATGATGGAATCTCCGGTACCCGCTTCGACCGCCCGGGCTTTCTGGAAATGATGGAGCAGGTGAAACTTGGATATATCTCTAAGATCTGCGTCAAGGATATGAGCCGTATGGGGAGGGATTATCTGCAGGTCGGTCAGCTTATGGAGATGCTTCGTCAGAAAGGTGTGATGCTCGTTGCTATCAATGATGGCGTGGACACTTCCAAGGGTGACGATGATTTCGTACCTTTCCGTAACATCATGAATGAATGGTATGCCAAGGATACCAGTAAGAAGATTAAATCCGTCTTTCAGGCAAAAGGACGCTCCGGGAAGCATGTGGCGAGTAGTCCGCCGTATGGCTACATCAAGAGCAAGGACGATCCGAATCAGTGGATCGTTGATGAAGAAGCTGCAAAGGTGATTCGCAGGATCTTCCAGATGACTCTGGAAGGCCTTGGCCCTTATCAGATCACACAGGTTCTGAAGAATGAAAAGGTTCCGATTCCAGCGATCCACATGAACAAGCTTGGGGTTGGTAACCATCGGGGGAGAGAGATCAAAGATCCTTATAAATGGTCCAGTTCAACCGTTGTCGGTATTCTTGAGCGGCGTGAGTACCTTGGTCATACCGTAAATTTCAAGACCAGGAAGCACTTTAAAGACTCTCACAGTCATTATGTAGATGAAGATCTTTGGGTTATCTTTGAGAATACCCAGGAGCCTATCATTGATCAGGACACTTTCGATCTGGTTCAGAAGATCCGAAGCAACGTGACAAGATGGCCGAACGGATGGGGGCCTGCGCATCCTCTGACCGGGCTTGTTTATTGTGCTGGATGCGGTGGCAAACTGTATTGTCACAGGACAGATAATGGCAGGCGGGTCAATGTATTCTCCTGTGGGAATTATCCACAAAAGAAATGTGCGTCGGCCCACAGAATCAATGGGACCGACCTGCTTCAGGCAGTAGGCCAGACATTAAAAGCGGTCCGTGATTATATTCAGGTAGACAATAGTCAGTTTATCAAAAGCGTGGAAGAATCTTTGTCCAGTCATCAGACTCAGGACGTGAAGGCCCAGAAAAAGAGGCTTGCCGAGTGCCAGCACAGAGCACAGGAATTGGAAACCCTTCTCTGCAAGATCTATGAGGACAATGTCCTTGGAAAACTGCCGGAAAAGAGGTTTCAGATGCTAAGTAACCAATATGAACGCGAAAGTACTGCTCTTGAGCAGGAAATCAGCGAGCTCTCCACTTCGATCGATAGTTACACCGACGGCACCAGTGAAGCGAAGAAGTTCATGGCATTGATCAATAAGTATCAGGATTTCGAGAACCTGACTTCGGCAATGCTGAATGAGTTGGTCGACAAGATCGTGGTCCATGAGCGTGACCGTAAGGGAAGCAGCCAGACTACACAGCGAGTCGATATCTATTTCTCCTTCATTGGGAATTTTGTCCCTCCCGCCGATCCTGTCGATCCAGAAACGGCCGCCGCTCAGGAAGAGGAACGCCGCAAGATTGAGGAAAGAAAGGACCGTCTGCATCGGAACTACCTGCGCAGGAAAGCCAACGGCAAACAGCAGGCGTGGGAGAAAAAATACAAGCCAATCAGAGATGCCATGAGGGCGAAACGAAGGGCAGAAATTGATGCGACAAGTCCGAAGTACACCAGATCTCAGTATAATGATATGCGGCTCATGACCAGAACTGAGGCGGACTTGCCGGAAGGTATGATAGGATATGAGGTAGAGAAAGTCGTGAGAAAAGCAAACGTGAGTAAAGAAGAAAAGGAGTACACTGAACATGAAGCAAGTTAGAGCCGTGCTGATATGCTCTTCGTAATTCTTGCCTCGTGCCTCGGGTTTATTGTTTTATTAAGATGTTCAGATGTGATAAGATACCATTAATATACGATTGAGCTGTGGTTTGCACTATTGTTTAGAAGTTTTTGGGAAAGAATTGCTATGAGTTATCCAACCTGGGGCTATGCATCTGGATTTGTCATTGATTATATCAATACGAATACAAAAAAGAAAAAGAAAAAAAAGAAAAAAAAGGCGAATCTTCCCGAAAAAAAAGCCATTCGCGATGAAAAGAAAATAGCTCTTTATGCGGAAAAGACGAAAGCATTGAAAAAGGAACGTGATATAAGGAATAGGGAAAGAAAAAAGGTGTTTGAAGAAAACAACCTGAGAAGACTGAAAATTAGCACTGGAATTCCGCACCCAAAGAATATTATAAGTAAACGTGTGTCATTAGGCCATCGAATCATTTTGAGGGATGAAGTCGGGGATTTATATTTGGCACCAGTTGTTGGCAAGGATTCCCCTTTCTTGGGTAAGGCCGTCGGAGAAAAGATTCTTATTGGCGTCTATGAGTGTACAATTGTATCTGCAGACAGATTAAAAATACTAAAACAGAGCACTCAAAAATAAAGATTATAAAATTCCAGGAGCCGTCAATTTCAAAAGGACTGACGGCTCTTTTCATTATATTTCTTGAATAAGTAATCATAAGTTGAGCGGTGGAATATCATTGATTCATTTTAACGCTTTAGTTTGGTGAAATCAAAATCCATCTATGATACAATGTATATTATGCTCAGCTTCTCTTAAAATGAAGGTATTCATCTGACACAAAGCACAAAGGTGGTTTATTCTTAGAAGATGAGCTGGTACTCACTATAAAAAATAATCCACATAAGGCCAAAATTTGACGGAGAATAGTTATGTCTGCTATCACAATTGAAGAAGCATTGAAGAATTTTGATAGACGTTACTTTAGTCTTAAGCTAAAAGACGAAACTCTAAATGCCTTTATAAATAATCTTAAGAAATATCGAGATCGCACTTCCGAAGCAATTGCCAAGAATGAAAGCGAGGAGCATCTTAAGAACTTGACAAACAGTTTCTTAGGGGCTTTTTATCATTCTGAGCGCTATAAAATCAATACAGATAAAAATATAGACAGTGCGATTAGTGTAGATGGACAACTGCGTGCAATTATTGAGACAAAAAGACCTTCTAACAGGAATGAAATGGCTGGTAAAGATCATGTCAATACAAAGGCTTTACATGAAATTCTGTATTATTACATGATTGAGACCAGGGATACATCTGGAATTAAGGTTAGGCGAAAGCAGAACGTTGAAATACGAAGATGCATCATTACAGACACTCAAATTTGGATTCTTATAGATGCAAATGAAATTGAAAAGCTTGTAGATGGCTACCTTGAAAAATATTTTTACAAGTATGTTAATCATCAACTGATTTATGCAAATGATAATAGTAAATTATATGAAGATATTGGACAGTATTTGGAGACTATCGACGTCAACAAAAAGCTCCAATATGTTTATTTTGATATTAGGGAGATTAGGACTTTTGCTCAGGCTAGCAGGTTGTATAAAGTCTTCCATGAAATCTATCTATTAAAAGAAACTGCTCGTTATTATGAGTCAGTCCACACTCTGAATGAAAAGTTCTATCAAGAACTTTTGTACTTGATGGGGTTAAAAGAAAAATCCGGAAAGAGTGGTAAGACTATTGAGATTGATCATTCAAACAAAAATACGCTCGCTGATCAAGTTTATACAATTCTGAAAAACGACAAAGAATATGATGAGATTCCTTGTATTGAAAAGACTTTTGAATTAGTCATCATATGGATCAATAGATTGCTCTTTATTAAACTATTTGAAGGACAGCTGATTGCTTTTAATGGTGATAGCCCCGAATATCATATACTTGATAATAGTAAAGTGACTAGCTTTCATGATCTACAATATCTGTTTTTTAATGTCCTTGGAACAAAGAATAGAGAAAATACAACAATTTCTCAAAAATTTGCATCGATACCTTATCTGAACAGTTCTCTCTTCGAGAGATATGAAGTTGAACGAAAAGAAATAAATATCAATGTAATTCAAAACCTGCCGATACAAAGGAAAAAGAATTCCATTGTCGGTAATAAAGCAATTAATGAAATACCTCTTTTAGATTACATTCTTGGATTCCTAAACGGTTATAGCTTTTCTTCAGAGATCGGAAAAGATAACACGCTTGTAACTGGACGTGATATTATAGATTCTTCCGTTCTGGGGCTTATATTCGAAAAGCTGAATGGTTATAGAGATGGTAGTTTTTATACACCTAGCGTTATAACAGAATATATGAGCGCAGAATCTATAGAGAGAACAGTAATAACTGCCGTCAACAAGGCCAAAAAATGGAACTGTAGTTCTATTTTTGAAATCCGCTCTAAAATGGGAAGCACACTTAAGGATGCAAGAGAAATAAATACCATAATTAACGGAATAAGAGTGTGTGATATTTCAGTTGGATCCGGACATTTTCTGGTATCCGCACTGAATCAAATAATATGGATAAAAAAACAACTTGGAGTTTTATTCAAGTATAACAAAGATGAACTCCTGACAGAATATGATATTGATGTCGTAGATGATACAATTCGTATTTATAACGGACAGGGAAAACCATTTCATTACGATAAGAATGATGCACTTTCTCAGATTGTTCAAGAAACTTTATTCAATGAAAAAAGGACAATTATAGAAAATTGTTTATTTGGTGTAGATATCAACAGTAAAGCGGTTTCTATTTGCCAACTCCGTTTGTGGATAGAGCTATTAAAGAATGCCTATTATAAAAATGGAATTATGGAAACCTTGCCTAACATTGATATTAATATCAAAACGGGCAATTCGCTGATAAACAGACTAAACTTTTCAATAGGGAAAACTGTCGGGGTAAATTCAAATTTCAGCAAAAACACTGCGGGTTTGATCAAAAAATATAAGGAAAGTGTCGCAAATTATAAAGGAGAGTCAAACAAATCTGAAAAAGCGAAGCTGCGCAATATGATTGAAAGCATTAAACGAGATCTGCACAGTATGTATAGTCAGATAACTATGGTTCCTGGCAAAGATAATCGCCTGGTGCTTGACTTTGGGGAAACCAGAACAACTGCTTACAGAGGTGCTTTTGAATGGGCGATTGAATTTCCAGAGTTATTAGATGAAAAAGGCATTTTCCAGGGATTTGATTGTATAATAGGGAACCCCCCGTATGGACTTCTCAACAAGAAACAAAATCAGAATACGAGCATTTCTGTAAGTGGAGATGTCCTTGATTATTATAAGAACTGTAATGACTACTATTGGGCACGTGGAGGCGTCTTAAATATTTACCGCATGTTCATTTGCAGATGCTTTTCTCTACTTAAAAATGATGGTTTTTGCTGCCAGATTTTCCAATTGGGCTTTATGGGGGATTATACAAACGCAAAGATACGTCAGTATGTTATGGAGAATACAAAAGTTGATTTTATTGAAGCTTTCCCTGAACGTGACAATGAAAACAAGCGTGTGTTTAAAGAAGTAAAAATGTCGGTATGTATCCTAGGTGCAACTAAGCGTCGTATGGAGGAAGGTTATAAATTCCCTGTACGAATCCATAACGATAACTATGTTGATGTGAATAATGAAGCAATGTTGATATCATACAGGGATGTAAAGAACATTGACGAAACTTATCGGGCTATTCCGTTAATAAAAAAATATGAATTGCCCATTTTCCTAAAAATGACAGACGGTTGTAAACGGATGTCTTCTTTTAGCAAATGCTATACAGGCGAAGTAGATATTTCTTTGGATAAACAATTCATTACTACATCGAAGTCTGACAGTGTAATGCTCCGCGGTGCGCAAGTTCAGAAATACTATATAACTAACGATATTAGCCAAGGTGATATACTCTTTCTCAAAGAGTCAGGCTATCTTGAAAAAAACACAGGCGTCCGTAGCAGGCATCATGAGACTAGAAGAATTGTTATGCAAGGGATCACTGGAATCAATGAAAAGTGGCGCTTAAAGATGACAATGGCTTATCCTCCATATTTTTGCGCTAACTCCGTTAACTACCTGCGCCCTTCTACGGAAGATGAGTTTGACTACTTTATATTGGGGATTCTAAACTCAAAATTGCTAAACTGGTACTTTGCAAAGCTCAGTACAAATAGCAATGTTAATGGATATGAAATTGATGGTCTTCCAATCAAACTAGGAACAAACGAACAACAGATAAGAATCAAGAAACTCGTCCATGAATTGCTTGATGCACCTAATGATAACGATAGCAAGCAAAAAGAAATAGATGAAATTGTATATGCCATCTACGGGATTTCTGAGAACGAAATTCCTATTATTGAAGGGAATCTTTAATTCAATATTTACTTACCATAACAAAAATGGGTTTTACACTTTTTAATACTGTAAAACCTGAATACGACTCTTATCAGGCATCGCCTGGCTGAGTCAGATGAAGAAGCCGTTGAGACTTTGCTACTCCGCTTATTTGCGGATGGAAGCAAAGCAATCAACGGCTTTTTTTGTGGAAGCGCCCAGGGAACGATTCCACAAAAACTGTGAGGGCTGAAACAAGCCGTCGGGTAAACGGCAAGATTTAGGACTGCCGGAGCAAGGGGTCAAGGGGGATGCAATCCCCTTTGGCAGAGTTAAGAGGCGGCAGCTTCTTATCTGGGTGCAGGGGCGAAGCATCCCTGCATAGCAGGTCGAGGGTGCAACCCCGCCCAGTAAAAGTGATGAGAATCGTCACTTTGTACTGGGTATTACCTGCCGCCCCAAAAGAGGAAAATTTCATTTTTGATCACCCGGCAGTTTTGCTGGAAGGCAGGTTTCGAAAAAAGGAAAAGCGGGAAGGAGAAATTTTTGAATGAAACTCACAAGGCACAACGGGCGCTCCGGGAAAAACGGCGTTTACAACCCGAAGCACAACGACAGAAATTTCAAGATCGAGAATTCCGAACACATCGATCCCGAACTTGCAAAGAAAGATTTCCTGTGGGACTGCTATCAGGGATTTGCGACAACAGAGATGCGGGACCGCGAGGAACTATCCTCCAGGTTTGAGAAAGTCGAGCAGGCTTTTTACAGCCAACGCTATTTTGATTACTGCGACGGACAGCACGAGCGGAACTTCAAGCGGGGGCACACAGAACGGGACAGGACAACGGAAGATCTCCGGCTGAGCAAGAAGACCTGCCCGGAAGAGTCGATCATTCAGATCGGGACAAAAGAGGAACATGTAGATCCGGTGGTCCTGTTAAAGATCGCGTCCCAATATTTTTCGGAATTTGAAAAACGCTTCGGCACGAACGTCCACATCCTGGACTGGGCACTGCATCTGGATGAAGCAACCCCGCACATCCATGAACGGCATGTCTTCGATGTGGTGAACCAGTACGGGGAGATACAGCCTGCGCAGGACAAAGCGCTTGAGGCGCTGGGCGTCACGCTCCCCTATCCGGACAAACCGAAGAGCAAGACGAACAACCGGAAGGTCATGTTTGATTCCATCTGCCGCACGATGCTGTTCGACATCTGTAAGGAACATGGTCTCAATCTTGACGAGGAGCCGTCCTACGGCGGGCGGAAGTATTTGGAAAAGCAGGATTACATCCTGATGAAGCAGAAACAGAAACTGGCGGAACAGGAAATGCAGATCGGACAGAAACAGCAGGAGATCAGCGAAGCCAACGCACGGATCGGAAAAACGGAACTTGCCCTGAAGGAAATGGAATCACAGTTCAGCGAAAAGCAGCAGGATCTCGAACATGCAGCAAGGGAACTCAGTCTACAGAAAAGAGCCGTTGAAGCGAACTACGACACGATGCGGAGACAGAGACAGCAGATGCAGGAACTGAACATGCAGATCGGCGACGCTGAGGCGTTTATTGAAGAAGTTACGGAGACTGCCTACAACGAAGCGGTCAGGGCGGTCACTGCGAAAGCCGTCGAAGAGACACACAACATGGATTTTGAGATCCTCGAAAAACACAGGGAGGCCCTTCTTTCCTCCCGGGCAAAGCTTTCGCCGCAGACAAGAAACACTGCCCTGCAGGTGATGGATTCGCTGATCAACAGGTTCTCAGGAGTCACGCACAGCATTACGGAAAGGATCCGGGCACTGTTCAGCGAACCGGAAAGAAAGGAAGAGATCAAAAAAGAGATCAGGACTCCGGTCAGGAAGTCAGTCCTCAGCAGGCTCAGGGCAAAGCAGGACGATGTGGACGCCAGAGATCAGGCACGGAGGAAACAGAACGGCAGAACATACAATATGGAACTTTAAGCACCAGCTTTTTCCGAAACCAGTGGAAACAGCAGGTGCTTTTTTTATCTGGTGAGTCCAGGTGCTCAGAAATCATGTGAGGAGATGATGATAACGGAAAATGTTTTTGATGCGGTAAGGGGATCGGTCACTGCAAGGCAGGCCGCAGAAGCGTCCGGGCTTCGTGTGAACCGGTCCGGAATGGCTGTCTGCCCATTCCACGATGACAGAAATCCAAGCATGAAGTTCTATGGCAGGCGGTTCCATTGTTTCGGCTGCCAGGCGGACGGGGACGCTGTCGATTTCACTGCGCGGTTTTACGGGATTTCGGTTCGTGATGCCGCGGAGAAACTCGCTGACATGTTTATGATCCCCTATGATGGCAGTTCCTATCATGCAAGGGACAGGCCGGTACCGGCGAGGAAACCTCCGGAAAAGGCCCTGCCATCTGAGGGGGAAACCATCAGGGAGTACCAGAAGGCGGAAAGCCGCTGTTTCAACACGCTCTGTGATTACCTGCATCTGCTGAAAAAATGGAAAAGGGAATACTTACCGGAATCTCATGGGCAGGAAATCGACAGCAGGTTTTTGGAGGCGTGCCGCTGGCAGGACTACGTGGAATACATCCTCGACGAAGTGTTCCTCTCAGGCACCCTCATGGACAGGGCCGGATTCATCAGGGATCACGGAAAGGAGATCTTAGACCTTGAAAGGAGAATTTACTTCATTAACAAAAGAAGAACAGGCCATGATCCTGAAAGCGGCAGGCGAGATCACGGGAAGGCTGTACCCGCAGTCCGCGGACCTGAAAACAGTGTCCATGACGAACCTTTACGACATGACCTTTCCGCCGAGGGTTCCGGTGATTGAGGGGCTTCTGCTGTGCGGTACTTACATCTTCGCGGGAAGCCCCAAGATCGGGAAGTCCTTCTTCATGGCACAGGTCGGCTATCACGTTGCAAAAGGAATCTCCCTTTGGAACTATCCGGTAAGGCAGGGAAGTGTCCTGTACCTTGCCCTGGAAGATGATTATGCCCGCCTGCAGGGCCGCCTCAACATGATGTTTGGTATTGAAACTGTGGACGGCCTCCACTTCGCCACACGGTCCAGAACCATTGAAGACGGGCTGAACCAACAGCTCGAACAGTTCCTTTTGGAACATCCGGATACACGCCTGATCATCGTGGACACACTCCAGAAGGTCAGGGAGAGCTGGAATGACAACTATAACTATTCTGCAGACTACCAGAATATCACTGCCATGAAAGAGTTCAGTGACAGCCACAGCGTTGCGGTCCTGGTCGTCCACCATACAAGAAAAATGGAAGCGAGCGACAGTTTTGACATGATCTCCGGAACGAACGGCCTGCTGGGAGCCGCGGACGGCGCTTTCATCTTGAAAAAGAAAAAGCGCACCGACAACGAAGCCACAATGCAGGTAGTAGGCAGGGATCAGGAGGATCAGGAACTGACCCTTGAATTCAACCGTGACCGCTGTATCTGGGAATTGAAAAAGGTTGAAAAAGAGTTGCGTAAGAAACCCGTCGACGAGGCAATCACTAAGATAGCCGCTTTTATTAGGAAGACGGGAAAGTGGGAAGGCACTGCGACACAGCTGCTCTCCTGTGTTCCCGGCCTGGATCTGAAGCCCAACGTCCTGACGAGGAAACTGAACGTGGACAACTCCGTTCTGTTCAACGAGTTCAATATCTCCTACTCCTGCTGGAGATCCGGAGATAAGAGGACAATCCGGCTGTACTGTGGGGATTCATGCCCCGAAAGTCAGGATTCTGAAGCGGAGGACCGGAGCCGGGGAGAAAGCGCAGGCGAAGAAAAGGACAATGAAAAAGAAGTAAAGACTGAGGAAGGAGAACGATATGAACAAAGCACATCTGATTGGAAGACTGACGAGGGATCCGGAAGTCAGGTATACGAGCGGGGACCAGCCAATGGCAGTCGCGAACTTTACGCTTGCGGTTGATAGGCGCTTCAAAAAGGATGGGGAGCAGTCCGCTGATTTCATCCAGTGCGTTGCCTTTGGCAAACTGGGTGAACATGTGGAGAAGTATTACCGGAAAGGCCTTAAGGTAGCCATTACCGGACATATCCAGACAGGAAGCTATGTGAACAAGGAAGGCAAGAAGACCTATACGACGAAGGTCGCAGCCGAAGAACTGGAATTTGCCGAAAGCAAGGCTACGGCCCAGAAAACAGAAACTGGTCAGGGTGAGAATGCAGACCAGCAGTCAAACAGCGATGGCTTTGAACCGCTTGCCAGTGACGATGAGCTGCCTTTCACCTGATCTGAACCTTCTGATCCGCGCGGATAAGCTATAAAAATGACGATATGACGGTTATGACGATATTTCCCCCCGGGGCTCGGGGGTATATATAATCGTCATTATCGTCATTATCGTCACTGACCGGCTGAACCGGGGCCTGTGAGGGGTGGCGGCGGCCTCCCCCTAAGGCCGTGCCGGTGACTCGGGTAACGACAAAGCACTTACATTTGAAAGGGTAATGGGAATGACTGATTCCGGAAACAATGAAATGAAAGAAGCTCCGGCAAATATACCGGAAACTCTGTTAAAGACTACCATCGGCAAGATAACCTACCTTGTCGGGATCCACTTCAGTGAGGACAGCAAGGAAACAATGGCCGATAAGATTGGCCGACTGATTCGCCGTGACATCCAGACCGGTAGTTTTGAATGAGACTAATTTTTCTGCATGAAAAGCCCAGGCAGGAAGGCCTATATAACTATAAATATTATTTAATTAAAAATAAATAAAGGGATACTTAGCCCAGTGGTAAAACTGGCAAGTATCCCTTTGTATTTATAACAAGTTGCTCATTAAGAAGTTTCTCATAGCCTATTCTGAAGTGGTTTGCCCGTCATCCGATGCATCTGTTTCTGTTGTGTTTTCAGGTGCATTAGCTGTCATTGAAAAGCTCATACTATCCTCATTGTAATTCGTGTATATTTTATACCCCTCTTCATTATAAGCCGCATAAAAATCATCCAATTCGCTAGCATCTACAGTAAATCCCTTTGATTTACATTCTTCAATATATGACTTGAATTCTTCTGATGAAAGTCCGAAAGCTTCAAACATAAAGCAATCTTCATCGTCTATAAAGTCTTTTTTAATAACAGGTGTATCCGGTTTAGGGATTACATTTCCAAGATCAGTTGTGGTCCAGTAATTAGCTTCCTCTGTTTCGGAATCTGTCGAATATTTGCCTGAGTGAAAATCATAATATGTTGTATATATCTTATCGCCATTAACATATTTAATAGTTGCAATATCAGGCTCTAATAATGAATAGAAGTCTGGGCTTTTTAAGTAATATATGCCACTATAATAATACAGATTAGCGTTTTTTATAGTGTCTCCGGATTTAACAAAACACTCAGAATCTGCATAAGCGGCAAGTGGTGTTGCCTTTATTTCTTCTAAGTCTTCATCACTCAGTTCCATGAGAGACTTAATTTCCTCATATATAGGTTCTTTTTGTTCGTCTGTAATTCCCGCTTGTTCTGTAAATTCAATTTTAAATCCCATTAAGCTAAGCGGTGAATTATTAGTATATTCCATAAGGACAAATCTATCTCCATCAACTATCCCTTCATCGACGCTCCAGTCAATATCCTCTATTTTAACTGTTTCATCAAGAGTTGTTGTTTCTTCTTGATCTGATTCTTCTTTTACATCCATACTATCCGATCCAGGGTTATTTGTAGAAGAATTGGAGGAATTGACTGCTGTACCGTTGGCACCTCCACACCCGGCAGTTAATAATACGATGAGCGTAATTGCTAAAATAGATTGAAGTTTTTTCCTTGATATCATTTTTTTGCCTCCCGTAAATGTAATAAAAATAAAGAAAAGCCAAATTTATTTTATCATTTCATCACGATTCAAACAATAATAACGGAAGCGCGATAAAAAAATTCTTGACAAGTGGCATCAGGACCTGCACGACTGTAAGTACTTTTGCGGAATTTTCAGGTAAAAGAAATATACATTATCTCTTTGTAGATCATGGCACTCTCAAATCTGAACAGGCAGCTGAAGCCGTTGATGGTACAGATGGGGAATACTATTATTTCGGACCGGAAGAAAGCTCTTATAAGCTGGGGACCGGCGGTTTTATCACAGAGATGAGACACGGTAATGAATGGTTTGTGAAGCCTCACACGACTTAAGTCGCGTGCTTCCTACTGCCTGCCTTGCGGCAGGTTCCCCTTTCGGGGTTCGGACTGCCTCTCCACCATACAGCCTGAGTTCAGCGGTC
>Ga0310695_10009776_pt1 | contig 14293 bp, 11 predicted proteins | sample RumenRJG_04DNA_FD_203882 | JGI IMG/M metagenome (GOLD analysis project Ga0310695, IMG submission 203882) | Bovine rumen microbial communities from Lethbridge, Alberta, Canada - RJG_04 (v2) (version 2) | ecosystem: Host-associated > Mammals > Digestive system > Stomach > Rumen | place: Canada... | reverse complement strand
CCATTCTCAGCTGACGCATCTCCCCCTTCCAGTAAGGCTTGATAAATATCTTTTTGCCGTTGCTGTAGTGACGCCAGTGACCGATTACGTACCAGACTGTGGTATGGCGGGTAAAACCGTTCTTTCCCATGAATGAGGTCTGTTCCAGATCTCCAGCAGTAATGACGTGCTTTTTGATGTAACGTACAACACGTCTTTTCTTTCCTCCTTTACGAGGTCTGGTTTCCATTACCGGCTCGGTTTTAGGGTGACTGAACACATCCTTAACAGCAGGGTGGAGCAGTGCCAGCTGAATACCGTACCATGTGGTAAGACATTCATATCCGGCAGAAACAAACTGCTGTACCGGAATCATTCCCATGTGATTTCTTAATTCCACATTGCTGTAATTGCCAATCACTCCGCAATTTGCCATGAGCACAAAATCAACACCGGAAAACACAAGAATTGGTATAAATATCTTATGATTCATAAACTCCATTACTACGGCTCCGACATCTGCAGGCTCATCCCCGCTATTCTTAATACGCTCGATATAATCCGGGTATATGACCACCCGGTATGTAACAACCCTTCCGAACGGCTTATCTCTTTCATCCACTGTAATTTCACAGTCAAGAAGAGGTACGTTTCCCGAGAAAAAGAGATCTGAGGGTATACCGCCCTTATCCAGCATTTCCTTTGAGCAGAACTGTTTCCAGAAATTGGATACCGCCTCATCATCCTTCGATTTAAGATGAATGCGATCCGTCGGACGGCTCTGACATATGTCATGCCATACCTCATCACGAACCTCTTCCCTCAAAGGCTCCATGGCTACACAGTTCAAAGCTGAATTTTCAAAGGTTACATTGCGCTTCTTATTGAATTCTGCTCTCTTCTTAACGAGATCTTTATAAGAAACACCTTTACGCTTAACCGACTCTGCACACTCAGCCGCAATCTGATCAAATACATAATCCGGCATATCGGCAAAAATCTGAGACAGTTTCCTGTATTCATCAATGGTTAAAATACTGGCGAGTTCGTTGAGCATCGCCCTTTTCATTTCATCCCTGCCCTTAAAACAAGTCATTAGTATTTCCCTCCTTAATTATTCACATTACGGCACTGGTCACTGATGGTGGCACGGGCAAAATCAAGAGCCTTGCTGATGGCTTTCAGTCCGGCATCACCGCAGGCGGCAATCTCAATACCGACAACTCTCTTCTGCTCATTGGTAATAGGCAGAAAGCAGAAATCCCCGGTAAGGCACTCAAGACCCAGGTAGGTTCTGCCACCATGCTGACGGGCATTACCGCCTCTGTATCCGGTGGTTCCTACTTCAATACGAACCGATGTATTGGCATCAGCAGTTTCACGTTCAAAGGTCTTAACAGGGATCCTGTTAATCCAGGCTTTTCTTTCTTTAATTTCGTACATTGCATTCTTCCTTTTCTGATTAATAAAAATTCCCGAACGGCAGAACTGAGTCTTGCCGGAAAGTTGCTTTTCCGTCCGTTCATATTCCTAAGCCCAGATGTCACCCGTTTTTACAAAAAAATTACGGATGTTTTCTGGACAGCAGGTTTATTGAGAGAACTCTTTTTGCCTCCTCACATACCAATGCCCAAAAGCCCCCGTCTTTTACAAAATATCTTCAAAAAAATTGTAAAAACGCTCAGCTTCCGGGCTTAGGAATATGTGCTCGAAAAAAAAAGTGAAAAAAATTCTGTAAAAATCACCGCTTTCTGGGCTTAGGAGAGAGAAGGCGGAGAGCAGGGCTTTTTTGCCCCGTCGCCTTCGGGTTTTGAAATCAATTAATCAGGAGACAATCCATGAAGAAGAAAGAACTTACAGTCCTTATTGAAGGACTCAGAAAACTGAGCGCCGTTGCTGCTGAAATTGCAGCGTCCCTTGCAGGCGGGCAGACACCTGTGAACAGGTCGGCAGTTCCTGCAGACATTTCTGAGCAGACTGCTGAAGATGCTGTACCGGGAAATGAAAACACCGCAGAGAGCGAATCATCAGCTCCTGAATCAGCACCGGAACCGCCTGCGAGGGTATACACCTTTGAGGAAGTTCGAGGCATTCTTGCCGACAAGGCCCGGGCGGGATTCAGGGAGGAGGTTAAGGCTCTTCTAACCTCACACGGAGTAAAGCAACTTTCCGAAATCAGTGATCCTGCCGTGCTGGCATCACTGGTTACTGAATCGGAGGCTATCGGGAATGACTAGTCATGCATTTTTATCCGCATCAGCAAGTCACCGGTGGCTCGCATGTCCTCCAAGTGCAAGGCTGTGCGCTGAAATTCCGGACGAGGAAAGTACATATGCGAGACAGGGTACCGATGCACATGAGCTGTGCCAGTATCTGGTGGAAAAGGAGCTGGGGCGTGAAGCAGCTGATCCGACTCCAAACCTTGAATTCTATGATGCCGAGATGCAGGAAGCTGCAGAGGGATACTGTGGTTTTGTAATGGAGCAGATTGCCAGGGCAAAGGAGCTCTGCCCTGATCCGCTGGTGTGTGTGGAGCAGAAGCTCGACTACTCGAAATGGGTACAGGACGGCTTCGGTACCGGGGACTGCGTTATCGTTGCCGATGGCACTCTCCACATCATTGACATGAAGTACGGTGTCGGTGTTCTGGTATCAGCAACAGGAGAAGACGGCACCGGAAACAGTCAGCTTAAGTGCTATGCCCTTGGTGCGCTTGATACCTTCGGAGAACTGTATGACATCAGACGCATAAGGCTCAGTATCTATCAGCCTCGCAGGGAAAATACCGACACCTTCGAAATGTCCACAGAGGAACTTCTGAAATGGGCTGATGAGGTGCTTTCCCCGGGGGCAAAGCTTGCCTATGAAGGTAAGGGTGAATTCTGTGCCGGTGAACACTGCAGGTTCTGCAGGATCAAAGCGACCTGCCGTAAGCGCGCTGCATACAGTCTGGAACTTGCAAAGTACGAGTTCGCTGAGGCTCCTTCTCTTACCAATGAGGAGATTGCAGTCATTCTCCCGCAGATTGACACACTTGTTTCATGGGCGGATGACATCAAAGCCTATGCCCTGGAGCAGGCACTTTCCGGTACATCCTACCCCGGCTTCAAGCTGGTAGAGGGAAGAAGTGTGAGGAAATACACTGATGAAGCTGCAGTAATTAATGCCGTGGCATCAGAAGGCTTTGATCCTTTTGAGAAGAAACTCCTGGGCATCACCGCTATGCAGAAACTTCTCGGAAGGGCAAAGTTTGACGAACTTCTGTCGGGACTTGTCGAAAAGCCGAAAGGCAAACCGACGCTTGTGCCGGAGAGCGATAAAAGACCGGCGGTTTCAACAGCAACATTAGATTTTAAGGATGAATAAATTATGGCAACAAAAGTAATTACAGGTGTTAACACCAGATGGTCCTATGTCAACGTATGGGAACCAAAAGCTATGGAAGGCGGCAAACCTAAGTTCAGTGTATCTCTCATCATTCCTAAGTCCGACACTGTGACTGTAGGAAAAATCAAGGCTGCCATTGAGGAGGCCTACCGTGACGGTCAGTCAAAGCTCAAGGGCAATGCCAGGTCTGTACCGGCACTCAGCACTCTGAGAACACCTCTGCGTGACGGTGATCTGGAACGTCCCGATGATCCGGCTTACGCCAATGCCTACTTCGTGAATGCGAACTCTGCAACAGCACCCGGTGTAGTTGATGCCGGCAGGAACGATATTCTGGACAGAACAGAGGTCTATTCCGGCTGCTACGGCAGAGCGAGCATCAGTTTCTATGCCTTCAATGCAAACGGCAACCGTGGCATCGCATGCGGACTCAACAATCTGCAGAAAATTAAGGATGGTGAACCACTGGGAGGCAGAGCAAGTGCCGAGAGCGATTTTGCTACTGCAGATGATGAAGAGGACTTTTTAGGTTAAGGAACGGTTATGGATTCAGGTGAAATCTTTTTAATGGGATTCGGTTCCGGGGTGTTTACCGGTGTGGTGGCGGCAATTCTTTTTGAGTTTCTGACCTTCCTGGTTACCGAACTTCTGAAGAGAAGGAAACGTCGCGTCTGGTAACAGCGCTGTATAAGTAATTTATCGAGGGTAGTGGCAATGACTGCTGCCCTTTTTGCGAGGTATTGAAATGAAATCAATCACAATAGACGTAGAAACCTTCAGCAGCGTGGACATCACCAAAAGTGGAGTGTACCGCTACTGCGAATCTCCGGATTTTGAAATTCTGCTCTTTGCCTGCAGCGTAGATGGGAAACCGGTGCAGGTTTTCGATCTCGCCTGCGGTGAGAAAGTGCCGGATGAGATTTTAAAGGCACTCACCGACGAGAAGGTAATCAAACACAGCTTTAACGCTTCCTTTGAAAGGAACTGTCTCTCCCGGTATCTAGGACTTACTCCCGGTACCTATCTCAGCCCGGAAGGTTGGCATTGCGACATGGTGTGGGCTGCGACACTGGGACTGCCGCAGTCTCTTGAGGGTGTGGGAGCCGTTCTGGGACTTGAGAAGCAGAAGCTCTCGGAAGGCAAAGATCTCATACGTTATTTCTGCAAGCCATGTGCTCCGACTCAAATCAACGGAGGCAGAACCCGCAATCTCCCCCATCATGCTCCCGACAAATGGGAAACATTCAAAAGCTATAACCGCCGGGATGTTGAGACCGAAATGGAAATACAGCATCGTCTCTCCAAGTATCCGGTACCGGACTTTATCTGGGAGGAATACATCATCGATCAGCAAATCAACGACCGCGGGGTTCTGGTTGACATGGAGCTGGTGCGTCAGGCGATCTACATGGATGCCCGTTCCCGAGAAGAACTTATAGCGGCTATGAAGGAATTCACCGCTTTAGAGAATCCCAACTCGGTTCAGCAGATGAAGGAGTGGCTTGCCGAAAACGGACTCATGACAGAATCCCTGGACAAGAAAGCCGTGGCGGAACTCATGAAAAGCGCCCCACAGGAACTCTGCAAAGTGCTTTCGTTAAGGCAGCAGCTTGCCAAATCTGCCGTCAAGAAATATCAGGCCATGCAGAATGCTGTATGTGCTGATAACCGTGCCAGAGGTCTATTCAGGTTCTATGGTGCTAATCGTACCGGGAGGTTTTCAAGCAAAATCGTACAGCTTCAGAATCTGGCAAGAAACAGCATGTCTGATCTCGATGAGGCTCGAGCTCTTGTACGCTCCGGCGACTATGATGCGGTCTCCATGCTCTATGAGGATGTGCCGGATACGTTGTCTCAGCTTGTCAGAACTGCCTTTATTCCACCAAAGGGAAAGCTCTTTTATGTTGCTGACTTTTCTGCCATTGAGGCTCGGGTGATTGCATGGCTTGCCGGGGAGAAATGGCGGTCTGATGTATTCCGTAAAGGAGGTGATATCTATTGCGCCAGTGCCAGTCAGATGTTCAAGGTTCCAGTGGAAAAACACGGAGTAAATGGGCATCTGAGGCAGAAAGGAAAAATTGCGGAATTGGCCCTTGGTTATGGTGGAGGTGTCGGAGCTTTAACAGCCATGGGAGCTCTGGAGATGGGACTTAAAGAGGAAGAACTTCAACCCCTCGTTACCGCATGGCGTAATTCCAATCCCAATATAGTGAAGTTCTGGTGGACTGTGGATAATGCAGTTATGGAAGCTGTGAGTAAACGAACCACCGCCAAAACACACGGGCTTACATTCTCTTTCAAAAGCGGGATGCTCTTCATCACCCTTCCCTCCGGCAGAAAGCTCGCTTACGTTAAGCCTCGTATCGGCATGAACCAGTTCGGCGGTGAGAGTGTTACCTATGAGGGCATCGGTGCTACAAAGAAATGGGAGCGTATTGAAAGCTACGGTCCCAAGTTTGTGGAAAATATCGTTCAGGCAATCGCTAGAGACATTCTCTGCTATGCCATGCAGACCTTACGTCACTGCAATATCGTGATGCACATACATGATGAAGTAGTCATTGAGGCAGAGCCGCGGATGAGCCTTGATGCAGTGTGTGAGCAGATGGAGCAAACACCTCCCTGGGCTGAAGGCCTCATTCTTCAGGCTGCTGGGTACCTCACGGAGTTCTATAAGAAAGACTGAAGCATATAATTATGCTACTTGTCCGATGTATCGTTCGATATTTCGGATTCAATCTGTTTTAAATTTCTGTTCGTTGTTTTATAGAGTTTAAACAGACCCCACAAGACAAAAGAAGGCAATATTATGCAGAAAAAAGTAAACATTTCAAAATCAGACGGCAATTTATCTCGACCAAGAAACAGAAACTCCCAAAGCACAACAACAAACATATAAAGAAAAAGCAGCAGGAATCCCAAAACAAACAATCCAATGATACAAGTTAAAATGTTTATGAATTTTAACTTAATAATACGTTTTCTGGTTTGGAGTTTATCCAGTTGTGATTTGGCTACGAATACCCATGAATTCAACAGCAGAGATAAATCGGTTTGAGAACAGTTTTCTATGCGTTTATAGAATACGGAATTCAGGTATTCATCCAGATATTGACATTTGTCAGCAACCTCCTTCACGCAGGTCAGCCTGAAATGATATAAAAAATTGGCAATATGGATATCGGTGTTGTGGGGGTCGATATTTAGAATTTGCTCAATTATGATATGTGCTTCATCGAATCTTCTTTCTTCCATGAACTGAAAACATCTGGCTATGGCAGTTTGCTTATCCATAATGTTGTTGTTTACATTGACAGTGACAGAACGAGAAACCGTCTCGCTAACAGTGACCTCACCCATAGACACCTCTGTTCACCCTGCAAATACAGTAGTTACCAAATAATAAAAACCCTAATAACAAAGCTAGTATATCATACTTACATATATTTATTTATTATTCTTTCTAATCAGCAAAATTATTACCAAATTTGAAATTCAGCACGAAACCGGCATTAAGGCAGAGTGCTTACTTGTCTGATTTGCCATTGAGGACTGCCCATCTTGATTTTCTCTTCACTGCAGATCTTGAAACCTAATTTTCTTGTGATTTTTGCACTTTTCATCTATTAGTTATAAGGAAATGCATTAATTCTGTGTAACTGACAAGCCCCCAAAAAAATCGAATTGTGTGGAGGTTCCTTGATTGTTGTATTATTATTGGCTGAAATCATCAAACAGCGTTAATTGAATAGACTCTGATGATGTAGGAGAAACACTGAATCTTCCACGCTTTTGGATTCGAGACCGTTTCTCTATTTCTTCTTGGGACATTTGTGAAGATATTGAGAGCAAAACTTCTTCAAGCCGTGGATTAATTTTTAAGTTTCGTTCTTGTTTCCTTCGAATAATTCCATAACAACCAACGGGCGAAATATATATATCTTCTGGGGCATCAGGAGATGCTATATCACTCATATTTCTGAATTCACAAACTTCCGGAATAGCGGTGCAGTTAAGTTCATACTCAACACCAATTTCTATTATCTCTTTTCCAAAATTTATGAAGAAACCTTGATTTGGAATTACTATAGTCCTAGCAAGCAAAGAATTTATCTTTGAATCCAACCTCATTATATCGCCAGAGTATTCCAATAGGCGTTTTCCTAACCATTTTACTACAGGGACGCCCCATGAATTTCCTGTGGCCTGGTACCGATTTGTTTTCTTGGCACCTGGTAAATCAGTATAATTATCAGGGAATCCCATTAGACGCTCACATTCGAGGGGAGATATACGGCGGATACGACCATCTTGAACAATAAATAAGGAACCGTTATAGGCTGCAGCATTTCCGTTCCATTTTGTCCCATAAGCAGAGTATAGGCAATCAGTATATTCTCTAAACACCTCGAACTTGTGTCCTTCCTTTTCAAAGGTTAATGGAGCAGGAGGGTATTCTTCTAATTTACCTGTGTGGAACTCAAATAAAACATTTTCAGGAAAGAAATCTTTGCCTCCTGCCATCAAATAAAGGCGTCTTCTCTGTTGTGGCAATCCGAAGTATTTAGCATCCAATACTCTCCATGCCACATTTCTTTTAGTTCCGTGAATGACGCCAGCATTTGGCCACTTCTTCAATTCTATAACATCATCAAAACCTGCTAAAGAGCATACCAAACATCCAAATGCGTTGGTTTTATCTGAAAGAACGCCTTCCACATTTTCCCAAAATACGATTGATGGTGATTTTCCTTCTTCTTTGCGTTTTTTGTCATTTGAATTTGCAATGTCAACAAAGCGGAGAGTAAGGTTTCCGCGGTCATCATTTAAGCCATTCTTCCAACCGGCAAGAGAAAATGCTTGGCATGGTGTTCCTCCGCATATCAAGTCGGGGGCAACAATTTCTCCAGATTCAATTTTAATGGGGATATCGTTCATATCTCCAAGATTTTTTATTTTTGGGTATTTCTCCGCTAAAACACGAGATGGAAAATCAGCAATCTCAGAGAACCACTCGAATTGCATTCCGAGTGGCTCCCATGCAACTGAGGCGGCTTCTATTCCGGAGCAGATACTTCCCACAGATTGAAAAATCACAGGTGTAATCTCCTTCTATCTAAATGGTTCAATATCGTTTCATATTATTAATTAGTACGTGCCATTATATCAAGTCATAATATCAACGATCTTTTCCTTAATTATCATCTATCAACTGGTTGAGAGCGGCTCTCCATGCTTCAATATTATACCAACCACATCCATAACAACCACGCTCAGCCTCTGGTCCTTTGGTAGGACAGTCAGCGGGCCAATTTTCATCACCAGCATAGTAAAACTTGATTCCCATAGGATAACCCCGTTTGCCTGTGGCGATACATCGTTCACAGGCTCTGGATTTAAGGAGATTGTGATTCCCTGATGAATCTTTTTTAAGAAGTTGGAATTTGCTTCCAATCTCTTGCTCATCCATTTTTGTAGGATTCTTTTCTTCGGGAGTTCCCCATCGTTCCATTGGAAATCTATGGTCTATTACTAATTCATGAGTTTGCCGGCGGCGTTGCTCTATTGAATCAGTATAGCCATAATGCTCTAAAATCTGAGTTTGCAATTTACGAGGCAATCCGGAAGCGGAACTTGCTTCTGTATATTCACCGGTCCATCGATCCCATGTGGATGTCTTATTGCATTCTCTACAATACTCTCGCTTAGTTTCAGTGATTATTCCAGGGCGCAATTTTGTTCCTCTTTGTAAACCTTGAACTCCTCCGCCACCGGCAATCTGTGTTGAGCCAATTTGTTTTCCCGCACAATCGCGGCAATGCCAAAGCTTATCTTTTAAGACAAGAAAGTATTTTTTTGAAGAGAATCATCAGATAAAAGGTTTTCAAATTCACTGGTTCTCATTTGTGTTTTCTCCTAATTTTGCCAAAAGCTGACTTTTCCATTCAGCAATATCATACCAAGGACAACCAATACATCCTTTTTCTGCATCCTTTCCCTTTTGTGGGATAGATGTATCCCAATTCTCATTACCCTTGTAATAGAAAGGAATACCGTAAATGCAGCCACGTTTACCTGTTTGGAAACAGGTTCTGCATACCTCACGTTTCTGCTGATTACGCTGGTTTGTAAGCAATTGAAATTTTGCCTTGATTTCTTCATCCGACATTGTATCTGGATTCTCGGCTTTGGTGGAATCATCCCATCTAATTTCAGAGAATTTATGATCCGGAAGACAGTGAGCAGAGAAGGTTCCTTCATATACATCGATGCTATCCAAGACGCTGATAATTCTCTTTCGCAGAGCAGGAGACCAAGTCTCATATCCATTACCTTCAACGCTACCTCTTTCAATCGGCAAGAGGATCAAGTGTGTTTTATTCTCTCCACAATAATGACAATACCGTTTGGTATCAGTGGCAAGGGTATACCCGAATTCTTTCAAATCTTGAATTCTTCGAGCCCAGTTTGGGTTCTTGGGTAGTGTGCATTCGACACACTGCCATCCGCCTTTGACGAGACTGTCAAAAAAAGCCTTTGTTGTACCTGCATTGGGTTTTTCCTCACGCCAGAACTGTTCCTGCTTTTTCAACCAAGACTGAAAGTTGATGGGATTCATCTGCTCATATATCTTGTTGAGATACGCAGTAAGTCTGTCGACCTCATCTTGTTTGATAGAAACACCTGTGCGCCTATATTCAACAGGAACCCAACCATCCCAAGTATCATTGTAGTTAGGATAGGCAAACTTAACGTGGATATATTCTTCTGATGCCTTCGAATGCTTTTTGCGTTCTTCTTCAACGATGGTAATGTTTTCATTCAATTTGTTTTTCATATAATCATCCTTGTACAAGTAAAATTAACCGTAAATTTCATATCTAAAACACGGTATAAACACCTTAAGTCGAATATTGAATCAATTTTTGAACTATTAGTAACAAAAACTTTAATTCTAACTTTTGTTGATACAGTTGCAATATACTTCCAAAAATATAACATTATCTCGATAAGCTGGAATTCTTGGACAATAAATACCGAGAATTAAATATGTTTTCGGCATAAAAAATACTATCTTGCAATTGACATTAAATTGTTCACTACCTCCAAATCAGATGACTAGATGACTTATTCATTATGTTGTGAAATTTAAAGCTCATTGTTCATCACGGCATTGGTAACACCACAAATGAAGTTAATCTTGCTGCTTGTAGCACATATACTTTGTATTTTCTTAAATCTAATTACTTTTTTTGCAACTCATGAAAATAATTTAGATTTTAATAAAAATTACTGATGTTTGAGCTACATCCGTCAATATACAAAAGTTTAACAAACAGACAAAAGCAAGCACAAGTAGACAAAATCCAATCTATTCTGCGAATTATATACACATCTCAGCATTCATTCAATAACTCGAGTATTTTAGCTACTCATCAGTAGTACTTACGTATTTCTCAAAGCTACATAGTTTTCACAATATTTGTCGACTAGTTGCTCCGTAGCTCTATTCACAATATTGGAAAACCAGCTATTAACATAAACTTTTATCATTACTCACCTAGGTTCCCGTCATATCGAGGAAAGAAAATAATAATTAAGAAAGGTTCTTCGGAAATTTTGTCAAAAAAAATCGCCACTGGGGACAAGCTGAGGCGATGACAGCTAAGTCCATTCAGAGCTTCAAGGCTTGTTTCATGGATGTGTCATGGATAAAACGATCGTCCACTATGTGATTTGTAGAAAGGATATTTTTTTAACAATGCAATATGCACAATATCAAATAGTGGTCTGGATAAGTTTGAAGATTCGAGAGTTATTGATTAAGGAGGAAAGTTGTCTACGGTACCTTACTGTTAATAATTGAAGGAACCCCCTTCATGAACCACTTGCCATATGGGGAAATGATATGAGGATTAGAACTAGCAAAGAGCTGATTATGAAGATCCTGATGATGAGTATTTCTTCCTGAAGATCATGGACACTTCGCGTCATGGGTATACTCAAAAATAAATTATTCCTACATGAATTTACCTTGAGCCTTAAGAAGGGACAAATTTATTGAGCATATTTCGGACAGACCATCTGAAACTCTACAATCAACTTTTTGTATAGAAGAAAAGCATTCTATGACAATCTCACAACACTAGTGTTAATCATTTCTCTGTTCACCTCTTAACCAAATCAGCGATATACTTTGTACATTTATCAATCATCCTCACAAATAATCGTCAATCAAACACCTTAATCACACAATTTTATGGAAAGAAAGCCTTTTCCTCTGTAAAATCCACGCACTGTAATTTTGTTATTCAGATCACAGAATTATTCATATTTATCAAAGCAGACACCGCCGAATGATGCCTGCTTTTTTTTCGTATGAGTCTTGACCGAGCGGAAGGAACACTTCTTCCCAAACGTCAGATTTCACCAATCCCCCCCCCCCGGCTACTTGTTGGGGGGATTTATTTTTTACCAAAAGACAAAGGCTTAATTTACGGAACAGGTATCACTCATGTGAGATGTTCTATGCCTGCGTCTTTACTGATCTAGATTCAGTAGATACTTCTTCTGAGTGATATTCAGCCCTATCAGTTTTTAACATTCAACCGGCCATGGTAATGATGCTTTCATCGTGGGGCAAAAACTATTTACAACGACCAAAACTAAAAATTATCATGCTCCTCGAGGTTTGGGGTGATTGTATGCAGCTTCTTCGAACATCTCGAAAAAGTTTGTAACATTGGAAGTATTCCACATGCTTATGTCCTGATTAAAGTCAGCCTGATAGAACATCCAATGCATATTTGTAACTTTTGACACATCCCATCTGCTTATATTCTGATTAAACCGGGACATTTTAAACATTGAATCCATATTTTTTACTTTAGAAACGTCCCATTCCCCGATTGGTTGGTTGAAACAACGAGAACCATCAAACATTCTAGTCATGTCTGTAACGTTTGAGGTGTTCCAAGCTCCTATAGGTTGGTTGAAACAACGGGAGCGTTCAAACATTCTACTCATCTTTGTAACGTTTGAGGTGTCCCAAGCTCCTATGGGTTGGTCGAAATATGAACAATAAAACATGCTCTTCATGTTTGTAACGTTTGAGGTGTTCCAAGCTCCTATAGGTTGGTCGAATTTATGATGCCCCCAGCCTGTTGCAGATGCAAACATTTCACTCATATCAATAACAGATGATACGTCCCAATTGCCAATAGGCTGATTGAATAATATTGCGTCCATGAACATGCCGCTCATATCCGTAACTGATGATACATCCCAATTACCAATAGGCTGATTGAATGATTTGGCAGCAAAGAACATAAAATGCATATTTGTTACGTTAGACGTATCCCAATTTCCGATAGGCTGATTGAATGATAGAGCCCCTTCGAATGTACCACTCATATCCGTAATCATGGAGGTATCCTTCAGATTCACGAATTCCAAATCTTTCATCCTCATGAAAGCATGTGCAAGTGAGCGAACATTATTTCCTAGTCTTATTTCAAATTCAATACGTCGGAGCGATTTTTCCTGGTTAGCTATAATAAAAGGATTCGTGCGGTACAATTCATTCTCCCATTCAGACCATTTTTTGTAATCATGAGGTCGTGCTCTCGTAAACTCATAGTTGATGGTTAAAGAATCCAAATCGTTATCGATAATTCTCTTTATCAGATCGGAAGTAATGTCTGCCGGTGAATTTAATATAGGATTTCGATCATCTTTATTCACTTGAATAAAATTTGTTTTGGTACCGCAATAGTTACAATACACAGAATCATTTGCTATTTTTTTTCCGCATTTGTAGCAAAACATTCTACATTCTCCATTTTTAAACTGAATTCATATGATGTTGATTAGTCTAATGATATTAAATAAAAATTACCAGTATCATCATTATTTTTATGCGAATAATACCTTTCAGTTCAAATTTAAGCTTTTTCTGTATAGGAGACATTATTCTGACTTATCTTTCTTTGTGCTCGCACTTTTCACATTACTATTCCTTTTCACTTCTTTTAATTTTTTATCATGTAAAAATTTGCTCACATCTCACCACTAGTACAATAATTATTCTAACGATTATCAATTAATCGTCACTTAGACTCAAAGGTCGCTTTATTTCCACACGGACTTCCAATAAACGTGTACAATCAGCCGCTCGCATTTATTGTTAAGTAGATCGCATTTCTCAAGAGTGCGTTTTTCAAGCAGACACCCTTATCGATGCCTGCTTTTTTTTGTTTAATTCTTGACCAAATGGATGGAACAACTCCTCCAAAACGTCAGATTTAATCAGCTCTTGTGGCTACTAATAGAAAGCTAAGAGCAATACTGATTTTTTAACTCGCCTGCGTAAGCTCTTCAGGTCGCGAACTGATGAGTGCATGGCCGAAACAGGCGAATTTATTTTAACCGTCCAGTGTCATGCACCACTGGTCACCTTCCGAAACGGGGATTTCCCCGATAGGTGACCTTATATGTACACGAGACAAATCAGCCATGAAGGGTTTCTCCGCTTCGGCTTTTCCGAACAGGAGAAGCCACAATGGCAAAAGAAATCAAATGGGAATGCCTCACATCCGATGAGGCTAAAACTCTTAACGAACTTAGGAACAATGGCAAGGAGGTTTACGCTGCACCAATAGAAATAGAACACAGTGAACAGTTGGTGTCGCTTGGCATCAGCTGGCGACAGTGCCGCACCTGGCTTATTGGCAATGAGAGGATCACTGTTCATCTCACCCCGGCTGATGAGGATACATACCGTTTCCTTCTTGGAGAACTGTATGCCCGTCACCGTGATAACTATCGTCAGAATCGTTGTATGGTTCCAGGCAAAACACGACTGATCCGCTGTCCTGAGAGCAACAGCTGTTCGAACTGTCCGTTTCCCGGATACCGTGATCAGCGG